>JACCDX010981118.1_pt1 | contig 18754 bp, 14 predicted proteins | sample 7449681 | NCBI WGS metagenome assembly JACCDX01 (sample SAMN15323450, study PRJNA562643) | freshwater metagenome | isolation source: river surface water | place: USA:Blue River Watershed | collected 2017-08-18
AAAAAGAAAAACGCCTGCTTGCGCAGGCGTTTTGTGTTTTGGCGGAGCGGACGGGACTCGAACCCGCGACCCCCGGCGTGACAGGCCGGTATTCTAACCAACTGAACTACCGCTCCAATCGAGAGAATTTCTTCTCGAGAAGCCGCGCATTCTACATAAGGCATTTCGATGTGTCGAGCGGGAAATGCAGTTTTTTTCAAAAGGGCGTAAATTGTTCGTTGCCGGTTCGCGTCTTGCTTGACTGATGGGCGAGGTCTTTTGCGTTCGCGCGGACTCCGGTCGTTTATAATTTTCATTACATTCACCTGCGGGAGGACGTCATGCAAGAGAGCCACATCGAGACTGTCAGGAACGACCTGAAGACGCTGGTCCGCGATGCGCAGGCCCTGTTCGACGAGGCGACTGCGGCCGGCGGCGCGAAGGCCGATCAGCTGCGCAGCCAGGGCATGCGCCTGCTCGACAAGGCGATCGATCGCGCGCACGAGTTTCAGGAAGCGGCGATACAGAAGGGCAAGAAGATCGCGCATGACACCGACGCGTACGTGCATGAGCATCCGTGGCGTGCGATCGGCATCGCCGGCGCGGTCGGCGTGCTGCTCGGCATGCTGATTGCCCGTCGCTGATTCATGGGTGACGACACCCGGTCGTCCGGGCCGGGCGTTCTTTCCGGCGCCGGCGCGCTGGCCGGCAGCTTGCTGAAGCTGCTGGGCGTGCGCGTGTCCTACGCGGTGCTGGAACTGGCGGATGCGCGCGACGCGCTGCTGCGCGTGCTGTTGCTGGGCGTGGCGGCGCTCGGTGCTGCGGCGCTCGCGCTGGTCAGCCTGTCGGCGCTGCTCGTCGTGCTGCTCTGGAAAGCCCTCGGCGGCTGGATACTGCTGATCCTCTTTGTCGTTTATGCGGCGGCGGCCATGCTGCTGCTGCGCCATGCCGCGCGCATCGTCGCCGAAGGGCAGCTTGGCCTGCCCGTGACGGTGGCGGAGTTGCAGAAAGATCGTGCGGCCATTTTCGGCGGCGCGGTCGGTGACGGAGAGGCGCGATGACCAGCGAGACACCGCGCGAGGCTCGCAAGAAGCTGCTGCTGCTCGAAGGTACGCTGCACCGGCTCGAGATCATGCAGGCGAGGGCGACTCTGCTCGGTGCCGCCGCCAACAGCGCCATCGGCCGCGGGCTGCCGGGCATGCTGTCGTTCCTGCTGCGGCACAAGGCGGGTGCGCTGCTCGCCAGTGCGCTGCCCTTGCTGATGGGAGGCAGCCGGCTGTCCCGTATCGTGCGCCGTGGCGCGCTGCTGCTGGGGGCCGGCGCGGCGCTGCTGCGCCTGTTCAGCGGTGAACGGGCAGGCGGTCGGACGGACGCTGCAGCAGCGCCGGAAGAAGAACGTACAGGCGAAAAAAATCCCGGCCAGGGCCGGGATTGATTTGAGCTGCAAGTACAGTGCGAATGATTATTTCGCTTCTTCCGCCTTCGGCTGCGGAGCCGCGGGCTCCTTGAACTTGCCGCCGGCAGAGTTCGCCATGTGAACCACGGCGCGCGCCACTTCGACATCATCGAGATCCGGGTTGCCGCCCTTGGCCGGCATCGCGCGGATGCCCTTGATCGCGTGCGAGACCAGCGTGTCGTAGCCCTGGCCGATGCGTGCGCCCCAGGCGCCGGCATCGCCGAATTTCGGTGCGCCCGCAGCGCCCGAGCTGTGGCAGGCCGCGCAGGCCGCGTTGTAGACCTGCTCGCCCGACTGCAGCTCACGTGCGCCGCCGACGGCCACCAGCTTGAAGCCTTCATCGGCGACTGGGCGGATACGCTCGGCAACGGCCTCAGGCGATTGCGCGCTCGAGCCGGCACCCGTCTTCGGTGCGAGATTAACGTAATGCACCAGCAGGACGATGATCGCAATCGGAATGACAAAGCCGGCGATGATGGCGGCGATCAGCTGGGTCGGCGTCTTGATCAGGGATTCGTGCTCGTTGTGGGCGTCGCTCATGATTTCCTCGGTTGGTGTTGGCGCGATACCAGGGATTGTTCGCAAAGCCCAAGATTATAGACGAAAAGGTGTCCAACATTCCCAGAAAGCCGGGCGTTTCGTGGACTGCCCGCCTGAAAACCGGTATCCTTGCCGGTCTTCCAGTCACGCGGCTGTAGCTCAGTGGATAGAGTATTGGCCTCCGAAGCCAAGGGTCGTGGGTTCGATCCCCGCCAGCCGCGCCAGCAGTACCCAGGGGTTGAGTTTTCTGAACTCAGCCCTTTTTTCTTTCGGATCGCACCGGGATGGCGTCGGGCTTGCGGGCTTGCGGTCTTGTCCGCGCCGCGCTCCTGCGCGGCCAAGCTCAAGAAAACATGACGCGCAGCGCGCGGATTCGCTGCGTCTCCGGCATGGCGTTAAATGCCTGCAGATATTTGATCATCGATCCGCAGACCAGCTCCGGCTGTGCCTGCCGGGTTTGCGCATCGGTCAAGACGGAGATCTCGTCGGCCGTGTGGCCGGCAAATAACTTGAGGGCGATTTTTTCGGTTTCGTCATCGGACGCATTGATGGCTCGGTGACTATCGGCTTCCCTGATGACGGCGCTGAGCAAGGCCAATTCACGACGAATCAGCGCATCGGGAAAAACCGAGCCGAGGTTCATTGGCCTTTCACCGGGAAAAAACAAGGCCGTGCAGACTTCCGGCCCGAGCTGCTGTGCCGCCAGGCCTTCGGCAATCAGCAACTCGTGGTAGGCCAGCAGGGTTTGGTCCGAGGCCAGCGGAATCAGGCGCACCACCAAAGGATGGATTTCCTCCCTGCCTGCCGCCATGACTTCGGCGTCCGACTTCTTTTGCTCGACCATTGCCCACGCGCGATCGACGATCCGATGGAAGGTCTCCGGGTGCTTTTCCTCAAGCTGGTCAAATAGCTCGATCCCGCGCATTTTCGCCGCGAGTTCATCCCGGCTCTTGACCGATGTGGCAAATGCACTGGTCTCTCCGCCGAAGCTTTTTCTTGAAAGTACGCCCGCAGCCAGTAACTCCGCATGCGTCGGGTACCACATCTCGTTGGTGGGCGTGGCACCAATCTTCTGCACGAATCCTTCGGGGAGATGGGCGCCTTCGTAAGCGGCGCGGGTTGCGCGCTCCTCGTCGGCTCCGGGTGTATCGGAGCCGGAGCCGACAAATTTGACTGCATGAAAACCAATCCGCGCTTTGGGATCGGCGGCGCGATCATGACCGGCCAGAAAGGCAATCGTGCAGGCCGACGCGCAGAAGGTTTCGACATAGGTGTTCAAGCGCCGCTCCTTGATGAGCTGCGCGAGCCGCTCTCCTTCATTCATCCACCCGCCCGGAGAATTCAAGATCACCGTGGTCACGGCAGGCGCCGCGTCGAGGCTGCGCCGTAACTGGCGGGCTGCGCCATCATTGATGCCTCCAGACAGGCGCACGGTTTTGCCGTCGCTCAAGAGTTCAATGGTGGTTTCGGGCGTGGACGATGGGCCGAATGCCGTTTGCACATGCTCTTGCAGGCCAGGCAGCATCTGCACCAGGCCGCCCACGGTCTTCAGGATGCCAAACACGATGAGCACTTTGACGGTGACTGCCCATCCCCGGGCCCCGCCTCGACCTGCATGCTTGCCGGCGGACGCCCACGTACCGGAGATGGCCCACAGCCACAGTGCGATACCTGTTGCCGTCAAAACCAGAACCAGCAATGAACTGTGTCGAGCGGGAAGGTTGCCGATCAGCAGAGGCAGGGCAAGTACGCCGAGCTGCACGGCGAATACCGAGATGATGAGCGTGTTGACCCAGTACGACCATGCGAGCGAAAAATCGCCATGCCAATGTTTTCTGAAGTATCCGGACAGACCGGCATAGTGACGTTGGCCGTCGTAAATTGCGGTGTTATCCATCAGTCTTGATCCGGAAAAATTCGGCGCAGTGCCTAATGCCAGTCAGTTAAGCGTAAAACTTTCCGCGATTAACGAATAATCTGAAAGTCGCTGGGTCCCGGCCTGCGCCGGGACGACGATTTTGGGGTCGTCTGCCCTTGAAACGTTGTCCCGGCGCAGGCCGGGACCCAGTGTCTTTGAAGGCGTTCGCCTTAACTGACCGGCATTAGGCGCAGTGCCGACGGTACCGATATATTTACAATCATTAATTCGGTGGCGCAAGTGATTTGGTTTTGCGACGGTACTGGTACCGGGATTGGATTCAAAAATGTAACGATGGCGAGTCAAGCGGATTCGCCGCAGCGAAGCGATGACTCCTGTTCCCGGCGTTGCAGGCGAGGCCAGGCGGTATATTGCGGGACAGGCTGGGCGCGCCAGAAAAAAGGCGAGGGCGACCCCGGCGCGAGAGACTCGATCGGATAAATGAAGAGTGGGTGATGAATTTACGCTTGCAATGGGTCGCTGAATATCACGGCCCCAATATTCTGGCGACGGGACCCGTGGTGGTGGCCGAGCTGATGGAAGACGCGTCGGACGCAGCTCCTGCCGCCGGCAAGGTGGCGCACGCCATCGCCGAGATATGGGCGCAGTCGGGGATGGACGAAGATTTTCATCGAATGCCGGCTCCCGCCAACCCGATTCATGAGGATTCATTGCTTGCCATCGCTCATGCGGCGGCTGGCTGGGCCAGGGCAGCACTCAATGAAGTGCGCGGGCACGTGCTGCATGCAGGGGCACAACGGGTCGGGAAGCGCGTCAGGATGTGGCTTGGCTTTCATCAAGCGCCGCTTAGCCGCACAGCACTGCAACTGGCATTGCAAAATCTGGTTCATTGGGTCGGGGGGCGAACCCGCGACACCAGCCTGAAGGCTCAGCTCGAGAGTCTCTGGGCGGCCTGTCGGCGGCAACACCCGGATTTCCAGGCGCGCATGCTGATGGTGGCGGCGAAAGAGATGGACATTCCCTTCCTGCCATTCTTGCCGGATAGTCGATACTGGCAGTTTGGTTGGGGGGCAAAGTCCCGGGTATTTTTCGAAACCACCTCCAACGACGGCGGCGCGCTGGGACAGACTTGGCAGAGAAACAAGATCACTTCAAAGGAGCTGATGCATGCGATGGGCTTGCCAACGCCGATGCATGTCCTGGTAAACCAGGAAGATGATTTGACGGCGGGCGTTGGGAAAATCGGGTTTCCTTGTGTGATCAAGCCTTTCAATGGCGGCGGCGGGAAGGGGGTGACGGCCAACATCAACAGTGCCGACGACCTGCACCGCGCGTTCCGTCATGCCAGACAATTCTCCAACGAGCCGCTGATGCTGGAGCAGCATATCGAGGGGATCGATCATCGACTGATGGTTATCCGCGGCAAGTTGGTAGCGGCGATAAGGCGCGAGGCCTCTTATGTGATCGGGGACGGCGTCAGTACCGTCCGTGAACTGCTGAATCAACTCAATGCCAGTCGCTTCGAGAATCTGGTCAAGAGCCATTATCTGCGACCGATCCCGGCGGACGAGGTGCTGGTGCAGCATTTGAGCACCTACGGCATTGATCTGGAGGATGTGCTCACCCCCGGACACAAGCTGAGCCTGCGCAGCAATGCCAACCGATCGACCGGTGGCATCACCGCGGATGTGACCGATTGCCTGCACCCGCAGGTGCGCGCCATGGCCGAGCAGTTTGCGCTGGCAACGGGCCTCGATGCGGCCGGACTTGATTACCTGACTACCGATATCACCAGGCCATCGCATGAAGCCGGTGGCGCCTTCATCGAGATCAACTCCACTCCGGGCATGGCGGTGTTCATTGCCGCCGGATGGACAGAGGCTGCGATTGCCAAGCTCGTGTTGGGTGACAAGCCGGGACGCATTCCGGTCGAGCTCACCATTCTTTCTCCGGACCGGCTGCCCGCGCAGCTTCAAGCACTGCGCTCCGACACGCTGGACGAGGATCAGGGATGGGTATGTGGCAATCAGCTTTGCGTGGGACTGGCCGCCATGCATTACGACTTGCAGAGTCCCTGGGGGGCAGTGCATGCCGCATTACGCAACCCGCGTCTGCGCCGGCTGCATGTGTACTGTTCGGCGAAAGACATTCAGCGATATGGGCTGCCGCTGGACAGATTTTCTGGCGTGAATGTCGAGGATTCGGCATTGGACGCGCAATGGACCGCAGTGCTCGACAACGCGTCCCAGATCGGCATGTGCACATGAGTATCTGGGATGGGCAGGTCAGCCTGGGCCGGTTCTTGAGCGGCCCGAATCTTTTTGGTCGCAGCTCCGGTGCCGTGGTAGCGCTGACGCTTTCGCCTGGGCTGGCGAACTGGCTGACGAGTATGCCGAAACAGGAGGAAAGGCTGCGTTGGGAGACGCGCTGTGAAGCGGTGCTGGGTCGTGCATCGCCAGTGACGACATCGGCGCACCGGCGTGGCGGCATTCGGTGGGTGCATCACCTGCTGGCGTTGAACGATGATTTGCGGCTGGATTACTGCATCGAGCAACACCCAGCCCACGTGCTTGAACTCTCTGCTCGGCGGATGGTGTTGTTCGTACCTTGCGATGACCCGCAATTGGGACTTCGCACCACCGCCCTGTCGGCATCCATGTTGTTCGATTGCCTGGAGGCAGGGCCGGAGGGATCGCCTCTGCGTTTGATGACTGCGGCGTCAGAGGAATGGGTCCGGCGCTGGCGTGACGCCGTCAGGACGTGGCGTGAGTGGGCGGAGGATGCAGCGTTGAACCCGAATGCACGCTGGATCGCCCGCGAAGCCGTCAGGCGAGGCTTGCCTTGTTACCGCCAGCCTGGCTCGAATACGCTTTTGCAGCTGGGGCAGGGGGTTTACCAGCGCCGGGTCAGCGGCCCCTTTACCGATGCCATCAACAGTGTGGCGTCCCAATGGTCGCAGGATAAATGGCAGACTGGCGCGCTGTTTGCGGCGCATGGTTTGCCTGCGACACAAGCACGCATTGTGTCCAGTCCGGACGAAGCCTTGGCCGAGGCGCGGCGGATAGGCTGGCCGGTTCTCATAAAGCCTTGCACCACCAACAAAGGTATTGGCGTCACCGTCAATGTACGGGACGAGCGGACCTTGATCCGGGCTTTCGAACATGCGGCTAGACTCCGGGTCGGCGTTTTGTTGGAGCGTCATGTGGCGGGCAGCGATCATCGTTTGTTGGTGGTCGGCGGCCGCTTTCTTGCTGCGGTCCGGTACAAGCCTGCGGATATTCCACCGTCGGACATGGTGTTGCCTTTGCGAGGCCAGGCCAATCTTGCCGCTCGCGGATTGTCGGAGGACATCACCCGGCACGTACACGCGGACAACCGCGAGCTGGCCGAGCATGCAGCGCGATTGATGGGGCTGAGCACGGCAGGGCTGGATTTCCGGACCACCGATCCCGGTCGCTCGTGGCGCGAGGTGGGTGGCGCCATTTTGTCGATCGACGCAGGCCCTGACTTCTCGGTGCATGAGCCGCGCACCCGCGACTACGACATACCCAAGGCGGTCGTCGACGAGTTGTTTCCCGGCGGCGCAAATGGCCGGGTAATGACGGCCGGCGTGACGGGCAGCGTGGGCAAGACGACCACTTGCCGCATGCTGGCGAAAATCCTTGAGCATGCGGGCCACACCGTCGGCTTGACCAGCACACAAGGCGCTTTTATCGGCAAGCGGCAAGTGCGCTCAGGTGATCTCGCTGGCGGCATGGCAGCGCTTTCCCTGCTTCAGGACCCGTCGCTGACAGCCTCGGTTGCCGAGCTGGCGCGGGGCGGCTTGATCAAGCGGGGTTTGGGTTTTGATGCGCTTGACGTGGGTGCCGTCTTGAACGTTCAGGACAATCATCTGGGTTTGGACGGCATTCAAACCAGAGAACAGCTTGCACAGGTCAAGCAGTTGGTCGTTCGATATGCGCGGCAGCTGGCCGTCCTGAACGCTGACGATCCGCTCTGCCTGGCGATGAGTTCCGACATGGACCCCGCCAAAGTCTGCCTGGTTGGCGAGGCTATGGGGCCGCACCTGGCCGCACACCAGCAAGCGGGCGGTTTGATTGCGACGATACATGAGGACCAGCGCGGCCCGATGCTGCGATTGCAGCGTGGGACCTTCGTTTGCGGTGAAATGCCGCTGTCCGCCATACCGGCGACCTGGGGCGCCAAATTCCGTCCGGCGATGATCAACGCCCTGTTTGCGGCAGCGCTGGCGCATGGCCTGGGCATTTCATTCCCGACGATAGAGCAGGCCCTCACGACGTTTGTTTCGGATTACAGCAGCAATCCCGGGCGAATGAATCGCATTTCCGGGGTGCCATTTGAGCTGTGGTTGTCGTGGTCGGATGGGCCGCTGGCATTGAAGGAACTCAGCACTTTCATCGATGCTCGTCGATACGACGGCGGCAGCAAATCATTGGTCTTTTATATCGTCGGCAACCGGCCCGACGATTTCATTCGCGCATCTGCGCAAGCCGTGGCGGGTACCTTCGATCGCTACTACTGCACCGACATGGAAGAGGATCGCCGGGGGCGTCCCGTTGGCGAAGTGGCCGCGCTGCTTGCCGACAGCCTTCGGCAATCCGGCGTGCCCGAATCCCGGACGGTGGTGGCTCCCTCGACGACACGGGTTATCCGCGAGGCCTTGGAAAGCACTCCGCCGAATGGGCTTCTCGTGATTGCAAGCTACCGCCCGGACAAGGTCATGACTTTGGTTCGATCGCTTTGGCCGGAGGCTGCCTGATCTGCCGAAAGGCTTGAAGAAGGTCTCGGCCAATCGAATAAAACAGGCACAGAGCCTGTCTCGTGAAGCCGCTGCAGGCGTTCAAGGCGCGGTGTTCACTTGGTGACCACCCACTGCGTCACCCCCAGCAACACCGCCCCGACCGCGCAGCCGGCGGCCAGCGACGCGGCGTAGCCGAATCCCTGCCTCAGCATCAGGCCCAGCACGATAAACAGCGGCAGTGTCGGCAGCACGTACCAGAAGGTCTCGATGGACAGTCGCGCCAGCTGCTGCGGATCGCGCTGCTCTATCCATACCCAGGTGAACGTCAGCAGCGACACGATCGGCAGCGCCAGCAGCAGCGCCGCCAGGCCCGTGCTGCGCCGGGCCAATTCACTGGCCCCGGTGATCACCAGCGCCGAGATCAGGATCTTCAGCAGGTAGAGCATCTCGTTCTCCTTGTTCTTTGAATCCGTCGCCTGCAAGAAATCGCCGCCCCGCGCCGCTGGCCCTGCGGTCGCTCCGGCGCGTCAGCGCGGCTCGCTCATCAGCCGGATGCGGAAAGGCTGGGTCGGACGGCTGGGGTCGAACTCGACCAGCACCGCGTCCGGGTTGCGGTCGCCCGGGACGACCACGCGCAGCAGGTTCGGCACCGGCTTGCCGTGCGCATCGTGCAAGGGATGATCCACGCGATATCGGTGGCTGTCGCCCTGCAGCAGCAGCACCGGCTTGCCCCAGCGGACAGTCTCTTCGGCCAGCACCTGCAGCCAGCGCGTGAAGCCCGAGTCCGCGCCCGGCGTGGCGAAGAAGGTGTCAGCCTGCATTGCCAGCACGACCGCCACATCGCTGCGCGCCTTCGCCGTAGCGAAGGTCTCGCGCAGCCACGCAAGATTGGCCTCTTCGCGCGCCGCGAATTCCGACACGGAGGGCAGATCCGGCTGCCAGTTGTTGTTCGAGCCCACCAGATGAAGCGTCGCGAAGCTCAGCTTCTCGCGGAACCAGCGCAGGTTCTCCACATGGCGCCCGTGGCGCGGGTCGCCGCGCTGCGATTGCAGCGCGAGCTTTTCCTTGCCGTGGCTCTCGGCCGTCGCGAAAAACAGGCTGCGGATCTTCTCCAGCCGCTCCAGCGGATCATAGGAACCGGCCAGATAGCGATGACAGTCGGTCCACTCGTTGTCGCCGGGCGTGTAGACCAGCGGCTTGTCGAACTCGCTGAACTGCGCCCGCACGCGCAGGAAGACGTCGTCGCTGCAGCGGCTGGTGCCGGTTTTGATGTCGCCCAGGTGCAGCGTGAAGGCGATCGGCTGGCGATTCAGCCGCGAGGCCAGCGCGGACAATTCCTCCGGCGGACCGTAGGGAACGTCGCCGATCACGGCAAACGAGAACGGCGCCGCATGAATCGCAGGCGTGGCCAGCAGGCTGGCGACCAACAGGAGAATCAGGCGAAGCATGAGGGATCCTTGTGAGGCGATCCCCGGATTTTACTGAGGAATGTCGCTGCCGTTCGGACGAACGACGCCGCCTGCCAGCGTGGCTTGCCAGACCCGGAAGTCCGCAGTCACTCGCCGCTGTCGCCTGGCTGCGGATTCGATGGCTTCAGCGACGCGCGCGCCCTCATGTCGGCGGCGGCCAGCAGCGCAATGATGCGCACGTCCTTGTTGGCACGCGCAAGCGTCAGCGGCGATACGTCGCCGTGGCCGGCCATGTGGTCGGCGCCGAGTGCCAGCAAGACCTCGACGGCATCGGCGCGCCGCGCTTCCACCGCGCACAGCAATGCCGGATAGCCGCGGCCATCGACGTCGTTCGGGTCGGCGCCGAGGTCGACCAGATGCTCCAGCATCTTTTTCGCGCGCGGCATGTCCGCCGGGTCGATCTCCTGCGTCGCCGCAAGTATCAGCGGCGAGTCGCCGTTGGCATCGCGGGCCGACACCTGCGCTCCGGCCAGCGCCAGCTGCGAGATGGCCGTGCACGCATGGTCGAGGGCGGCGTAATGCACGGGCAGCATGCCCCCGCGGCCACGCAGGTCGCGCAATTCGGGGTGGCGCCGCAGCAAGGTGTTCAACGCCGGGCCGTCATCACGCGCGATCCGGGTGTAGAAGATGTCGGCCACGGCCTCGCGCGCCGGCGGCACCAGCGCTTCCTCTTCCGGCAGCGTCGCGCGCGCAGCGCGAGCGAGCCGGTCGAGATCGTCCGCGCAAGCCTCCAGGTGGTCGGCAAAGCCGTCGCCGCGCAGGTAGTCTGCCGGCCGCTTCGGCGCATGCCAGCTGACCGGGCCGCGCAGTTCACCGCCGAGCAGCGTCATGCAATCGCCGCGGCACATGCCCGCCAGCAGGAACATCTTCAGCGGGTCCGGTGCCTGCAGCCGCGTCTTGCAATGCTCCACATAGCGCAACATCGTCCGCAGTGAACTGGCGAACTGCGCCGGGCTCGTGTCCTTCTTGCCCGCATACAGCACGAAGTACGCCGACCGCCACAGCGGCGAGCCGGGCACGAGTTCGCGCCGCACCGTGCCGACGTGGCACGAGATCAGGTGCAGCACCGGCAGGACGCCTGACGAGGGCGCAGGCTTCATCTTCCGAAGCGCCCACGACAACAGGTCAATGGTCCGCATGGTGGCGACGGTATCGATGCCGGCCTCGACGACATGGTGCCGGCCGTCGTTCAGGCCATGCATGTCCAGCATCAGCTGCCCGTCGGCAGTCAGGCGCTTGAGTTCGTCGGCCAGCTGCGCGCGCGCCGATGCATGCGATTGTTCGTGCTCGACGATGGCGCTGCTTATGCCGGAATTCGTGACCAGGTCCTTGATCCAGCCGGCGCTCATCGCATCAATGTCCGGGCCGCGGTAGTAGACCAGGCTGTTCGGTGAAGCCGGGGGAAGCGCCTGGAAAACCACCGGCTGGGTATCGCGAACCCGGGGCGGGCGATGAGTGCGGGTCGGATCCATGGGCTACTCCGCCGATGCCAGAAAGTTTCCTGGCAGATTGTCTGTTCATCGTATGTAATGGCCGATAAACGACAGTTCCGGCGGATCCCGACCCGAAAAAACGGCCGCCCGCGGCGGCCGTCGCTAAAAAACGGGTGTTTCAGAAGGGAATGCCCTGCTCGACGCCACGCTGAACCAGCCCCTTGTCCGGCACCGGGTCCTCGTGCATGGCCAGCGACATCTTGTGTTCGGACGGGCGGTGCAGCATGCGCAGCTCATCGCCGACGATCTCGGTGGTGTGCCGCTCGATACCGTCCTTGCCGGTCCATTTGCGCGTCTGCAGGTGGCCTTCGATATAAACCAGCGTACCTTTCTTCAGGTGCTGTCCGGCGATTTCCGCGAGCCGCTTGTACAGCACCACGCGGTGCCATTCGGTCGCTTCGCGCCGTGCGCCGGTTGATTTGTTCTTCCATGCTTCACTGGTCGCAATCGACAGGTGCGCGACCGGCTCGCCGCTGTTCATCGTGCGCAGGTCGGGATCCTGGCCGAGGTGGCCAATCAGCAATGCCTTGTTCAGGGTTCCAGTCATGATGCAGTCCTTGGTCTTCAGTCAGGGGGTGTCGGAGCCGCGCCCGGCGGTGCGGCATGAAGGGATCATGCATGCACCCCCTGTTCGCTCTCCTGCCCGGCCTCAAGCGCGGCCTTGCGCGCGTCCTTCGTCTGGGTGAATTCCTCCAGGGCGGCGAGATCCTGCAGCGCCGTCGCGGCGCGGTAGGCTGTTGCGAAGGCCTTGTACAGCGCATCGACGTCGGCGGCCTGCTCGATGCCCTGGCGCAGGTGCGCGCGCTGCGGCTCGGGCAAGCCGGTGCGCACCGGCTCCTGCGCGCCGCTGTCCAGCCACGCCAGCAATTCGCGGCCGGTACCCTCGTCAGGCCGCAGGATCATGCCGTCGAACAGCCGCGTGCGGTCCTTGCCGACATGCGCGAGGTGCTGGCTGTCGAGTTCCATGAACACCGTGAATTCATACTCGATGCCATCGCGCATCACCGGTGCGAGGCCGATCTTGCGCACGACCTGCCGGCCGGTGCGTTCATCCTTCTCCTGCACATATTCGGTCTTCGCGCGCATCGTCGCGATCACATGGCAGGGACTCTGCAGGATCGCCTCGACCAGCGCATTGTGCTCCGGCGTCACCTGCCGCCACGCCTGCCAGCTGTTGCCGGAGCGGTCGGCGATCTTGCCGTGCCGGTCGAGCGAGCCGCCTTCGCCGCTCCACGCATGCGACAGGCTGTCGATGATGATGGTTTGCACGCCGGCGGCTTCAAGCGCATGGATCGCATCGACGTAGCGCCCCGGCGTGAAAGGCGGTTCCAGCCGCAGCACGTCATAGCCTTCGGGCAGCAGGTCGGCGTACAGGTCACCGCTGCCATGCTCGGTGTCAATCATGCCGATCGGCCCGCCCAGGCCATGCGCGATCAGCAGCGCCGAATAGGTCTTGCCGCTGCCGGCCGGGCCCGACATGCCCAGCCGCAGCTTGGCGCGGCACTTGGTCGCGCGATGGATCTCAAAGGGTTTCATCGGGGCTCCTTCCATTTTCCGGTGGTTGTTTTCAAACGCTTCGCGTGCGCCGATTTCGGCATGCCAGCGCAGGCCGGCATCGTCGGCGAACGAGTTTCCAGGGTCGGTTTCCACGGCAGCACTTTTTCCCTCGCAAAGCCGGAGAAGGGTTTGACCGCCTGAGCCGGAAAATGCTCAGTCGCCGCGATGAATTTTTGCCAGCGTCGCGCTCGCTCGGGCGGAGAGGGAAAGGAAGGCAGCGGGGAGCATGCAGTGCATGCTTCCCGGGAAGCTTGTCCCGGCTGGCGCCGGTTACTGGCCCGGCGAAGTGCCGGGCCGGGCGGGACTCAGCCCGGCGGCTTCAGTTCAGCGGCATGGCGCTGGCCTGCATCAGCCCGCGACGCGCCGCGCAATGAAGCCGCCCAGCCCGTAGATCGCGCCGACGATGGGCGAGCCGGAGCTGCCGCGCAGCGAGAGCGCGCCGGCCATTTCCGGCGGCGCGCCATTGGTGACCGGGCCGTAGAAGCGCCCGCCGAGGTGGCCGGTCGTGTCGCCATGCGTGATCGCGCCGCCCAGCAGGTTCGTCCCCGTGGTGACGGGCACGGTGTTGCTGCTGGTGGCGATGAACTGCGGGCTCGGGTTCTGGTCTTCGTCGATGCGCAGGTTGAACAGCCGCACCTGCGCGGTACGTGCGGCGAAGTCCACGTTGATCTCGATGTCGGCGGCGATCGGGTAGGGCTCGATGGCGCCGTTCGGGCTGTACCAGCCGTGCGCCAGTCCTGCGTAGCGTGCCGTGCCCTTGGTCGGCAGGGACTTTGCGGGCGTCGGGTTGCCGTAGGCGACGACGCCGCGGCGGGACTTGTTGTGCTCGTCGCCGCCGCCCCACTCGGTAATGTTGACCGTGTCCTGCGTGATCCAGCCCGCCAGCAGCGCGTGGCGGTAATTCCAGTTCCACAGGTTGCGATAGCCCTTGAAGCCGGTATACGGAATATTGTCGGGCGCCTGCGTGGCGCCGTCTTCGTGCAGCCTTCCGGCGTCCGCCTGGTCCGGTGCCGTGCCGCCGCTGCGCCAGTCGCCGCGCCGCAGCCGCAGGCCATTCCTTGCCGCGGCCATGCAAATGGCATCGCCATCGACGCAGTGTCCGGCCGACAGTCCGCGCGGGAAGTAGATGTTGTTCGCATAGTTGGCCTGCGTGCCGCCGCCGTTGGCCGGATTGTTGTTCCAGAACGCCGTGTCGCTGGCAGCGGGCAGGGCGACCAGCGTCGCCAGGCCGCTACCCTGCGGGGTTGGCTGCTGGATACGGCCGCGCGCCAGGCCGAAGGTCTCGATGACAGGCGGGCGCTCATGGGTGCCGTCCCAAGACACGCCGAGGCCGGACAGCAGCAGGTTGGCTGCCGTCACCTCGCCGGTCGTCTCGCGCACCACGCGCAGGCCGGCCAGTCCCTTGTCGAGCGGCGCGAGGCCGTACGCCACCTGCGCGTCGGTACCGCGCATGCCCGGCGAGGCCAGCTGGTCATTGGTCGATGCGGCGATGGCCTGCACGCCGCTGGCGGTCAGCTTCAGCGTGCCGATGCGGCCGCTCTCGGTATCGCTGCTGCAGTTCGATACGCCGGCGGCGCAGTGGCTGCCGCCGCTGCCGAGGTAGCGGTCACCACCGTCACCATCGCCGCCGCAGGCGGCCATCAGGCACGCCAGCAGCGTGCCGATGGCGCTGCGTCCTGTCGAAATCTTCATTGCTGCTCCCTGTCAGTGCGTTGGATGAAAGTCGCGCCGGATTGCACCGGCTTCGCAGCTGAACTTAGGGCAGGGGCAACGGCGCTCATTGAGCGCTGACAAGCGTGCAGGAAGGAACGCGCGGTCGCGACAGCAAAGCTTGGCAGCGCACAAGCATGCGGACAGGCACGGCGCCCCCGGCGGCGTCAGGCCGGCACGGCGCCCAGCATTGCCTCGCGCGTGCGCTGCCATTCCTTCAGCTGCTGCGCACGCATCGGCGCGCCGATCAGGTAGCCCTGGCCGAGGCCGCAGCCGCGCTCGCGCAGCAGGCTCATCGCCGACGGCGTCTCGATGCCCTCGGCCACCACCTCGACGCCGAGCTTCTGCCCGAGCGTCAGCACGGTCTCGGCGATCGCCAGCGAGCGCGCGTCGCTGTCGATGTGCGTCACGAACGCGCGATCGACTTTCAGCTTGTCGATCGGCAGCTGCGCGAGCTGGCTCAGGCTGGAGTAGCCGGTGCCGAAATCGTCCAGAGCGATCTTCAGTCCCATTGCCTTCAGCCACAGCAACGTGCGGGTGGATTCCTCGGCGTGGCTCATCACGGTGCTTTCCGTCACCTCCAGCTCCAGCATGCCGGGATCGATCGTGCTGTCGCGCATCGCGGCCAGCAGCCGGTCGCGGAATTCGGCCGAGCGGAACTGCACCGGCGACACATTTACGGCGATCCGCACCGCCGGCATGCCCTCGGCCTGCCATTCATCGTGCTGGCGGCAGGCCTCGCGTATCACCCATTCGCCGATCTGGTGGATCAGGCCGCTGGCCTCGGCGGCGGCGATGAAATCGCCCGGCATCAGTTCGCCGCCGTCCGACTGGCGCCAGCGGATCAGCGCCTCGACCGCCGTCAGGCGGCCGCTGCGCATGTCGACGATGGGCTGGTAGGCCAGCTCGAAATCTTCCTCGTGCAGGCTGCGCCGCAGCCGCTGTTCCAGCTCGAAGACGCGCGCCGTATTGCGCCGTATCTCGTCGGAAAAGTACTGGTAATTGTTGCGGCCGTTGGTCTTGGCGTGATACATCGCCTCGTCGGCCTGCCGGATCAGCGTGTCGATGCCGGTGCCATCGCCCGGGTAGACGCTGATGCCGATGCTCGGCGAGGTGTGCAGCTCGAGTGCCTCGATACGGTAAGGTTCGGACAGCCGCTGCAACAAGTGCGATGCGATGCCGTCGAGGTGGGATTCCGAACTCAGGTCGGTCAGTAGCGCGTTGAATTCGTCGCCGCGGACCCGGCCGACCAGGTCGCTGCTGCGCACCGCGCCCTGCAGCCGGGCCGCGACTTCCTGCAGCATCAGGTCGCCGACGCGATGCCCGTAGGTATCGTTGATCGGCTTGAAGCGGTCGAGGTCAAAGAACATCACCGCCAGCATGCGCGTGTGCCGGTTCGACGCGCTGATCATCTGCGTGCCCAGCTCGTACACCAGCGCGCGGTTCGGCAAACCGGTCAGCGGGTCGTGCTGCGCTGCGTGGCGGATTTTTTCCTCGGCGCGCTTGAGTTCGGTGATGTCCATCGCGAAGCCGCCGACGCCGAACGGTTCTTCGGTATCAAGGTAGCGCAACGGGAACTTGACCAGCCGGTAGGTATGCCATTCCCCGTCCGGATGGCAGAGGTCCACTTCCAGCTCGTCGGTTTCGCCGCTGCCCAGCACCTTGCGGTTCGAGCGGGCGACGATGTCGACCACATGGGGCGGGAAGATTTCGGACATCGGGTGGCCGATGATCTCGGCTTCCGGCTTGCCGAGTACGGCGACGAAGCTGCGATTGATCAGGTGGATGCGGCCATCCGGATCCTGCAGCGACACCAGCACCGGCGTATGGTCGACCAGGCTGCGCAGTTCCGAGCGTTCGCGCAGCAGCGCCGCTTCCATCGTCTTGCGCTGCGAGATGTCGGACACGAAGGACACGCCCAGCCGTCCTTCCGGCGTGTCCGTGACCGTGATCAGCGCCTCGATCGGGAACAGGGTGCCGTCCTTGCGCCGCCCCTCGAGCTTGAGCCCGTGCATCATCGGGCGCTCCTTCGGCGACGCCAGGAAGGCGGCGCGATGGCGCGCATGCGCCGCACGTAGCGGCGCATCCACCAGCGCCTCGATCGACAGGCCGAGTAATTCGCCCGGCGCGTAGCCGAACATCTGGTGCGCCGCGCCGTTGGCGATGCGTATCGTGCCGTCCGTCGCGATGCCGAAGATGCCCTGCGACGAGGACTCGAGCATCGCGTGCGTGGTTTTTTCGTTCAGCTCGGACGAGTGGCGGATCTGTTCCAGCTTGGCCACCAGCTCGTTCTTGCGCCGGCGCACGCGCAGGTGAACCTCGCCGGCAATGCCGAACATCAGCGCATCGGCGATGAAGATCCAGACCAGCGCGAGGTCGGCCGGCCTGGCCACGCGGAAGCTGAACGCCGGCTCGATGAAGAAAAACACCGCAATCGCCACGCAGACCGCGCAGGTAAACAGCGCCAGCCTGAAGCCGCCATACAGCGCCGCCACGGCGGTCGCGAAAAAATAGACGGCGACCGGCCCGACCAAATGCATCACCGGCAGCAAGGCGAAGCGCAGGCCGGTCAGTGCGCCGATCAGCGCCAGCATCAGCAGATAGGGCTTGAGCCGGGTCAGTCTTTCCATCCAGGGATGGAGTCGGCGCGTCGGGCAAAGTTCAGCGGCGGTCCGCCGGCCTGCGCGTTCTCGCGGGCATCACCGGCGGGCGTCCCCCGCTATAATCGCGCTCTACGCCCAATTCCCGCGCGTGCGCCGCGCGACCGCACTTATCCAGCCCATGCTATCCCGACACAAAGAACAGATCGCCGCCCTTTTTGCCGATGCCGTCGCCCCGCTGCTGGCCGGCACCGACCTGGCCGCCCCGGTCGTCACGCTGGAGCGCCCGCGCGACCCGTCGCACGGCGACCTGGCGACCAACATTGCAATGCAGCTCGCCAAGCCGCTGAAGAAGAATCCGCGCGAACTGGCGCAGGCGCTGGCCGCGGCCGTGCTGGCCAACCCGGCGCGGCAGGGCCTGCTGGACGCCGTCGAGATCGCCGGGCCCGGCTTCATCAACCTGCGCGTCGCGCTGGCCGCGAAGCAGGACGTGGTGCGCCGCGTGTTCGCCGATGCGCAGTGCTACGGCCGCAGCAACGGCGGCGCCGGCAGCAAGGTGCTGGTCGAGTTCGTGTCGGCCAACCCGACCGGCCCGCTGCACGTCGGCCATGGCCGCCAGGGCGCGCTCGGCGACGCGATCTGCGCGCTGCTCGAGGCGCAGGGGCATGAAGTGCTGCGCGAGTTCTACTACAACGACGCCGGCGTGCAGATCGGCACGCTGGCCGCATCGGTGCAGGCGCGCGCGCAGGGCAAGAAGCCCGGCGACGCCGACTGGCCCGAGTCCGCGTACAACGGCGACTACATCGCCGACATCGCCGCCGACTTCCTCGCGAAGAAGACCGTGTCGGCCGCCGACGGCGAGCCCGTCACCGCCAGCGGCGACATCGATGACGTCGAGTCGATCCGCCGCTTTGCAGTGGCCTACCTGCGCCACGAGCAGGATCTCGACCTGCAGGCATTCGGCGTGCGCTTCGACAATTACTACCTCGAGTCCTCGCTGTACACCGACGGCAAGGTCGAGGCCGCGGTCGACGCGATCCGCCAGGCCGGCAAGACCTACGAGCAGGACGGCGCGCTCTGGCTGCGCAGCACCGAGTACGGTGACGACAAGGACCGCGTGATGAAAAAGTCCGACGGCACCTACACCTACTTCGTGCCCGACGTCGCGTATCACGTGACCAAATGGCAGCGCGGCTACCAACAGGTGATCAACATCCAGGGCAGCGACCACCACGGCACCATCGCGCGCGTGCGCGCCGGCCTGCAGGCGGCGGGCGCGGGCATACCGCAGGGCTACCCGGACTACGTG
>JACCDX010687261.1_pt1 | contig 18742 bp, 14 predicted proteins | sample 7449681 | NCBI WGS metagenome assembly JACCDX01 (sample SAMN15323450, study PRJNA562643) | freshwater metagenome | isolation source: river surface water | place: USA:Blue River Watershed | collected 2017-08-18
AAAAAGACACCAGCGTCCAGCTTGCTGTCATGGCAAATGCGGCTCCCGCCCCAAAACAAGCCGTGCTTACCGATTTCACAACCACGCTCTATGACCACATCGCCGACCAAAACAGTCCCTGCACCAATCGCTACAGTGGGGTGGACCTGGGCTTTTTGAGATACGAAACTCCTCAACACGCCCATCTCCAGCAGCCGCTCACCTACTTTGATCCGCCGCGATAAATTTTTGTAGCCTAAGCAATTGATGACGGTATCTATAGGCTCAAACACGATGGCCGAGGCAGCAAAAACCGGCAAGTGCCCAGGACGTGGTGAATGATGCAGGTAGTCAGGGTCTATCACCACGCCATTCAAGGACAAGCCCAGTTCCATAAACTCATCATGGATAAATTCGGCAACAGGATTCCAACCGTAAAGATAAATCATTCTTGATTGGGCAAATAAAGACGCTCAGGGGGGGGAAGATAGAACTCGGCCAATGACGATGGCATGCGGACATCAAATCCCAAAAATTTTCGAGCTGATGCATCCAGATCTTTGATCAAGGATGTCTGAGCCAACATTTTGGGGAAATCAAATCGGCTACGCATGAAGGGGCGGCAAAAATTGATGGTGATGGCATGCCGCCATTGGTAAGTGTGATTTTCTCCCGCTCGATGAGCCAGTCGGCCATCAAAAAAAATAGCATCGCCACGTTCGCATGTCAGTTGAATGGCGTGTTTCTCGAACTCCGGTAAATCTGGGATGCGTTCGGTCAGATGCGAACCAGGCAGAACCCATGTTCCACCATTGTCTTTGGTGAAGGGGTGTAGTGCCAGTATGTACCCCAAGTTGGTCCGATATCCAGGGATGAAACGCGGGCAGTCTACGTGTACCCTGGAGCCATAGTTCCCCTGACCAGGTGGCAGTGAGCTGGACTGATAAGCGTAAATGATGGCATGTTTACACAGCAACCCATCAGTGACTTGGCGTAAGTTCGGGTTAGCCAAATGCGCGAGCATCGTCTCGCCGCGCAAAAAACAGTTGTGTACCATGCCGACATCAAACACGTCAGGATAGTTAGTTGTGTTTTCGTCAACAGCGTGTTCCAGTTCCTTCAACATCTGGCCGCAGACTGCTGACCCCTCAAACGAAGGAACAAGCAAATATCCGTTGTTTGCAAAAAATGCCAGTTGTTCAGCAGACAACATTTACTTAACCCCCATCAGATCAAAATACTTGAAACATGGACTGGTGAAGGGCAGAAAATCCGTTAAGTTGCTGACGATTTTGGAGTCCAACCGATTTTGTTGGAAGATCCATTCGTATTTGACTTCAATCCGGCTGACACCCAAGCGAACCAGTTTGGACTGCTCCCCCTCTGGGGATAATCCGCGAGCAATTGATTTCCCGGGCTCGCAGCGGGCCAAGTCATTCTTGTCGATACCAAAATTTTTCTCATAGTAACTGCCACCGTCGAAAGCCTTTTCCGATTCAAGAGACAAATCTACCTGGCGACACAATGTGTCGGATAACTTGAATTGAGGCATGCGCATAAGGGCTACATAAAACTCCCGGTTCGGGCTCAAACCAAAATAAAACACGCCACCTGGTTTTAATACACGCATGGCCTCGGCGTAAAAGTCTTCAGTTGACTCCAAATGATCAAGAAAGCTGTAACAAGTGAGGACATCAAAAGAAGCGTCCTTGAAAGGCAGAGATTCTGCATAACCCAATTGCAGCATCACCTCGGGGTGATTTGAAGCACACGCTTGTAGCATTTCGAGGGTCGCGTCTACCCCATGACTCACCCAGTGACTTGGCTTGCACTCAAAAATAAATCCGTCCCCACAGCCAACGTCCAAGTGCGCCAGCGACTGGCTTGAGGGGTGAAGACCAGACAAAATCGATTGCACACGGTGCACGCTTTCGGTGCTGCGGTGAGGAGACTTTTGGTATTCGCCCGAAAGTATCAGGGAAGAGTGAACACGTCGATTGGCTTCAATGACTTCTGAATTCATGCTGACTCTCTAATATCAGTTGCAAAATGGAGGTAGATTTAACGGGTTCGAATCCCGTTAACACCTCCTTAATCAGTTGATCATAATTTACATACTGTAGAACAATATGGGCATCGTCGAACAGTTGCGGTTTGATGTAGTTCTGTGCCGCAGGCCCAGACAAATAATGCGTCGCACCAAAATGCCGAAGTATAGAAATCAACCTTTCATTGGGGTCTGAATGATCAGGAAATGAATCCAGATAGACGACAGGTGTGCGCAACCCCAACGCAGCCACCGACCAATTCAAGAAAAGCCGGTTGATTTCAAACAAATGCGTCATATTGCTGGCGCTTTGATACAACAACTTCAATTCATTGCGCCATTTCAACCATCCTGGAGTTCGTGCAAAAAAATGGTGCAGGGTATTGAAATGTTTTGCACTCCAATCGTGTCCAGAGACCGTGGTTTCCATAAAGGGCTGTGAGACGCTGAAATGCCGGATCGGAATGCTCAGCCAAGTTCGTCGACCGTCGGGTGCTTCAATCTGATTTCGGTTACGCCAGTCGTTCTTGGTGTACTGCACACACTCATAGACCACGAATAAGTCCACAGAGGCTATGACAGCAAAATAACCCACCCAAGGCACATAGTTGCTTTGAATGACGGCTACTTTTTTGGGCGACGGTTTGTGAATTGGGACCATGATGAAATGACCCGCGCCAAATGCTGAATCAATGTATGTTTATACATTGACTTTAGCTGTATTTCATTTCTAACTCAATCTTTATCTGAGGTCTTGCGGTGTTGTAAGCGGTTTAATTAAGCCCAAGTGGTAGGCATTAATAACCATGATCTTGGACATTCAGCTGTTTAGGGCTTATGGATTCTGCGTTATTGAAAATTTTCTTGTCCAAATCAGTGTCCACAACTGCACTGGAGGGACCCCAATATGAATTGGACGATGCAAGTATGCTGGGGACGGATTAGGCTGACTTTGAAATGGGGTTTACCCACTCGACCAGTATGCGCCATGTGCGCGTCGCAACCCAGTTGGCTGACATAGCAAATGGACCTGTTTTCTTCGTCTTGTCCTTCTTGTGCACTTCAAACCTGAAGGATACAGATTTGATACCCAAATCAAAAAAACCCCTTTCGGGGCTAACTTGTTGAATTAAATGGAGGCGCGGGCCGGAGTCGAACCGACCTACACGGATTTGCAATCCGGTGCATAACCGCTTTGCTACCGCGCCTTGTTCCTGACGAAAAAGGGAAGCCTGGGCTTCCCTTAACGTATTTGGAGCGGGAGACGAGTCTCGAACTCGCGACCTCAACCTTGGCAAGGTTGCGCTCTACCAACTGAGCTACTCCCGCGTGGAGAGCCAAAATTATAACGCATTTGGCGGCGGTGTGTTCTGACCCCTCAATGTTTGATGGCCTCGGCATTGCCCACATCGTTGGCTTTGCTCGGTGTGGCCACGGGGTCTTCATCGGGCAGTGCTTGTGGCATGCGCTCCAAGGCCACTTCGAGCACTTTGTCGATCCACTTGACGGGGATGATCTCCAAGCCGTTTTTCACGTTTTCAGGGATCTCCTGCAAATCCTTCACATTCTCTTCGGGGATCATCACCGTCTTGATGCCGCCGCGCAAAGCGGCCAACAATTTTTCTTTCAAGCCGCCAATCGCCGTGACCTCACCGCGCAAGGTGATCTCGCCGGTCATGGCCACATCGCTGCGCACTGCAATGCCTGTGAGCACCGAGACAATGGCCGTTGTCATGGCCGCACCTGCACTGGGGCCATCTTTGGGGGTGGCACCGTCGGGCACATGGATGTGGATGTCTTTTTTCTCAAAAGCATCCTCAGGAATGCCCAGGCGTTTGGCACGGCTGCGCACCACGGTGCGGGCCGCTTCCACCGACTCTTTCATCACGTCGCCCATCGAGCCGGTGCGGGTGATGTTGCCTTTGCCCGTCATGGTGGCTGCTTCGATGGTGAGCAAATCGCCACCGACCTCGGTCCATGCCAAGCCAACCACCTGACCAATTTGGCTTTGTTGCTCTGCACGGCCATAGGTGTATTTGCGCACACCCAAAAACTCGTCGAGGTTATCGGCGGTGACCACCACTTGGGGTGTCATTTTCTTGAGCTGCAAACCCTTGACCACTTTGCGACAAATTTTGGACAGATCACGTTCCAACGAGCGCACGCCCGCCTCTCGGGTGTAGTAGCGCACGATGTCGCGAATGGCCGACTCTTGCAAAGCCAGCTCTTCGTCTTTGACACCGTTGTTCTTCATTTGCTTGGGCAGCAAGTATTTGATGGCGATGTTGACTTTTTCGTCCTCGGTGTAACCCGACAAACGAATCACTTCCATGCGATCGAGCAAAGCCGGCGGAATGTTCATCGAGTTCGAGGTGGCGACAAACATCACGTCACTCAAATCGAAATCCACTTCAACGTAGTGATCGGCAAAGGTGTGGTTTTGCTCAGGGTCCAGCACCTCGAGCAATGCGCTGGACGGGTCGCCGCGAAAATCCGCGCCGATTTTGTCGATCTCGTCGAGCAAAAACAGTGGGTTGCGGGTGCCCGCCTTGGTCAGGCTTTGCAACACCTTGCCTGGCAAGGCACCAATATAAGTTCGGCGATGGCCGCGAATTTCAGCCTCGTCGCGCATGCCGCCGAGCGCCATGCGCACATATTTGCGACCCGTGGCCTTGGCAATCGACTGACCCAACGAGGTTTTGCCCACGCCCGGGGGGCCCACCAAACACAAAATCGGGGCTTTGACCTTGTCCACACGCTGCTGCACAGCGAGGTATTCCAAGATGCGGTCTTTGACTTTTTCAAGGCCGTAGTGGTCTTCATTGAGCACACCTTCGGCATTGCCCAGGTCGTGCTTGATTTTGGTTTTTTTGCCCCAGGGCAAGCCCACCAACACATCGATGTAGTTGCGCACCACCGTGGCCTCAGCCGACATGGGTGACATGAGCTTGAGCTTCTTCAACTCACCTTCGGCTTTTTTACGGGCCTCGGCAGGCATCTTGGCCGATTTGATTTTCTTTTCAATCTCTTCGATGTCCGCACCGTCTTCGCCCTCACCGAGTTCTTTTTGGATCGCTTTGACCTGCTCGTTGAGGTAGAAGTCGCGCTGGTTTTTCTCCATCTGGCGCTTGACGCGCCCACGGATGCGCTTGTCCACATTGAGGATGTCGACTTCACGCTCCAACTGTTCGTACAGGTTTTCCAAGCGTGCTTTGACCTCAGACAGGTCCAGCACCACTTGCTTATTTTCCAGCTTGAGGGGCAAATGCGCCGCAATGGTGTCGGCCAAACGGCCCGGGTCGTCGATGCTGGAGATGGAGGTCAATATCTCCGGCGGTATTTTTTTGTTCAGTTTGACGTATTGGTCAAACTGCTGCATCACCGCACGGCGCAAGGCCTCGACCTCGCTGTCCTTGGCCGACAAGGGCAACACCTCGATGGGGGTGAGTTGAGCGGTGAAATGGGTCTCGCCGTCTTCCACATGGTTGACCACGGCACGCTGCAAACCTTCAACCAAAACCTTGACCGTGCCATCGGGCAACTTGAGCATTTGCAAGATGGAAGCCACGCAACCCACATTGAACATGTCACTGACCACGGGCTCATCTTTGGCAGCCGCTTTTTGGGCCACCAGCATGATGCGCCGCTCAGCGGCCATGGACAACTCCAAGGCCTTGATGCTTTTGGGCCGCCCAACGAACAGGGGGATGACCATGTGCGGGAACACGACCACGTCGCGCAGGGGCAACAAAGGCAGTTCAATCGCCACGGGTGGCAAAGGTGTTTGTCCAGACATTTGGTCTTAGCCTCAGAGAAAAGCGCGGCACTTCAACCGCGCTTGTGGGAATCAGGCCTTTTTGGCTGCCTCTCGGTAGACCAGCAAGGGGGGTTTGTTTTCGTCAATGGTGGACTCATCCACCACCACTTTTTCAACGTTATTGGCGTTCGGTAGATCAAACATGGTGTCGGTCAGCGATTGTTCAAGGATGGATCGCAGTCCACGGGCACCTGTTTTGCGCGCCAAGGCCTTTTTGGCAATGGCTTTGAGCGCATTGGGGCGAATTTCCAGGTCAACGCCTTCCATCGCCAGCAGTTTGCTGTACTGCTTGACCAGGGCATTTTTGGGCTCGGTGAGGATTTGCACCATGGCATCCTCGGTCAACTCACTCAAGGTGGCCACGATGGGCATGCGCCCGACCAACTCAGGGATCAATCCAAATTTGATCAGATCTTCCGGCTCGACCTCGCGAAACACATCGGTCAGGCTGCGTTGCAATTTGCTTTTGACCATGGCCCCAAAACCGATGCCCGAGGCTTCCGTGCGGTTTTCGATGACCTTTTCCAAGCCTGCAAATGCGCCACCACAAATGAACAAGATGTTGGTGGTATCGACCTGCAAAAAGTCTTGGTTCGGGTGTTTGCGCCCGCCTTGCGGTGGCACGCTGGCCATGGTGCCTTCGATCAGTTTGAGCAGGGCTTGCTGAACCCCCTCGCCCGACACATCGCGTGTGATGGACGGGTTGTCGGACTTGCGGGAAATTTTGTCGATCTCATCGATGTAGACGATGCCCCGCTGGGCGCGGTCAATGTCGTAATTGCAGCTTTGCAGCAACTTTTGGATGATGTTTTCGACATCCTCGCCCACATAACCGGCTTCGGTCAGGGTGGTGGCATCGGCCATCACAAAAGGCACATCGAGCATGCGGGCCAAGGTCTGGGCCAAAAGGGTTTTGCCAGAGCCGGTGGGGCCAATCAACAAAATATTGCTCTTGGTGAGCTCAACCTCGTCTTTTTTGGACTTTTCTTTGTGGCGCAACCGCTTGTAGTGGTTGTACACCGCGACCGCCAAAGAGCGCTTGGCCACCTCTTGGCCAATGACATAGTTGTCCAGGTTGTTTTTGATTTCCAGCGGGGTGGGCAAGTCACCGCGGGCATCGCGGGCCGCAGTTTCTGCGGGCAATTCGTCGCGAATGATCTCGTTGCACAGGTCAATGCATTCGTCACAAATAAAAACCGAAGGCCCAGCAATCAGCTTTTTGACCTCGTGCTGGCTTTTTCCGCAAAATGAGCAGTACAAGGTCTTGTCGCTGGAATTCGATTTTTTATCGGCCATGAATGCCTTCCTCTGTCAGGGTTTGCCCAAATGATAACCAATTCAGCACAAGCCACCCGTGCCCAGCCATGGACGGCAAGCCGCCCCCCATCTTGAAGAGCTCAGGGCCGCTTGGCAATGACTTGATCGACCAAACCATATTCTTTGGCCTCATCGGCAGACAGGTAATAGTCGCGCTCGGTATCGCGTTCAATTTTTTCCAAGGGCTGGCCGGTGCGCTCGGCCAAAATCTTGTTCAGTTGCTCGCGGGTTTTGAGAATTTCGCGGGCATGGATCTCGATTTCAGTGGCCTGGCCCTGGGTTCCTCCAAGGGGTTGATGGATCATGACCTTGGAGTTGGGCAAGCTGAAACGCTTGCCCTTGGCACCAGCGGCCAACAAAAACGCGCCCATGCTGGCGGCCATGCCAATGCACAAGGTGGAAACCTCGGGCTTGATGAAGCTCATGGTGTCGTAAATCGCCATGCCCGCACTGACCGAGCCGCCGGGCGAATTGATGTAGAGCGAGATGTCCTTATCGGGGTTTTCGCTTTCCAAGAACAGCAATTGGGCCACCACCAAATTGGCGGTCTGGTCATTGACACCGCCGACCAAAAAGATGACCCGCTCGCGCAGCAAACGCGAATAAATGTCATAGGAGCGCTCACCGCGACCGGATTGCTCAATGACGATGGGCACCATGCCCAGGGCTTGTGTGTCTAAGGCGCTCATGCAGTTTGTCCCATCAATTCTTCAAACGAGGTGGCCACATCGGTGACCTTGGCATGCGCCATCACATGGTTGGTCACATTGGCTTCGATCACGATGGCCTCCACCTCGGCCAAACGGCGGTTGTCCGAGTAATACCAGCGCACCACATCAGCAGGCTTTTCGTAGCTGGCCGCCAAATCCTCGATGTGTTTTTTGATTTGCTCAGCGGTGGCCTGCAACTGATGGGCACGCACCAACTCGGCCACCACCAAGCCCAAACGCACCCGGCGCTCGGCTTGGGGGCGAAACACGTCATCGGGAATGGGCGCGTTTTCAGCGTCTTTGATGCCGCGCTGCTTGAGGTCGGCGCGGGCACCTTCGATCAGGCGGTCCACTTCGGCTTGAACGCTGGATTTGGGCAGGTCCAACTCGGCCTTGGCGGCCAAGGCTTCCAAAGCCACTTGCTTGTTGCGGGCCAACAAGCGCGCATTGAGTTCACGCTGCAAATTTTTGCTGATGTCTTCACGCAAACCCGCCACGGTGGGGTTGGGCACGCCCAATGATGCGGCCAGCGCATCGTCAACCGCCGGCAAGTGGGCCGCTTCGGCTTTTTTCAGGGTGACCAAAAAGTCGGCTTGTTTGCCCGCCACATCTTTGCCGTGGTAGTCATCGGGGAAATTCAAGGGAAAGGTTTTGCTCTCGCCGGTTTTCATGCCGCGAACCGCTTCTTCAAACTCTTTGAGCATTTGGCCTTGGCCCAGCATGAATTGAAAACCTTCGGACTTGCCGCCATCGAACAACTCGCCGTCGATCTTGCCTTCAAAGTCGATGGTGACGCGGTCGCCGTCTTCGGTACCAGCGCTGGCTGGGCGCTGGGTATAGGTGCTGCGCTGCTTGCGCAAAATTTCGATGGTGCGCTCGATGGCTTCTTCGCTGACATGCGAGGTGTGGCGAGAAATTTCCAAGGTGGCCAACTCAGGCATCTTGACCTCGGGGTAAACCTCGAACACGGCATCAAAAGCCAACTCACCCTCAGGAGCGCCTTCTTTTTCGCTGATGCGGGGCTGGCCGGCCACCCGCAACTTGGCTTCGTTGGCCGCAACCGAGAAGGCCTCGCCCACCTTGTCGTTCATCACCTCGTATTGCACCGAGTAACCATAGCGTTGGGCGACGATGTTCATGGGCACTTTGCCGGGGCGAAAGCCATCGATCTTGACCTGTCGGGCCAAACGTTTGAGCCTTGCAGTGACCTCGGACTGGATGGCGTTGACCGGCAGGGTCAAGGTCATTTTGCGCTCGAGTTTTTCCAAATTTTCGACGACGACGGTCATTTTTCTCTCCTTATCGGGTGCGGTACGCCCACTATCAGGGCCTGTCCAGCGGGGGCATTTGGTGCGCGGGGGGGGACTCGAACCCCCACAGTGTTGCCACCGTCAGGACCTAAACCTGGTGCGTCTACCAATTTCGCCACCCGCGCGGGATTGCAAAACAGCAACGGGTGGCCTGTGCGACAGTCCACCCGCCTGAAATCGGTCAGTCGCGCATTCTACCCGCTTGACAAAGACCGCCTGGCTGTGGTGTCAGCTATCGCCGCACCCTGAACCACGCGGCATACATCGCGGGCAGGCTGAGCAAGGTCAGGGCCGTGGCCACGATCAGTCCGCCCATGATGGCCACGGCCATCGGACCCCAAAAAACGCTGCGCGACAAGGGGATCATGGCCAATACCGCCGCCGCTGCGGTCAACACAATGGGGCGCAAGCGGCGCACGGCAGCTTCCACAACCGCATCCCAGGTGGGCACGCCACGGGCGCGGTCTTGCTCGATTTGGTCGATCAAAATCACCGCATTGCGCTGGATCATGCCCATCAAGGCCACCACCCCCAGCAAAGCCACAAAACCAAAGGGGCGGTTCAAAGCCAGCAAAGCCGCGGCCACCCCCACAATGCCCATGGGGCCGGTCAAAAACACCAACAAAGAGCGGCTGAAGCTTTGCAACTGCAGCATCAGCAAAGTGAAGATGAGAAACAGCATCAAGGGCACACCCGCCGCAATGGCCGAAGAGCCTTTGGAGCTTTCCTCGACCGCGCCAGCGACTTGCACCTGATAAGCCCCCTCGCCTCGGCTGGCCCATTGGGCCTCCAAGGCCTTGAGCGCGGGCAAAATTTGCTCGGTCACGGTGGCCCCTTGCAAGCCCTCGGCAATGTCAGATTGAACGGTGATGGCGTAGGCGCGGTTTTCGCGCCACATCACCCCAGGCTCCCAAGCGAACACAGGCTTGGCGATTTGCGTCAGCGGAATGGACTTGCCAGAAGCCGTGGCGATGTAGGCATTGGCCAAATCGCTGATGGCATCGCGCTCGGCCAAGGGCTGGCGCAAGACGATGTCGATCAAGCGATCACCCTCACGAAACTGCCCCACCGGTGTGCCCGACAGCAAGCTGCGGGTGGCCTGGGCAATCGACTGGCTGGTCACGCCCAAGGCCCTGGCCTTGTCTTGGTCCACCTCCAAACGCAGGGCTTTGACCGACTCGTTCCAGTTGTCGTTCACGCCCCGGGTATTGGGGTTGTCGCGCATCACCGCTTTGACCTCGTCGGCGCGCTGGCGCAAAACCATGGGATCGGTGCCAACCACCCGAAACTGCACCGGATAGGGCACCGGCGGACCATTGGGCAGCAGTTTGACCCGCACCCGGGCCTCGGGATAGGCCTGGGCCATCAACACGGGCAATTCCAGGCGCAAGGCTTCGCGTTGCTTCAAATCTTTGGGCACGATGATGAATTGCGACACATTGGTCTGGGGAAACACCGCGTCCAGGGGCAGGTAAAAACGCGGCACGCCCGAACCCACCCACAAGGTCACACTCTCCACACCGGGCATGGCCACCAGTTGTTGTTCCACCGAGCGGGCCACGGCCTCATTGGCTTGCATCGAGGTGCCTTCAGGAAACCACAGGTCCATCATCACTTCAGGCCGGCTTGAATCTGGGAAAAATTGCTGCTGCACCCGACCCATGCCCACCAGGCCCAGGCCCAACAAAGCCAAGGTCACGGCAATGGTGGTCCAACGGTAAGTGACGCAGGCATTCACCATGCGGCGAAACCAAACATAAAAGGGCGAGTCAAACAATTCTTCATGCCCATGCGCGGCCGATTGAGGCGGTTGCTTGAGCAACAAAGTGCCCAAATAGGGCACGAAAAACACCGACACCCACCAACTGAGCAACAAGGCCATGACGGTGACGGCAAAAATCGCGAAGGTGTATTCACCCACGGTGGACTTGGCCATGCCGATGGGCAAAAAACCGGCAGCGGTGATCAAGGTGCCGGTGAGCATGGGCATGGCGGTCACGTCATAGGCATAGGTGGCCGCGCGCACCTTGTCAAAGCCCTCTTCCATTTTGCGCACCATCATCTCCACCGCGATGATGGCATCGTCCACCAACAAGCCCAGGGCAATGATCAAAGAACCCAAGGAGATTTTGTGCAGCCCAATGCCAAAGTAACTCATGCACAAAAAAGTCATGGACAGCACCAAGGGGATGGTGATGCCCACCACCAAACCCGGCCGCACATCCACATACCAACCAAAGCGGCCCCCTTTGTGCAGGCCCAAGGACACAAAGCTGACCAACAACACGATCACCACGGCCTCGATGAGCACCCGCACGAACTCACCCACCGATGAGGTCACGGCCTTGGGCTGGTCTTGCACTTGCAACAAACGCACGCCCACGGGCAGTGTCGACTCAATGCCCACCATGGCCTCTTTCAAGGCCTTGCCCAAGGCGATGATGTCGCCCCCTTTGGCCATCGACACCCCCAAGGCAATCACCGAATGGCCTTGGTGGCGCACCTTGACCACCGCCGGGTCCACATAGCCGCGCCGAATTTGGGCAATGTCAGACAGCTTGACCAGTTGTCCATTGCTGCCCCGGATGGGCATGTTTTGCAGCTGCGAAACCGCCTCAAACTGACCCGCCACACGGACTTGAAACACATCCGTTGGGGTTTGCATCTGGCCCGCGCCTTCCACCGCGTTTTGCTGCCCCAATTGGGCGATCACGGCATTCATGTCCAAACCCCATTGGGACAGCCGCTTTTGCGAGACTTCGATGAATATTTTTTCGTCTTGCACGCCAAACAACTCGACCTTGGCCACGTCTTTGACGCGCAACAACTGTTGGCGCACCGAGTCTGCAAACACCTTGGCCTCGGCATCGGTGTAGCCGTCGGCTTGCAGCCCGTAAATCACCCCATACACGTCACCGAAGTCATCATTGAAAAACGGACCTTGCACCCCTTGCGGCAAGGTGTAGCGCATGTCACCGATTTTCTTGCGCACGGTGTACCAAACATCGGCCACCTCGCCCGGCTTGGAGTTGTCCTTGATTTGGAAAATGATTTGCGACTCGCCCGGCTTGGAATAGCTGCGGATCTTGTCGGCATAGGGCACCTCTTGCAAGGTGCGCTCGATCTTGTCGGTGACTTGCTCGGCCACTTGCTGGGCGGTGGCACCCGGCCAGTAGGTGCGAACCACCATGGCTCGGAAGGTGAAAGGCGGGTCTTCGTCCTGGCCCAGGCTGAAATAGGCCGCCACGCCCAACAGCATCAACACCACCATCAGGTAACGCGTCAAGGCCGGGTGGTTGATCGCCCACAGCGAAAGGTTAAAACCCTGGTTGGAAGGTGTGCTCATGGGGTGTCAACGCGGGCTGGTTGCGGCGGGCGCAGACGGGGCTGCCGAAGTGGCACCCGGGGACGGTCCACCCCCCGGGGCTGTTTGGGTGGCCCCCAAAGGCTGGGAACTCAGCGGCGCATAGCGGGTGACCTTTTGGCCCGGTGACAACACATGAACCCCTGCAACCACCACCTCTTGGCCAGCTTGCAAACCAGAAGCCACCACCACTTGATTGCCATCGGCCGTGCCGACCTCGATGGTTTGCGAACGAACTGTCATGCTGGCCGGGTCAAGTACCCACACCGCGGTTTTTCCACCTTCTTGGCGCAAAGCGGCGGTGGGCAGTTGGATCGAAGGCTGGCGCGACCAGGCATCGGTGCGCGGAAACACCACTTGCACGGTACTGCCCAAGGCCAATGCGTCGCCTTTGGGCAGACCGAGTTTGGCGGTGAAGGTGCGGGTCACCGGGTCGGCGCTGGCCGCTATATCGCGCACCTGTGCCTTCACCTCTTGCTCCCCGCTCCAGGGCTTGACCGCCACAGCTTGGCCCACTTTGAGCAAACCCAGCTTGTCTTCGGGCAAGGCAATCACCACATCCTTGGCCCCTTCTTGGGCCAGGCGCACCACCGGCGTGCCCGCCTGCAACACCTGGCCCACCTCGGCCTCGATGGCGGTCACCACCCCGGCCTGGTCAGCCAGCAAACGGGTATAGCCCACCTGGTTGCCTTGCGAGCGCAATTGCGCTTGGGCCTGATCGAATTGCGCTTGGGCCGCTTTGAGGCTGGTCTCGCGCCGCTCCAATTCCGCCCCGCTGATGAAAGACTGCTCTTTGAGCTCTTTGTAGCGCTTGAAGTCGGCCTGGGCCAATTCCAACTGCGTCTGGGCCGAGCGCAGCTGGGCACGGGCCGCATCGGCGGCCAGCTCGTAGTCACGCGGGTCCAACTCGGCCAGCAACTGACCGGCTTTGACGCGCTGGCCCAGCTCGACATGGCGGGCTGTCAATTTGCCTGCCACCCGAAAACCCAAGCGGCTTTCCACCCGGGCCCGCACCTCGCCGGCAAACTCCAATCCAGCGGCCACATCGGTGGCCAGGATTTGCTGCAATTTGACCGCTCTGACCGGCTCTTGCCGAACTTCGGCTGGCTTGCAAGCGCTCAAGCCAAGCAGCCCAGCCACGGACAGCCAGGCGGCGATAGATCGTTGAAACATCAATAAATTCCTGGTGACGGGCCAGATCAGCGCCCAAATTAATGACCAATAGGTTAGTAAACCGATTATAGGCGGCGCTGGGGTGAGGCGACAATCGAGCCGAACATGCGCGCCGTTGACCATTACGAAAACTTTCCGGTGGCCTCTTGGCTGTGCCCGCCCCATTTGCGCGGGGCTGTGGTGGCCATCTACCACTTTGCGCGCACCGCCGATGACCTGGCCGACGAAGGCGATGCCAGCCCAGCGCAGCGCTTGGCACAGTTGGCAGCCTACCGCTCGGCCTTGGAGCGTGCCGCCGCAACCAACCCCAGTGCGCCACCCGCCAGGGGTTTGCCAGCTGAAAACACCAAAACCATCGAATCCACCCAAAGCCAGTGGCCCGAGGTGTTTGAACCCTTGGCCGCATACATCCAGTCGCATGCCCTGCCCCTGGCCTGCCTGCACGACTTACTCGATGCCTTCGAGCAAGACGTGGTCTACACCCGCGATGCCAGGCGCTATGCCAACCGCGATGAATTGCTGGCCTATTGCGCGCGCTCGGCCAACCCGGTGGGCCGATTGCTGCTGCACCTGTACGGTGTGCACGACGATGAGTCCCTGCGCTTGAGCGACGCGGTGTGCACCAGCTTGCAACTGATCAATTTTTGGCAAGACCTGAGCGTGGACCTGCCCCGTGGCCGCCACTACCTGCCCCCGGGGGCTGAGTTGTCTGCCGAGGTGGCTTTTGCCCGCGCTTTGATGGACCAAGGTGCCGCCTTGGTCCACCGCGTACCGGGGCGTGCCGGCTGGGAGTTGCGCTTGGTGGTGCAAGGTGGTTTGCGCATCCTTGACAAAATTGAACGCGGCAACCCCTGTCAGCAGCGCCCCAAACTCGTGCCCAGCGACGGGGCGCTGATGCTGTGGCGCGCCTGTTGGATGCGCCAGCGGTGACACAATCGCGCACCATGACCCCACAACAATATGTGCAACAAAAAGCCGCTGGTTCTGGCAGCAGTTTTTACTATGCGTTTTTGTTTTTACCGCCGCACCGGCGGGCCGCCATCACCGCGTTTTATGCCTTTTGCCGCGAAATTGACGATGTGGTCGACGAAACGCTGGACCCCAGCGTGGCCGCCAGCAAATTGGCCTGGTGGCAAACCGAGGTGCGCCGCGCCTATGCGGGTCAATCCCAGCACCCGGTGATGCAGGCCTGGCTGCCTTGTGCCCAAGCCTTTGAGATTCCCGCAGAACCGTTGCTGTCGGTCATCGAGGGTTGTCAAATGGACCTGAGCCAAACCCGCTACCTCGACTACCCCGGCTTGCAACGCTACTGCCATTTGGTCGCTGGCGTGGTGGGTGAGGTGGCTGCGCGCATTTTTGGCCAAAGCCAGCCCGAAACCACCACCTATGCCCACACCCTGGGTTTGGCCTTTCAGCTGACCAATATCATCCGCGATGTGGGCGAAGATGCGGTGCGCGGCCGCATTTACCTGCCCATCAACGAGTTGCAGCAATTTGAGGTCACCGCCCAAGACATCTTGCAGCGCCAAGACTCCACGCGCTTTCAAGCCCTGATGCGCCACCAAGCCGCGCGCGCCCATGCTTTGTATGAACAGGCCTTTGCCTTGCTGCCCGCCGCCGATCAGCGGGCCCAAAAACCCGGGCTGATGATGGCCAGCATCTACCGCACCTTGTTGCGCGAAATCGAAGCGGCCTCCTTCCCTGTGCTGCACCAAAGGGTGCGGCTCACGCCTTTGCGCAAGTTTTGGTTGGCTTGGAAAGTCCAGGCCTTGGGCCGTTTTTGAAACGCTTGACGGTTGTGGGCGGCGGCTGGGCAGGGCTGGCTGCTGCCGTGCAGGCCACCCGCCTGGGTTGGCAGGTGCGCTTGCTGGAGGCCGCGCCATCCTTGGGCGGGCGGGCGCGGCGCATCGAACACCAAGGCTTGCGGCTGGACAACGGCCCGCATTTGCTGATCGGTGCCTACACCGCCACCTTGGGCCTCATGCGCGAATTGGGCCTGGACCCCGAGCCGCTGTTTTGGCGAACCCCGCTGGACTTGCGCAACCCCCAAGGCCTGGGCTTGCGACTGCCCGATTTGCCACCGCCTTGGAACCTTTTGCTCGGCGTGCTGAGCGCCAATGCCTTGGATGGGCGCGACAAATGGTCCTTGCTCAAGGTGGCCGCGCGCTGGCAACTCAGCGGCTTTGAATGCGCCAGCGACCTGAGCGTGCGCGATGTGTGCCAAGGCCTGCGCCCGCGCGTCATGCAAGCCCTGTTCGAGCCGCTGTGCGTTTCCGCCTTGAACACCCCGGTGGACCAGGCCAGTGCAACGGTGTTTTTGCGCGTGCTGCGCGACGCCTTGTACAGCGCACCGGGCAGTGCCGATTTTTTATTGCCGCGCTGCGACATGAGCGCCTTGTTGCCCGATGCCGCAGCGCAGTGGCTGCAAGCCCATGGTGCCGAGGTGCTGCTGGGGCAACACCAGCGCACATGCCCACAAGCCGAGCGCGCGGGCGATGCGGTGCTGCTGGCCTGCCCAGCTTGGGAAGCGGCCCGCCTGACCCAAACCATAGAACCGGCGTGGTCGGCCCAAGCCGCCCAATTGAGCCACCTGGGCATTGCCACGGTGTATGTGCGCTGCCAAGCACCGGGCCAGGGCATGGCCAGCTTGGCACGGCCCATGGTGGCCCTCGACAGCGGCCCCACGGCACCGGCCCAATTTGTGTTCGACCGTGGTGCGCTCAGCCAAGACAGCGCCCAGCGCGGGGTGTTGGCCGCGGTGGTGAGTGCGTGCCAAGGCGAGCGCGACACCTTGACCGCCATGGTGCTGGCCCAACTGGAGCGCCAACTGGGGCTCCAAGGCATCACGCCCATCACCACGGTGGTGGAGCGCCGCGCCACATTTGCCTGCACCCCAGGTTTGATGCGGCCCAGGGCCTACATCGCCCCAGGTTTATGGGCTTGCGGCGACCATGTGCAAGGCCCTTACCCGGCCACCTTGGAAGGCGCGGTGCGCTCAGGCCTGGAAGTGGTGGACCAACTCTCGCAGGGATGACACCGTCCAAGGCGCGGGGCCCGGGTGGTCCCAGGCTGCCCCGCTGCGGTTGAGCCATACACAGTGCATGCCAGCGGCACGTGCGCCCAGCACATCCAAGGCGGCATCGTCGCCCACATGCAAAACCGCGTCCGGCGGCACCTGCAAGCGCTCTGCGGTGTGCCAAAAAATGCGCGGGTCTGGCTTGGCGATGCCGCTTTCTTGGGCACTGACCGCGCATTGGAAAAACCCACCCAAGCCCACCCGGTGCACATCGGCATTGCCATTGGTCAATGCCGCCAGGGGGAAGCGCTGGGATAAAAAGTCCAGTGCTTCATGGGCATCGTCAAACAAGGTCACTTGTTGGCGCGCCGCAAAAAAGACCTCAAAGGCCGGTTGGGCCAAAGACACATCTTCTTTGGCCTGGGCCAGCGCACTGCCAATCATGGCCAAGCGCATGGCGCTGAAGTCATGCGGTCGCTCGGCCAAGGCATCCCTGGCCTTGGCGCGGGCTTGGCCCATCCATTCGGGCTGCGCAAACAATGCGCCTGCCCCAGGGGCGTGGACTTGCAGCCATTCGCGCAAAGCCTGCTCGGCCCGGACCATGATCGGTCCGATGGGCCACAAGGTGTCGTCCAAATCCAAGCTGATGGCACGGATGTGATGGGGGGGTGGGATGGGGGCATTCATGGGTGAGCGAGAATAACGCATGCCCAATTCACCGCGCTTTGCCGCAGAACCCCCTCACCACCATGGTCAGCCCGCTCGAACGGCGGTGCTGTTGTGCAACTTGGGCACGCCAGATGCCCCCACCGGTACGGCCGTTCGGCGCTATTTGGCCGAGTTTTTGAGCGACCCCCGGGTGGTGGAAATTCCCCGTTTGTTGTGGCTGGCCATTTTGCACGGCGTGATTTTGCGCATCCGCCCCCAGAAATCTGCTCTCAAATATGCCGCCATCTGGACCGAACAAGGTTCACCCTTGAAGGTGTGGACGGAAAAACAATCGGTCCTGCTGGAACAAGCCCTGTTGGCGGCCGATGCGTCGGTGGTGGTTCGCTATGCCATGCGCTATGGCAGCCCATCGATTGCCGAGCAACTCGACGACATCAAGCGGCAAGGGGCCACCCGCGTGTTGATTTTGCCGGCCTACCCCCAGTTTTCAGGCACCACCACCGCCAGCGTATTCGACGCGGTTTACCAGTGGGCGGCACGCACCCGCAACATCCCCGAACTGCGCTTCATCAACCACTACCACGACCACCCTGGGTACATCCAAGCCCTGGGCGACCGGGTGCGTGACCATTGGCAAGTGCATGGCCGCGGCCATTTGCTGATGAGCTTTCACGGTGTGCCCGAACGCACCTTGCGCTTGGGCGACCCCTACCACTGCGAATGCCACAAAACCGCGCGTTTGCTGACCGAGCACCTGGGTTTGTCCAAAGGCGAATACAGCGTGACCTTTCAATCGCGTTTTGGCCGGGCCAAGTGGCTGGAGCCCTATACCGAACCCACGGTGCGCGAATTGGCCCGCAATGGCACCGAGCGGGTCGACATCATTTGCCCCGGTTTCACCAGTGACTGCCTCGAGACCCTGGAAGAAATTGCGCTGGAAGTGCGCGACGCTTTCTTGGAAGACGGCGGCAAGGCGTTTCACTACATCCCCTGCCTGAACGATCAATCACAGTGGATCAGCGCGCTGTCACAAGTGGCCCAACAACACATGGGCGGATGGCCGGTGGGTTTTCCACCGGCGGAGCAAGCTGATCGCACCCGCCAAGCCGCTTTGGCCATGGGGGCGCAAGACTGAACCGTGAGATCAGGGGGCTTTGGGGGCGGGATTGACCGCGGCCGGGGCCACTGGCACAGCAACCGCAGCGGGTGCGGCCTGACCCATCGGTGCAGGTGCGGCCGGGGTGACCACCGCTGGCCCGGGGGCAACCGACGCAGGCACCTGCGCTGGCGTGGCGGGGTTGCCCGAGGCATCCACCGCATCAGCGGTCAATTCCAAGGGC
>JACCDX010659220.1_pt1 | contig 18733 bp, 11 predicted proteins | sample 7449681 | NCBI WGS metagenome assembly JACCDX01 (sample SAMN15323450, study PRJNA562643) | freshwater metagenome | isolation source: river surface water | place: USA:Blue River Watershed | collected 2017-08-18
GGATTTCCATGAGCCTCAAATGCGGCATCGTCGGCCTGCCCAACGTCGGCAAGTCGACCCTCTTCAATGCACTGACCAAGGCCGGCATCCCGGCGGAGAACTATCCCTTCTGCACGATCGAGCCCAATGTGGGCATCGTCGAAGTGCCGGATGCGAGGCTGCAGCAGCTGGCGGACATCGTGAAGCCCGAGCGCATCCTCGCGGCCACGGTCGAGTTCGTCGACATCGCCGGACTGGTGGCCGGTGCGTCCAAGGGCGAGGGTCTCGGCAACCAGTTCCTCGCGCACATTCGCGAGACTGACGCGATCGTGAATGTCGTTCGCTGCTTCGAAGACCCGAACGTCGTGCACGTGGCCGGCAAGGTCAGCCCGCTGGATGACATCGCGGTGATCCAGACCGAGCTCGCGCTGGCCGACCTGACGACGGTGGAGAAGACGATACAGCGTGAAATCAAGAAGTCCCGCGCGGGCGACAAGGAAGCAGCCGCGCTGGTCGCGTTGCTGGAGAAGGTGCAGGTGCAGCTGAACGACGCGAAGCCGGTGCGTGCCATGGGGCTGGACAAGGAACAGATGGCGATGCTGAAGCCGCTGTGCCTGATCACCGCCAAGCCGGCGATGTATGTGGCCAACGTGTCGGACAGCGGCTTCACGAACAACCCGTTGCTCGACCAGCTGACGGAGTATGCGAAGTCGCAGAACGCGCCCATCGTCGCGATCTGCGCGGCGATCGAGGCCGAGATCGCCGACCTGGATGAAGAGGACATGGGCGCCTTCCTCGCCGACATGGGCATGGACGAACCGGGCCTGAACCGACTGATCCGCGCCGCGTTCAGCCTGCTGGGCCTGCAGACCTACTTCACCGCCGGCGTGAAGGAAGTGCGCGCCTGGACGATCCACCAGGGCGATACCGCACCGCAGGCCGCCGGCGTGATCCACACCGACTTCGAGCGCGGCTTCATCCGCGCGCAGACGATCGCGTTTGATGACTACATCGCGCACAAGGGCGAGCAAGGCGCGAAAGAGGCCGGCAAGATGCGCGCCGAAGGCAAGGAATACATCGTCAAGGATGGCGATGTGCTGAACTTCCTGTTCAACGTCTGACCTGTTTGCTCTCGGGCCACTCAGGACATGGAACGCGAGAGCAAGCGCCTTGCGGAAGACTATCTCAAGGCGCTGCCAAAGATCGAGCTCCACCTTCATCTTGAGGGAGCGCTGCGTCCACAGCTTTTGCTCAGGCTGGCAGAGCGTAACCGCCTGCGTCTGCCATTCTCGAATGCTGAGGAGTTTGAGCGGCTCTACCGCTACGCATCCTTCAAGGATTTTGCGAATGCGCTTTTGCTTGGCGTTGCATGCTTGCGCACACCCGAGGATTTTTTCGATGCAGTCCAGGACCTCGGGAGGAGTCTGGAGAGTGAAAACATTCGGTACGCCGAAGTGACATGGACTCCGCAGTTCTATCTGAACCGTGGCTATCCGCTCGGTGTACTGTTGGGGGCGATGAACACTGCCGCCAATGAGTTGGAGCAGCGCAGCGGAATCCGGATGCGATGGATCCCGGATTTGGTAAGAAGCTACCCGCAGCCGGCGAAGCTGGTTGCGACCTGGGCAAGCTCGACGGCAGCACGCGAAGCGGGTGTCGTCGCTTTGGGATTGGGAGGTCCGGAGGAAGGACACCCTGCGCGGATGTTCGAGCCTGTCTTTTCATTGGCCCGAGACGCAGGTTTGCCGGCCAACCCGCATGCCGGCGAGGGAGCCGGACCCACGAGCATGTGGGACACCCTACAGGCTTTGCGACCCGCCCGCATCGGTCACGGTGTGCGTGCCTGCGAAGACGAGCGGCTGATTTCCCACCTCGTCAAAGAACGCATTCCGCTCGAAATCAGCATAAGCAGCAACATCAGGTTGGGAGTTTTTCCTGATTACGAGAGTCATCCCGTAAAAAAACTGATTCGCGCCGGCTGTATCGTATCTATCAACACGGACGATCCCGTCCTTTTCGGTACATCGCTGAGCGAAGAATATCGTTTGGGAGTGCAGCGATGTGGGCTGGATATGGCTGACATCCGCCATTCAATTCTGGCTGCGATCGGGTCAAGCTATATGTCCGCCGCAGACAAGGCTTCGACTTTGGAGTGGTTCATCGACGAATTTGCCCGGTTGGAGCAAGCGCATCCTGACGCGTCCTGACGGACATGCCGGGTTGATGCCGACCCAATTCGCGCTTGGCAGCACATTACGGCTTGCCGGCAGCGACAAACAAATAAAGTGCGCCGTGACAGCGCCAGAAATCCAGTCGCGGATGGCGCTTGCACACCTCCTCTTCAGGCATCGGCTCATCGATTCGCTTGAGAATCAGTCCGGCCTCGATCACTCCGTTGATGCAGTCGGCCAGCGAGAAGGGGAAACGAAGATTGCTGAACGTTTTCCTGCCCTGCGCCGCATCACCGCCGCCGGAGAATGACCAGTTTTCTTTCCATGGATCTTTGTTGAAATAATCTGCGATCAGAAGGCCGCTCGGTTTTGAATCGGTACCGCGCAGCACGCCAGTGCGCCGGGTGAAAAAAGCAGGGTGGCGAACACAAAACATCAGTTTTCCGCCTGGCTTCAGTACACGTGCAAATTCATTCAGCACGGACTGCTGGCAAGAGATGTCGCTCAGTGCCATCCATGACGTCACGAGATCAAAGGATGCGTCTTCGAATGGCATTTCCGCTGCTGACCCCTGTATATAGGCAATCCCCAGCGGATGCGACGCCTCCATTTGTTCGGCGCCGGAAATCATGTTTTTGGAAAGGTCGACGCCGGTGACGCGGGCACCGGCCCGGGCCAGTATCCTTGAACTGGTTCCCTCCCCACATGCGCCATCAAGCACCTCAAGACCGGCAATGTTTCCGATAAATCGCATGAATGCCGGTTCAAGAAACTCGTTCCGATAAACATCCTGCCCGGCCCGAACCTGATGCAGCCATTGCTCTGCATTCGCATTCCAGTCATTTTCAACCGATGCCAGAGAATCAGTAAAGTCCTTCATTTTTCATCCAATTTCGTTGATGCCAATTGTCGAGTATTGCAGCCGAGGATGGCGGCACATGCCTGGATATCGTCATGTGTGCAGCTGGCCATTTCACGGCATGGAAGTTTGTGACGCCATGACATCTGAGGTCAGGGATTCATCCGGTTTTCCTTTGCTCGCGCAAGCAAGTGAGCATGTGATCCGGCATCTTGTCCCGTGGCGTTGAATGGTAAACAAATTTGCCTGACAACGAATTATCCATCAGCCATTCAATCTGATCTCTGGCCGATTGGCAGACTTGATCTGCGCTGTCGCAGCAGACGAGTTTGGGGCGCAATGATTTCGCCGCTTTCCCCAATTTTTCCATCTTTCGTTTCGAGTGCTCCGGCTGTTCAACAGGCGCCCCGCCAGTCAACAGCAATACATCGCACCGGTCGATCGGCCATCCGGAAGAGAGAACATCGTCGTCAGCGATTGAAATGAGGATTGCGTCAAGGTTGGTGTCCATCAGAAGTGAACGGGTGGCGTCAAAAATTTTGGAGCTGAAGCGTGTGATGACGCGCCCGCCAAGAGAAACGGCATCAGCTGACACAAGGCCGGCATTCGGATAAAGGCCAAGGAGGGCTTGATAAATTTTATCGCTGAAACCGCAGTCGGTTGACGTATTCAGTACCACCACGACGGGAATGCGGCCGTTCTTGGCGGTAAACATCATCCTCAGCATCGGAGCGTGCATCGTGGTGAACATTTGAGGCTGGGAATTGACTTCGCAAATTCCTGCATCGCTCTCGAGCCAGGACGTGCGGATATCCGGAATTAACAAATCGATTCCCGCAACATCCAGCCGCAGAGCGCGAGCGGCTCTTTGCGCAAGTATCAGATTGTCGGCATGAATCTCTCCCACAGGGATTTCTCGGGGTATGCCGCCACTGGCAACATTGGCAGCGCCGCGCAGGCGGACGAACACCCCTGCGGGCGGCACGTCATTCCAATTCATTTTTGCGTCCGAGAGCATCCTCTCAGCTTCGTGATCGGCAAGAATAGGGTGAAGGAAGCGTCGATCATCCTGGGCGATCGATCGTTCATGATTTTCCATTTTCACCAGTTCGCGAACAGAGTGTTTGCCGTCCCCTGTGACCCCGCCCGGGGCCCGTTCCACAACGCCGAGCACTTCGCCGTTCACCACCAGCATTCGGAAATCATTTCCATCAACATGTTTTTCAATGACGATGTTTTTCGAGTGCCTGGCGGCATGGGCATAAGCGGCGCGAACAGACGCGTCATCTTTCAGAAACGCCCCAACGCCGACCCCCCCCTCCAGATCTGCAGGCTTCACAACGACCGGATAGCCAATTTTTTTCGCGAGCGTCATCGCTTCGTCATCAGACCGCACGGGTGCCTGAACAGGTACGGGCAGACCAGCTGCGCGTAACACATCGCTGGTTTGTTGCTTGTTCTTGGAGATCATGACGGCGATATTGGGAGTGCCATCCGTTATCGAGCTATGGAGAAGCCGCGAATTTTTTCCATAGCCGAGTTGGAAGACGCCGCGAGAGAACCTGAACCACGGTATCCCCAGCCGATGGGCCTCTTTCAGGAAATGCAGCGAATTAAAGCCGATCAATCCATGATGTTTCAACTGCGGCTCTGCGGCTGCAATCAACCCCGAGATTTTTTCCCTCAGCGACTCTTCGGACTCGACCGGCGCATGGGCGATACTGAGCAACTCCAGCCCGACGCGAATTGCGGCGAGCGAGGGTTGGGCTTCAAGACAAGGCAGGATGACGATCCAGGAATGCGGGTTCTTTGCCCTGGCCGATGTTATTCGGGGCAAATTCAGAACCGGTTGACTGCGGTTTTCGAGCAGGCAGCGCACCCAAAACAGAAAATGGTCGATGCGCTTTTCTTTCAGATCAAACAGTTGGATCTGATCCGTCGGTGGCGCAAGCGATCGCATCACCCGGGTGATTTTTGCGAGATTTTCCCTGAATTCACGCAGGAAGGAATCAATGCTTCGGTCAAATTCAATTTGAAAGGCGATGCAAGGCTGATCGAGGCCGAACATATACCCTGGATAAAAAATCGGGTTGCCGATCAAGGCCACTGCTGCATGATTGCGATTCATTTTCAGTTGTCGAAATTCACTGCGGAATGTAAGGGCCGCTTGCTTCCGGGTGATCTGTTGGAAATGAATGGTTTCATTTTCAGAACTCGCAGCGGCCATGGATTATGCGGCCTCTCGGTGCTTCCAGCACTTGCCGGGCATGCAGCACACGACGATGGTCCAGCTTCAGGAAGGCGGCAAATGTCGTCATTCCAGTTCATGTTGCCTGCACGCCGTGCAAGGAATGCCAACGCCGCCAGCGGCCCGACGAGACAGTCTTCTGGCGTGTGATGAAATGGCATTGCTTCGGCATTCAATATTCGATAATTCGGCACGAGAGTCATTTCTTGCGCAGCCGGTCTAGGGGAGCAACCATGTCTAGGCGATATTGGCGGTCATGACGGAAAACCCCTCGCCCCAATACGGAGGCGTCTGTCAAATTGCCGCCGGCCTCACCGTTTCAATGCGCTCACTCTGAAATATCCGCTCGGACTCTGCCGTGGTCACCTTTCAGGATAATGGTTACGGATACCATTATATTCCGGCGTCGACGGGCTTCTGGCCATGCCGGCCTTTGAATCTGGCTGCCTGCGCCTCATGTGCTGGATTTTCCGTGCAGCTGACATCCGCTTTCACGCCATGCCTGCCCGACCATTCGATCGTGAGATGTGCTCAAATTACGTGCGGATGCGTCTTTCTCGCCGAAACCGGACGAGCGCCATCGGCAGGATGCCTTTGCCCACCTTGCCCCTGCCTTCAGACATCAGGGCCCACGCTTTCAGGACGCATGCATGTTCGCCTTCGCCTTTTCCATCGTCGCGTACGCGGCCTTCCTGCTGACGTCAGTCTATGCAACGGCATTTCTCGGCGGTTTTGCGCTGCCTGCCACCATCGACGGACCGCAGACCCATGCGTTCGCCGAGGCCATCGTCGTGGATGTCGCGCTGCTGTTGATGTTCGGCTTGCAGCACAGCGTGATGGCGCGCCCGGCATTCAAGCGCGCCTGGACACGCTGGATTCCCGAATCGCTTGAGCGCAGCACCTATGTGATCATGTCCTGCCTGATGCTGCTGGCCTTTTTCGTGTTCTGGCGTCCGATCGGGGGTGTGGTGTGGGAATTGTCCAGCCCCTGGAGCGATTGGCTGTGGGGCGGGTATGCCGCAGGATGGCTGGTCCTGACCCTGTCCTCCTTCATGATCAGCCATACCGAACTGTTCGGCCTCAGCCAGGCCTGGCATTCGCTGCGTGGCAAAACCATGCCCGTCCAGCGTTTTCGCGCACAATGGTTCTACAAGGTGGTGCGCCATCCGATCATGCTGGGCTTCCTGATCGCGTTCTGGTCCGTGCCCCGAATGACCGTTGGACATCTGGTTTTCTCGGTCGGCATGACTGCATATATCCTGATTGGCCTGTACTTCGAGGAGCGCGACCTCGTGGCGGCGTTGGGTGACGACTACCGGGCGTACCGCTCGCGGGTACCCATGCTGCTGCCTTGGCTGAACAAGCGTCCCCCTGCACGGCGGCCTTGAGCGCGGCCGTCCGCCTTCAGTTCGAAGGCGGTGCCGGCAGCTCGATGCGCATCAGCACGAACCGGAACGCGTACAGCGCGAACAGTATCCCCAGCAGGTCGCTCAGGAAGGCCGAGCCGACCTTGCTTGCGAGCTCGCCCTCGTGCAGATGCATGAACACGATGGTCTCGCGCACGAGCCCATTCAGCGCCGCGAACACCAGGCTCAGCTGCAAAAGCAATTGCCAGGTCAGTCCCGACAGGTCGGATGACAACTGCCGCCGGAAAATCCGGCAGGCCAGCAGCGGCATCAGGCCACCGGCAGCGGCCACCTGTGCCGCAAGTGCGTAATTGCCGGGAAAAAGCACCAGCGCGCACCAGGCGAAACAGAACAAGGCAATCGCCGCCGATCCGATCCAGCCGGTCAGCAGGACCAGCAGCAATTTCACGCCGGTCGACAGCCGGAGCAGGTCAGCTCCCGGCACATCCCCCAAGGTGCGGATCAGCACATCATTGAGCGCATAGACCGTCGCATAACCGAGCACGGCAGCAAGGAAGACACCGAGCGGATGATTGATTCTTGTTGTGTACATCATTTGTCCCGTCCTCACATTCGCTGCGTCAGACTGCCTGATGAAAGCCGTACGGTAAACAGGCGCGGCGGACTGCCGCCGGGGCCGGCCTGAGCTCAGCCCTGCTCTTTCACTGCCTTCAGCATGCAGCGGGCCACCTTGTCGAAATACGTCATCGCCGCCGGTGTCAGGTCGAGCTGCTTGCGGCGCGCGTCTTCGGTATCGGCAAGATAAATCCAGCCCTTCTCGCGCATCGACTTCAGCCGGCCATGCAGCATCGCCGGCGAGCCGAGTTCCGACATGCCCATCAGGTCCTTGACCGACAGCCGCTGCTGCGTGTGGTGCGCGTTTGCCACGATCATCAGGATGCGCTCTTCAAGCGGCTCCAGTGGCGGCAGCGTCGGCAGGCTGCGCAGCGCCTCGGCCAGCTGGATGAAGCGCAGATAAAGGTCAGCGAATTTGGTTGACTTGCCCATGATGTCGAATCCTTGCGTGTAAGGTCCCGGCCATGAGGGGGCGGAACCGGTGCACACGATACATCGGAAAGCCTCGTCGCGTTGGCAACGTGCCAATCCTGCATCGTCTGGCGGGTCCCAGTGCGCTGGATGAAAAGCCGGGCGCAGCTTGGCGCACAGTGTGCCATTCGAGGATCGGCGCGATGTGCGCTGATTAACCCATGGTTTGAGGTTACAGCTTATATACCTATGCGCGGTTGCGCCATCCTGCGGGCATTGATGTAATCGACCTTTGGGTGCTTTTTCTGGAATGGATCTGAAATCCGAACCGACACCGGTTGGATTGCCCGTCCGCAATGCGGTCCTTGTCGCGTGGCATGCCCGCGAAGACCGGGCATGCGGCGCACGTGCCGGATGCCCCGCCCCCGCGCGGTTCAGCCGCCGATGCCGACCAGCGTGATATCGAGCGCGTCCTGATGTGCTGCGTCGAGCGCCAGGTACTGCTTCATCGTCAGCGCGGCCTGCTGTGCGCCGTCCAGCGCGCCGAGCTGCTCGATGCTCAGCGCCTGCAGCTGCACGGCCTTCATCATCGCGAGGTCGCCCGGCTCCAGCGCCTGCATCTGCTCCGTGCTGAGCGCCTGCAGCTGCATGCCGGACAGCATGGCAAGCTGCTTGCCGGTCAGCGCGGCGAGCTGTTCGTCATCAAGTGCGCCGATCTGTGGCGCGCTCAGCGCCGACAGCGGTATCTTGCCCAGCCGGCCGATGTCGATGGCGTCAATGGCCGCCACCTGCGCGGTCGACAGCGCGATCACCTGCGCCGAGGACAAGGCCGCCAGTTGCACGCCGTCCAGCGCGCGGATGCCGGCGGCCGACAGCGCGGCCACATCTTCCGGCGCGAGCATCTTCAGCTGCGCCGGCGACAGCGCCGCCACCTGCGCCTCGCTGAGCGCGCCGAACTGGGAGCTCGTCATTGCCTGCAGTTGCAGCTTGCCCAGCATGCGAATGTGCGCGCCGTCAAAGGCCGCAAACTGTTCGGAGGTCAGCGCCATCAGCTGCGCCGGCGTGAGCGCGGCCAGCTGCTTTGCGCCGAGCGCGGCGATCCGCTGCGGCGCCAGCAGCGCGAGGTCGGCCGCCTCGATCGCCGCGATCTGTGCCGGCGTCAGCGCCGCCAGTTGCGCAAGGCTCAGCGAGCCGATCTGCGCGCCCGACAGCGCGGCGATCTGTGTCGGCAGCAGCGCGGCCAGATTTGCCGGCAGGATCGCATCGAGCTGTTCGGCGTCGAGCTGAGCCAGCTGCGCGCCGCTCAGCGTACGCAGCTGCCTGCCGGACAAGGCGGCGAACTGCGCATCGCTGAATTCGTCGAGCGTGGACGGGCTGATCTCCGCCAGTTGCGCCGCTGTCAGGCTGGCCACCTGCGCCGGCGTGATCGCATCCAGTTGCTGCGTCATGATCGCGATCACCTGCGCGGCCGACAGGCCGCTGACCTGCGCGGTATTGATCGCCGCCACCTGCTCCGCATTGAACCAGTCAAGCTGATCATTCGTGAACGCCGCCAGCTGCGGCGTGCGCAGCGCGGCGATCTGCGCCGTGGTCAGCGCCGCGATCTGGTCGCCGCGCAGCGAGATTATCTGCTCGGTCGTCAGCGAGGGAATGTCGATCGCCTCGATCGCAATCACCTGCTCGGTCGACAACGCGCCGATCGACACCGACGACAGCGCGCCCAGCTGCGAGCCGGTCAGCGCCGTGATCCGTTCCGGCGACCACATCGCCACGCCGCTGGCGTCGAGCGCTTTCAGTTGCGCCGTCGTCAGGCTCAGCACCTGCGCGCCCGTCATCGCGCCGACCTGCGACGCCGACAGCGAGCGCAGCTGCGCGGCGGCCAGCACGCGCAAATCGTCGGTCGCGATCGCCGCGACCTGCTCCGGGTCTAGCGCGCGCAGCTGCGCGCTGCCCAGCGCCGGCATCTGCCGCAAGGTCAGCGCGTCGATCTGTGCGGCGCTCAGCGCGGCGATGTCGTCCGGCGCCAGCGCCGCCAACTGTGCCGAGCTCAGCGCCGCGATGGCCGCGCCCGTCAGCGCACCGACCTGCGACGGCGACAGGGCATCGATCTGCGCCGTCGTCAGTCCCTTCAGGTCGGCCGGATCGAAGGCGGCGACCTGCGCGTCCGACAGCGCCGCCAGCTGCGCCGGCGTCAGCGCGGCCAGTTGCAGCGAGGTGAGCGCGGCGATCTGGTCAGGGTCGAGGCCAGCCACCTGATCGGTCGTCAGTTGCGCGATCGTGGTCGGAGCAAGCTGTGCGACCTGATCCGGCCGCAGCGCACCGATCTGCGACGGGTTCATCTGGCTCAGTTCGTCGTTGCTGACCGCCGTCAGCGCCTTCAGCTGGTCCATCCGCAAGCCCGCGACGCTGGCCGTGGCAATCGCCTGCACCTGCGTGTCGGTGAAGGCCGCCAGCTGTTCGGTCGACATCGCCGCCAGTTGCGCGCTGCCGAGCGCCGCCACTTGCGCGGTGCCGAGCGTGGCCACTTGCGCGGTGGTGAATGCCGCCACCTGCTGGCTGCCCATCGCCGCGATGTCGGCCGTCTCGATGGCACGCACCTGGTCGGCGCCGAGCGCGCGCACCTGGCTCGACGACAGCGCCGCGACCTGCGCGGTGCCCAGCGCGGCCACCTGCGCCGGCGTCAGCGCGACCATTTGAGCGAGGCTCAGCGCGGCCAGCTGCGCGCTGCCCAGTCCGCCAATGTCGGCCGTGTCGATGGCCGCGACTTGCGCCGTGCCCAGTGCGGCGACCTGCGCGCTTTCCAGCACGGCCAGCTGCGCCGAGGTGAGCGCGGCGATCTGCCTTGCGCTCAGCCGCTGCAGGTCGGCGGTGTCCAGCGAGGGCAATTGGATGGTGGTCAGCGCCGCGATCTGCGCGGTCGTCAGGCTGCCCATCTGCGCGGTCGTGAGCGCCGCGATCTGCGCAGTCGACATGGCCGCGAGATCCGCCGTTTCGATCGCCGCGACCTGCGTGCTGCCCAGCGCAGCGACCTGCGCAGTCGTGAAGGCGGACACTTGCACCGAGCTGAGCGCGGTGATTTGTTGCGAGCCGAGCGCGGCCAGCTGGGCGGCGTCCATCGCCGCCAGCTGCCGGGGCGTGATTCCGGGCAGGTCGCCGGTCTCGATGGCGGCGATCTGCGCGGGCGTCAGCGCGACGAATTGCTCCGTATCGAGGGCCGCGATCTGCGCCGAGGTCAGCGCGGCGATTTGCCGATCGCCCAGCGCCTGCAGGTCGGCGGTTTCCAGTGCCGGCATTTGCAGCGTGGTCAGCGCCGCGACCTGTGCGGTGCCGAGGCTGCGGATCTGGCTGGTGGTCAGGCTGCGGATCTGCCCGGTGGCCAGCCCCGCAATGTCTGCCGATTCGATCGCATTGACCTGTTCGCCCGTCAGCAGCGGAATCTGCGCCGTGGTCAGCGCGCGCAGCTGCTCCGAAGACAGCGCCGCAATCTGCCGGGTCGTGAAGGCAGCCAGCTGCGTGCCGTTCATCGCCATCAGCTGGCTGCTGCTCAGGCCGGCAATGTCCGCTGTCTCGATCGACGAGATCTGCGTCGTGCCGAGCGCGGCGATCTGGCGCGTCGACAATGCGGCGATCTGTAGCGACGTGAAGGCGGCCACCTCGGTGGCCTCGAGCGCCGCCAGGTCGCGCGGGGCGATGGCCGCGATCTGCGCCGTACTCAGCGCGGCAATCTGCGCCGACGACAGTCCACTCAACACGCTCATCTGTATCCCCGCCTTCGTTCGGAAAATGAAAACCTTGCCGGCTGCCCCGGCAGGCGAGGCGCGCTTGACAGGACAATCCACCGTCTGAATCGGCGCGATCGCGCCTTTCTTTAGGCCGGGGCGGACAGCGACTGGCGGTGCATATTGTGACGGGGCTCACAATTTCCCGGTCGGCGGGAAACTACGCTTTGCGCGATCGCTCCAGCGGATTAAGCTTTTTGAAACAATTCGTTTAGTTATAATGTTATTGCTGGTAGGATACGGCCTTGCCCGAGCCAGTAGAGGAGATATCCTGCGGCCGGCACGCAGGCGCACCCATGCGTGAGCCCCGGAGACGAATTTGCAGAGCGCGACCTTACCGATATCACCGAAGCCCCAGACCGTCCCCGCCGCGAGGCTGAGGGTCGCGCCTGCGCTGCTCGGCAGGATTCCGCTGCTGGCCGGGCTGCCCGAGCAGATCCTTGCCGAACTGTCGGCAGAAATCCGGCTGGTCACCTACGCCAAGCGGCAGTTCGTGATGCACAAGGGCGCGCGCGACACCGACCTGCTGTTCCTGCTCGAGGGGCGTCTGCTGGTGGTGGACATCTCTCCCGAGGGCCGGCAGACCGGCCTGAACTTCATCTCTCCCGGTGACTTCTTCGGCGAACTCGCTTCGATCGACGGCCTGCCGCGCTCCGCGACCGTGGTCGCCGCCGCGCCGTCGCTGGTCGGCGTGCTGCCCAAGAACGCCGCGCGCAAGCTGATCTTCGGCATTCCGACCGTCGCCGAGCGCATGCTCAAGCACGTGTCGCTGAAGCTGCGCGCCTCCACCGAATACCGCGTGCTGCTGGGCATACCGAACGCGTTCTGCCGCGTCTACAGCCTGCTGCGCTTGCTGGCGCGACCGGACCCGGGCAAGCTGATCACGATCGAGAACATGCCGACCCACGAACAGATCGGCCTGATGACCAACACCAGCCGCGAGACCGTCACCCGCGCATTGCAGGTGCTGTACGAGCAGGGCATCATGGAAAAGGACGGCCGGCGCGCCATCGTGCGCGATCCCGCCCGCCTGCTCGAGCTGATACGAGAGCACCAGTAAGAGCTGCGCCAGCTGCGGGGCGCAACCCGCGCGCATCCGCCGGCATGCCGACAACCAGAACCCCCAACGAGTGCATGCGGTGATCCGAGAACCTGCATCCCTGCGCAGCCGCCTGGCGATCGCCTTGTTCGCCGCCCTCCTCACCCTGCTCTACGTCGCCGTGCCCGGCAAGCTGGGCGACGGCGCCGAGCGCGCCGCCTATGACACATTGGTCAGTGCGTCGCCGCCGGTGGCGCAGGAAGAACGGGTGGTGATCATCGACATCGACGAGCGCAGCCTTGCGCAGTACGGCGCCTGGCCGTGGCCGCGCAAGACCGTTGCGCGACTGGTCGACGAACTGGTCCGGCGGCACCAGGTCGGGCTGCTGGGGCTCGACATCGTTTTTCCCCTGCGCCGTGACGGCGATCCGCAGCTGCGAGCGGCGCTGGACCGGCCCGCCGTGGTCATGAGCCAGACCCTCGATTTTTCGGCGGTCTCGGAGAACCGCGTCGGCGAGCTCGCCGGGGCTGTCGCCGTTGAAGGCCGCCGGCTGGCGCCGCAGGCGGGCGGCTACGTCGCCAACGATATCGGCGTGCTGCCGGCGGGCGCGGCGGTCGGCCATATCAGTCCCGTGATCGACGACGACGGGCGCATCCGTCGCATCTATCCGGTTGCCTGCGTGGCAGGCGACTGCACGATGGCGCTGGCGCTGCGGATGTATGCGCAGCTGACCGCTGCCGGCCGGGCTGCGCCGGGCGTGGCTTTTGCCGCCGACGGCAGCCGGCTGCAGGTCGGGCTGCGCGACGATGCGCCGCTCGAGCTGCCCCTCGACCCGCAGCGCGCGTTGTTGGTGCCCTACCGGGTGGCGCCGGGCGGCTTTCCGGTACTGTCCGCCGCCGACGTGATGGACAAGTCGCGCGCGCTGCCCTGGCTGGAGAACAGCATCGTGCTGGTCGGCAGCTCGGCGCTCGGCGTCGGCGACCGCGTCGCCACGCCACTGGCCAAACTGGCGCCCGGCGTCGAGGTACATGCGCAATTGCTGGTCGCGCTGCTCGACCGCAGCTTCATCCATCCGCTGCCCGGCACGTCGCCGGTTTTCCTGATGCTGGCCGCCGTCATCCTGCTGTCCTACATTGCCTGGCCGGGACGCGGGCGCTCGCTGATGCTGGGCTGGCCCTTGCTGGCGCTGGCCGGCGCGACCCTGCCGCTGGCCTGGCTGCTGCTCGATCGCGGCCTGCTGCTGCCGCTGACGCCGCTGTCGCTGATGGTGCTGGTCGTTACTGCGCTGACCATGCTGCAGCAGAACATGGCGCTGTCGGCGCGGGTACGCCGCCTCGGTACGCAGTTCAGCCAGTTCCTGCCGGCCAGCCTGGTCGGGCGGCTGCTGCGCGATGCCCGCATCGGCCCCGAGACCGAACGGCACATGATGACCGTGCTGATCGTCGATGTGCGCGGCTTCACGGCCGCTTCCGAAGACAAGACGCCGGAACAGATCGCCGGCTTCGCGCAGAAGTGCTTCGAGGTGCTGTCGGCCGAGGTCGCGCGCTACCACGGGACGATAGAAAAATACACCGGCGACGGCCTGATGGCGCTATGGGGTGTGCCTGCTGCCGAGGATGCGCCGTCAGGCCAGCCGGCCGCGCCGCTGCATGTCCGTCCGGCGGCGCGCGGGCTGCGCGCCGGTGCCGAGCTTGGCCATGCGCGTTACGCTGCCCAGGCCGTCAGCGCGGCTGTGGCGATGCAGCATGCGGTCGATCGGCTGTCCGGCTGGTTCGCCGAACACGGCTACGGGCAGCTGAAGCTGAGCATCGGCCTCAATACCGGCCCGATGTCCGTCGGCGTCTTCGGCGGGCAGGCTCATCTGGCGTGGTCGGCGCAGGGCCAGGCATTCAATGTCGCCAGCCGCATCGAGGGCCTGACCCGCGACACCGGCGAAAACCTGCTGATGGGCGAGGCGACGGCCCGACTGCTGTCGTCGGACGCCGTCCGCAAGGTCGGCGACTTCGCCGTCAAGGGCGTGTCCGCGCCGGTGGCGGTGTATGCGCTGCAGGATAACGATGCCCATTTCATATCGATTCCGAGGCGGCACGATTCCTGTTCTTAATGAGAAACATTCCAGAATAGTTTCTTCGGGAGAAGAACTTGACTCTGTTGGTCGGGAAAATGTTATCTGGATCACAGTTATGGAATATAGTCCGGGAGTAGCCTGTTCGAATAAAGGTCAAAAGTTCATTACATTTGGCCAACCGAAACGTTTCGCCTGAGTGCCGCCGTCCCGCATTGGCTGTGGGACGTTTGGCTGGCAATTGGGTGGAATCGGAACCGACGCGAACCCGCGTCAGGGAACAGGGTGTTTCTCAGGACAAGATGAAGATGTCAGTCGTTTCCCGAATCTGTTTTGCTGCGGTACTGCTGCTGACGCCGTGGCTGGCGACAGCGGCCGAGCCCGTGGGCAAGGTGCTGTTTGCCATCGGCGACGCTCGCCTGGCGGACGGCGGCGCGCGGGTGAAGAAAGACGACATGATCTCGGCCGGCCAGGCTGTCGTGACCGGCGCGAACGGTCATGTGCACATCCGTTTCGTCGATGATGCCTTCGTCAGCGTGCGGCCGAACTCGAAGCTGCAGGTCGAGCAGTATGTGTACGACGAGCGCGAGCCGAAGAACAATCGGGTGCGGTTCAGCCTGTCGCAGGGGGTGGCGCGGCTCATTACGGGCAAGGCGGGGCAGGCGGCGAAAGATCATTTCCGCCTCAATACCCCGGTCGCTGCGATCGGCATCCGCGGCACCGATTTCGTCGTGCAGGCTCGCGAGGCCATCACGCGGGTCATGGTCCAGCAGGGCGCGATCGTGGCCGCGCCGTTCTCTGACCACTGCGCGCGGGATGCATTCGGGCCATGCGGCGGCGGGCTGTCCGCCCAGCTGGCGGGTTCGCTCAATGGCAGCTATCTCGAAGTCACGCCGGACAGCAAGCCGGTGCTGCAGACCCTCGCTCCGGGCCAGTCCAAGGGAATCTTCGGTTTTCCCCGTCCGGAAGAGCCGATGGTGAATACCCCGGCACTACGTGCGCCGAGTGCCGAAGTGTTCAGCAAGACCTTGTACTGGGGGCGCTGGTCCGATCAGGCTGCGGTGCCGGCGGGTTATGAGCTGCTGGGCAGGAACGATGCGCTCTATGTGTACCGCTCGGAGGGGGTGCCGAATATGCCGCAGAGCGGCGAGTTCAGTTTCGTTCCGATCGAAGCCGTCGGCTTTGCGCGCGCGCGCGACGGCGAGCTGAAGCCGGCCGCCATCGCCGCGCCGTCTCTGACGCTCAACTTCAACAACCAGACCTACAGCACGGCCTTCACGTGGACGTCGGACGACCGCAGCCTGAAAATGCGCAGCGAGGGCGGCATCAGCGAAACCGGGCAGTTCATTCCTCGCAGCGGCACCAACATGGCGGTTTCCGGCGGCCTCAACAATACTGGCGACGAGGCGGCTTATGTGTTCATGCGCCGCCTGTCCGGGGACGATGCGTATGGCATGATTCGTTTTCAAAAATAGATCCATCGCCAGAGCAGACCCTGATCAGGAAAGACCGCAGATTCCCGCTTGCAACGCCGTTCCCGCTGGCCCGTCTCGTGGCCATGGCGGTGTGCTGTATCGTCCCGCTGGCGATGGCTGTTGCGCAGCCAGCGCCCCCCGGCTCGCAACCGCCCGGCGCCGCGCAATCCCCCACTTACCAGGATGTGATGCGTGAAGCTGCAGCCCTGCAAAGGGCTCGGCGCGCGCGCGATGCGCTGTCCCTGCTGTCCTCGTACGAAAACGAATTTGCCGGCGACCCGTATTTCGATTACCAGCTGGGGGTGGCGGCGCTCGAGGCCGGGCAGGCCGCGACCGCGCAGCAGGCGCTTGAGCGCGCCGTGCTGGTTCGGCCGGACTTTGCCGGCGCATGGATAGACCTCGCGCTGGCGCATGCCCGACTTGGCGAGGCCGAGACGGCGCTCCAGATCATGGCGCATATCGAAAGCAGCTTCGACGTCCCCTTGCCGCTGCGCGAGCAACTGAAGAACCTGCGGGCCGAGCTTGTGGGGCCGCGCATACGGGCGGAGTGGATACCGAATGCGCTGCTCGGCGCGCGCAGCGGTTACCTGCAGCTGTCGGCCGGTCGGGACTCGAACGCGAACCTTGGCCTTGCCGCCACCGTCTTTTCACTGACGCCTGTCGGCGCTCCGCCTTTGCAGGTCGAGATTCCGCCTTCGGCGCGCGCTGCGTCCGACGCCTACCTGCAACTGCGCGGCGACCTGCAGCAGACCCTGCAATTCGGCGAGCGGCAAAAAGGACGCCTGTATCTCTCCGGGCAGTACAAGGAATTCGGGAGCCTGAAGGAATACAACCTCGCCGATGCGGCCATCAACTACACGCACGAATACACATTGCCGGGCGCGTCCGACTGGGCCCTCGAGGCCGTTGCCGGCGCGCGGGTGATTGCCACCGGCGGCAACCGCCTCGCCACGATATCCACGGCGGGCGGTGGCATCGTCACTTATGCCGGCGCCTGCCGGTGGGGTGTGCGCCTCGCCGGAGAAACGCGCGACTATGGCCTGGGCGGCTACGTCGATGCCGACGTTCCCACCGTCAGCCTGTCGGCAACCTGTCGCCAGCCGCTGAGCCAGATCGGTGTCGTTGCCAGTTTTGCAAAAGATGACCCGCAGTCCGAGCGTGCGGGAGGACGCACTGACCGCGTCGAGATCGGGCTGCATTATGCGCGGCAGCTCAGTCCGCGGGTCATGATGATTGCCTCGGGGGCGCTCGGGCATTATCGGGACGAACGTGGCTACAGCCCCCTTTTGGAAAATGGCGCGGTCAGGCGCGTGACCCGCACCAGCTTGCGGGTGTCCTGGCTGTGGGAGTTCAATCCGGCGCGACCCGAATGGGCGCTTCAGGCGGAGCTGGAGCGGCTGGATGACCGCTCAAATCTCGATATTTTCAATGTCAGGAATAACCGGGCCGCGGTTGGACTTCGGTATCAATATTAAATCCCTGAAACAGCATGCTTGCGATGGGCGCCGCGCGGGCTGACGGGGGATTTATCTGTTTTCCGCGCAGCGGTACGCGAACAATTCCGCATTTTGTGACTATGCCCACAAAAGGCTCGGGTGCCAGACCCTACGATAAGAAGCCAAAAAAAGATTGGACTGGTACAAGGCCATTCGGACAAGCAGTTGGCAAACAGGCAATCCCCGAGAAGTACATGCAAATTAACCGACAGGAGTAATTCAATGGCGAATACGTCATCCTACGACATCGTGGACGGCAACCGCGTCGATAATCCGACCGACAACACGACCTACGTGTTCAGCGCGACCGCAACGCTCAAGACTTTCACGCTGGCAGGCAACTCCGATGGCGACACGGTAGCCATCGACGCAACCAGCTCCGATTTCAAGGTCAAGTTCAAGAAAAATGAAATGACCCTGATCGGCCAGAAGAACACCCCGTCCGCGGGCGTGATCGTCAAGATCCAGATCGACACCTCCAACGGCGGCGTCAATCACCTGGCCTTCCTCGACGGTACCGTCGACGTGTCGTTCGTGCCGAACGCACCGGGCGAACTCAAGGGCAAGTGGACCTTTGGCGGTAACGAAGGCGTCAAGAAGCTGAACCTCGGCGGCGTGGGCGTCTCGTACGACATCGACTCGTCGCACACCTACGCTCAGGCTCAAGTCGCGGCCAACGCTGCGCTGAATTCGCAGACCCTGATCCTCACCCAGGACGAAGATCACATTGTGCTCGACGCGATCGACACGATGGACACCGTGCGCGGCGTGGTGGACTTCGACATGACCAGCTTCGGATGGGGCTGGGGCGAAGATGGCTTCGATTATTCCATCGGCGGCGTTGACAATTCGACGTTCAACGTTGGCGACACCATCGAAGGCAACGGCAACACCAAGGTTGAACTGACCCTCGACGTGTCGTCGTCGCTGCTGGGCGAAGACATGTGGTTCTTCGGCGAGGATGGCGTTTACGTTGATGCCGAATACGTCGAGATGTCCGGTGTGGACGAGCTCGCGCTGAAGGCCGGCTCCTCGTACGGCGCCGTGGGCTTTGATGCCAGCAGCTATGGCAACGACATCAGCAAGGTGTCGCTGTCGGGGCGCGACGGCATGTATGCCGATGTGTATGACCTGCAGGCTGACGACACGCTGAACGTCGCGCTGCAGACCGGCGGCGATCTCGATGTGTCGGGCACCTGGAATGGCCTTGACTTCGACGTCGAACTGGA
>JACCDX011784016.1_pt1 | contig 18731 bp, 18 predicted proteins | sample 7449681 | NCBI WGS metagenome assembly JACCDX01 (sample SAMN15323450, study PRJNA562643) | freshwater metagenome | isolation source: river surface water | place: USA:Blue River Watershed | collected 2017-08-18
AGCAAGCGCGCGGGCAGCGCACCGGCCTCCGCTTGCGCGACGCACGTCACAAATTCGGGACGTATGCCCAGCGTCATGCGACCGGCCGGAATGTCGCGCGGCGCGACCAGCGCTTCTTTCACGCCCGGCAGATGCACGCCGCTGGTACTGGACGAACAGGGCAGCAGGTTCATGCCGGGATTGCCGATGAAGTAGCCGACGAAGGTATGCTCGGGCGAGTCGAACAGCGATTGCGCGCTGCCGACCTGCACCACTTCGCCTTCGGTCATCACCACCACCTGGTCGGCAAAGGTCAGCGCTTCGATCTGGTCGTGCGTCACATAGATCAGCGACAGTTTCAGCTCGTGATGGATCTCTTTCAGCTTGCGCCGCAGCAGCCATTTCAGGTGCGGGTCGATCACGGTCAGCGGCTCATCGAACAGCACGGCTGCCACATCCGGCCGTACCAGCCCGCGGCCGAGTGAAATCTTTTGCTTTGCATCCGGCGTCAGGCCGGATGCGCGATGCTTGAGCTCGCCTGACAGTTCGAGAATCTCGGCGCTCTGCGCGACGCGGCGATCGATGTCGGCCTGCTTCCAGCCGCGGATTTTCAACGTGAACGCGAGGTTCTCGCCGACCGTCATCGTGTCGTAAATCACCGGGAACTGGAACACCTGCGCGATATTGCGCGCTTCGGTCGGCAAGTCGGTCACGTCCTTGCCGTCGAACAGCACGCGGCCATGTGACGGTTTCACGAGTCCCGAGATGATGTTCAGCAGCGTCGTCTTGCCGCAGCCGGACGGACCCAGCAGCGCATATGCGCCGCCGTCGTCCCAGCTCATGTCCATCGGACGCAGCGCATAGTCGGAGGGCTGCGAAGGATTCGGTTTGTAGCTGTGCGCGAGGCCAGCGAGTTCGATGCGCGCCATCTCAGGCTCCCACGCCGGGCGCGTACAGCAATGCGCCATCAGTACTGAAAATGAACAAGTCTTCGGGCTGGAAATGCATGGTCGCCTGCGCGCCCAAATCCAGCTCATGCACGCCCGGCAGTTGCGCAACGAGTGCGAGGCTGCCGCGGTGCAGGTGTACGAAGGTTTCGGAGCCGCTGATCTCTGCCAGATCCACGCTGCCGCTCAACGCGAAATCGCCGGCACGCGCTTGCGCATGCAGACTGTGCGCACGCAAGCCCACCTGTACGTGCGAGTGACTGGCCAGTTTGCCTTGCTGCGCGGCCGACAGCGGCAGCGCGATGCCTTCGGCCAGTTGCGCCATGCCATTCGCGATCTTCGCGTCGAACAGATTGATGGGTGGGTCGCTGAAGGTGCGGGCAGCGGTCACTGACACCGGTGCATTGAACACCGACAGCGTGGGCCCGTGCTGTAGCACGCGACCCTCATGCATCAGCAGCGTGTGGCCGCCGAGTTGCAGCGCTTCCAGCGGCTCGGTGGTCGCATAGACGACGGTGGTGCCGCCGGCAGAGAACAGGTCGGTCAGTTCGCGTCTCAGTTCTTCGCGCAGCTTGTAATCGAGGTTGACCAGCGGCTCGTCGAGCAGCAGCAGGCTTGCATCCTTGACCAGTGCGCGCGCGAGCGCGCAGCGCTGTTGCTGGCCGCCGGACAATGCGGATGGCGAACGATCGAGGTACTTCGAGATGTGCAGGCGTTCCGCCATCTCGTTGACTTTGGCGCGAATGGCCTCGTCGGACAGCTTGCCGGCGATGCGCAGCGGCGAAGCAATGTTCTCGAACACTGACAGCGACGGATAATTGATGAACTGCTGGTAGACCATGGCCAGCTGGCGCTCGCGTACCGGCACGCCAGTCACGTCAACGCCATCGGCAATGACCTTGCCCTCGCTCGGTCGGTCGAGTCCGGCCATCAGACGCATCAAGGTGGTCTTGCCAGCCAGCGTTGCGCCGAGCAGCACATTGATGCCCCCCGACATCAGCGTGACGGAAGTCGGGTACAGATGGGTGTCGGCGCCGACCCTGCGGGTCACGCCTTGCATTTCCAGACGCACTTAGTCTCCTCATAGGCGGGCGCTGTATTCAGCGGCCCGCCATGCTTGCTGCTAATTGTTCTTATATGTGCGGGCGATCCACTGGTCGATCAGCTGCTCGCTGCCTTTCGGCAGGTGCAGCCCCAGTTTGGAGCGACGCCACAGTATATCGGCGCCAGACGACGCCCACTCAGTCTTTACCAAATAATCTATTTCAGCGGCGAACAGATCTTTCACCACCTCTTCGCCCATGTCCGCAATGCTGTGCCTGTCCTTCAGCAGCGCATGGGTGCGTGTGCCGTAGGCGCGCACATAACGCGCCACCAGTTTCGGTGGCAACCACGCGAATTGCAGCTGCATGTTGTTGACATACGCGTCGTATTCGAGCACGCCGCGATTTTGCGGTGCGCCATACAGGTCGCCGCCTGGCAGGCACGCATGTTCGGTCCAGGTCGGACGCTGGTTGCCCAAGCGCGGCGCAATCATGTCGACCGCTTCCTCAGCCAGCTTGCGGAAGGTGGTGATCTTGCCGCCAAAGACGGATAACAGCGGTGCCTGCTCACCGTCGATCGCCAGTTTGTAGTCGCGTGTGATCTCGGACGCATTCGCTGAATCGTCTTCCAGCAGCGGGCGCACGCCCGAATACGACCAGACCACGTCAGCCGGCGTGATCGGCTTGCGGAAATAGCGCTGGGTCAGCTCGCACAGGTATTCGATCTCGCTGCGGTCGATTTCGACCTTGTTGGTGTCGCCTTCGTATTCGAGGTCGGTGGTGCCGACCAGCGTGAAGTCCTGCTCGTAATCGATCGCAAACACGATGCGGCCGTCGGGATTCTGGAAGATGTACGCAAACGGATGGTCGAACATCTTCTTGACGACGATGTGGCTGCCCTTGACCAGGCGCAGCGCCTTGCCGCTCGGCTGATGCACCGCCCCCTGCAGGAAGGATGCGGCCCAGGGGCCGGCGGCGTTGATCAGCGCGCGTGCGCGAACCTCGACGGCGCTGCCGTCGGCGCGGCGCAGTGTCGCGTGCCAGCGGTCGCCGATGCGTTCGGCAGATTCGCAGACCGTATGCGTGAAGACCTGAGCGCCTTTTTCGGCCGCGTCCAGGGTGTTCAGCACGACCAGCCGCGCGTCATCCACCCAGCCATCGGAATAAATGAAGCCCTTCGTGAATTCGGCTTTCAACGGCTTGCCAGCCGGGTGAGAGCGCAAGTCGATACCGCCCGAGCCGGGCAGGATTTCGCGTTTTGCGAGGAAATCGTAGATCAGCAGGCCGGCGCGGATCATCCACGCGGGCCGTTGGCCTTTGTCGTGCGGCATCACGAAACGCATCGGCCACATGATGTGCGGCGCAGCGCGCAGCAGCACTTCGCGCTCGATCAGCGCTTTGCGGACCAGTCCGAATTCGTAATGCTCGAGATAGCGCAGTCCGCCGTGAATCAGTTTGGTTGAGGCCGACGAGGTATGCGATGCGAGATCATCTTTTTCGCACAGCACGACCGACAGACCACGGCCGGCCGCATCGCGCGCGATGCCCGCGCCATTGATGCCACCGCCAACGATCAGTACGTCAGTCGCAAGTACCTGCGGTGAACTCATGAAGATCAGCCAATCCAGATATGACAGTTAGCACTAACTAGGCGGCATCGCACGGGTAGCGAAGGAGCTTGCAGGCAAGGGCGGGAACAAGCGGGTGAACTTTCCGGCCGGAATTGCCAAATCAGGGTGACCTGAACATAATGCACGAACAAAGATAGACGGGAAACGAACAAAAAGCAACAATTCGAACGGCAAATCGGTTCGTTTTTGTTCATTATTTCACTTTTGCCATGAATTGTCTGCGAACCGGAGTCCCCCGATGACCCTCAATCCCCGCCAGCGCCGCATACTCGAGGCGGTGCGCAGCCAGGTCACGGTGTCCGTCGAGGCGCTCGCACAGCAGCTGGCGGTGACGCCGCAAACTGTGCGGCGCGATGTCAAATTGCTGGAAGAGGCGAAGCTGCTGGCTCGCTACCATGGTGGCGTCGGCTTGCCTTCGTCGGTCGAGAACATCGATGACAACCAGCGCCAGGTGCTGAACATCGAGGCCAAGCGCCGTATCGCCGCTGCCGTGGCGTCGCGGGTTCGGCCGGGCAGCTCGCTGCTGATCAATATCGGCACTACCACCGAGGAAGTGGCGCGCGCGTTGATTCACCACACCGGTTTGCACGTGGTCACGAATAATCTGAACGTGGCCGCCATTCTTGCCGGCCAGCCGGGCTGTGAAGTGATCGTCGCCGGCGGCGTGGTGCGCGGCCGTGACCGCGGCATCGTCGGCGAAGCGACCGTGGATTTCATTCGCCAGTTCAAGGTCGACATCGGCATTATCGGCATCTCCAGCATCGAGCCCGATGGCACGCTGCGCGACTTCGATCCGCGCGAGGTGAAGGTCGCCCAGGCCATCATCGAGCAGTCACGCGAAGTCTGGCTGGTCGCCGACGAGGACAAATTCGGCCGTCAAGCACTGGTGCGGCTGGCCCACCTGTCTCAGATCGACAAGCTGTTTTGCGACGCCGACCCGCCGGCGGCAGTGCGCGCGATGCTGAAAGAGGCGCAGGTCGAGCTGATCATCGCGCCTTGACCTTGCCTATCCACCTTGCCCCTCGGCCTTGTCCCCCACTCGGGCGCCTTGCCGGGTTGACACCGGGAGGTGTAAAAAATACGGTGCACTCCGGGGTTTCGGTGATAATACGGCCTCCAGAAAACGCCACCTCAGGATCAGGATGACGAGCCGATTTGCCCCGCTGAAGAACGATACCTTCCTGCGCGCGCTGCTGCGCCAGCCTACGGACTACACGCCGCTGTGGCTGATGCGTCAGGCCGGACGTTACCTGCCTGAGTATCGCGCCACGCGCAGCAAAGCGGGTTCTTTCATGGGCCTCGCCACCAATCCTGATTACGCGACCGAAGTCACGCTGCAGCCGCTGGACCGCTACGCGCTGGATGCGGCCATTCTTTTCTCTGACATCCTGACCGTGCCAGACGCGATGGGTCTCGGTCTGTCGTTCGCCGAGGGCGAGGGTCCGCGCTTTGCGCATCCGCTGCGTGACGAGCAGGCCGTGCGCGCATTGCAGGCGCCCGATCTGTCCAAGCTGCAGTATGTGTTTGATGCGGTCACGCAGATTCGCACCGAGCTGAACGGACGCGTCCCGCTGATCGGCTTCTCCGGCAGCCCGTGGACCCTGGCCTGCTACATGGTCGAGGGCAAGGGCTCGGACGATTTCCGTACCGTCAAGAGCATGCTGTATGACCGCCCGGACCTGATGCACCACATCTTGCAGGTCAATGCACAGGCGGTGTCCGCCTACCTGAATGCGCAGATTGATGCCGGCGCACAGGCGGTGATGATCTTCGACACCTGGGGCGGCGCACTGGCCGATGGCATTTACCAGACCTTCTCGCTCGATTACATGCGCGAAGTGATCAAGGGTCTCAAGCGCGAGCATGATGGCGTCAAGATTCCGTGCATCGTCTTCACCAAGGGTGGCGGACTGTGGCTGGAAGCCATTGCCGACATCGGTGCCGATGCTGTCGGCCTGGACTGGACCGTCAATCTCGGCAAGGCGCGCGCGCTGGTCGGTCACAAGGTCGCGTTGCAGGGCAACCTGGACCCCAATGTGCTGTTTGCCAAGCCGGAGCAAATCCGTGCCGAGGTCGACAAGACCCTGAAATCCTTTGGCAAGCCGGCTGCCGGCAGCGGCCATGTGTTCAACCTGGGCCATGGCATTTCACAGTTCACGCCACCCGAGTCCGTGACTGCGCTGGTCGAGGCTGTGCATCAGATCAGCCGCGACATGCGTGCCTGATCGAACCCAGGTCAGGCCCAAAGAACTTCCCTTGTGGGAACATAAGCGCCGCGAGCCGTCAAGTTTTTGCGGCACTTATGCACAAGCCTGACCGGCCAGTTGCGAATCAAGGACTTGCGCGTTTTTGTGAAAGCTTGCGCGAACTAAGTCGCTCAAGCCTTTGAAAAACAAGGAAGAAAAATCCGCCGGCCTGGCGGATGGTCAATCCCGCTACTTCCGCCGCGCCCAAAGTTATTCCCGCAGGAAAGCATTGTTCACAAAGATATCCACAGATTTGTGCGTATCTGTGGCGCTTAGCCATCAAGCCACGGATATTTCCAGCCCGTGATCATGAAATTCCCGATCGCGCAAGTATTTCGTCGTCGCCGGGTCGCACTTATTCACAAAAATAATTGCTGTCAAGTCTGCTAGAAGACAAAACAATATTTTTTTGCCAGAAGATTGCCCGCAGGCTAAGTCATTGATTTTATTCAGGGTGGCTTGTTGCGTTCCCATTGAGCAATTTGTTTGAGGCCGCATAAAATCTGGGTTTTGGCGTGTCAAGCCCCTGTTACCCACAAAGTTATCCACAGAATTTGTGGATAGCTGAAAAAGCTCTTGCGGGACTGGGGTTTAGCCGCTCTTTTAAGGAATCACATTAAGTTTCTGCCCGGTTCGGCACGTGTTGCCAGCGGCCGAAAGAAACCAGCACCTCATCATGACGGGCCGCATCATCAAAATCGCGCTGGACTCCCCGCTGGACATGGAGTTCGACTACCGCTGGCAGCCGGCCGCTACATCCGAGCCGGAGCCGCAGGTGGGCCAGCTCGCGCTCGTGCCCTTCGGTCGGCGCGAAGTCGTCGGCGTGGTCACGGCAATTGGCGATGCAAGCGACGTCGATGCCGACAAGCTGCGCAATGTGATTGCCTTGCGCACGCAATTGCCGCCACTGTCACCCGAATGGCTGGCCTTGTGCCGCTTTGCCGCCGACTACTATCAGCGGCCACTGGGCGAGGTCATGCTGCCTTGCCTGCCGAAAGGCTTGCGCACCGAATCCACGGTGGCGCTCGACCGTGCATTGAAAAAACGTGCGGCGGCTGGTGCGCCGAGCAGGGTCCCCCAAAAATCGCGGGCCGCCAAAGCTTCGAATGACGCTGCTGCTGACACTGCAGCCGCAACAGCAATGTCGGCTCAGCAGGTCGCGCCTGAGCCCATGGATGCCGAGGTCCCGGTCCCACGCGCCGCACCGGTGCTGAACCCCGGCCAGCAAGCCGCCGTCGATGCCATCACCGCTGCTGAAGGTTTTGCCGCACACCTGTTGTTCGGCGTGACCGGCAGCGGCAAGACCGAGGTCTACCTGCACGCGGCGCAAGCCGTGATTGCGCGCGCAAACGAGCAGGGCGAGGCCGCGCAAGTCCTGATCCTGGTCCCCGAGATCAATCTCACCCCGCAGCTGGAAGCGAGCGTGCGAGCACGCTTCCCTCAGTTGAAGGTCGTCACGCTGCACAGCCAGTTGGCCGAAGGCGAGCGCTTGCGTCATTGGGTCGCTGCACATCATGGTGATGCCGCGATTGTGCTGGGCACGCGCTTGTCGGTGCTGGCCGCGATGCCGGCGCTGAAGCTGATCATCGTCGACGAAGAGCATGATCCATCGTACAAGCAACAAGAAGGCTTGCGTTATTCGGCGCGCGATCTCGCCGTGTGGCGAGCGCGTCAGCTCAATCTGCCAGTGGTGCTGGGTTCAGCCACGCCATCGATCGAAAGCTGGCAGCATGCAGTAAATGGCCGCTATCGCCGGCTCGATCTGACGCAACGTGCAGCAACCAATGCGCAGCTGCCCCGTGTTGGTTTGATCGACATGGAAATCAACAAGGCTCCCGATGGCCTGTCGCCGCCGCTGGTCGCCGCTTTGCGTGCGCGACTGGAGCGCGGCGAACAATCATTGCTGTTCCTGAACCGCCGTGGCTATGCGCCGGTCATGCATTGCGACGCCTGCGGATGGATCAGCAACTGTCGCCGCTGTACAGCCTTCATGGTGCTGCACAAGCCCGAGCGCAGGCTGCGCTGCCATCATTGCAGTCTCGAGCTGCGTATACCGCAATCATGCCCGACCTGCGGCAACGTCGATCTGCAACCGCTGGGCCGTGGCACGCAGCGCGTCGAAGAGCATTTGCAGGTGTTGTTCCCGCAAGCACGTGTGCTGCGCATCGACGCCGACTCCACGCGCCGCAAGGGTAGCGCGCAAGCTGCCTTCGATGCCGTGCATCGCGGCGAGGTCGACATCTTGCTCGGCACGCAAATGGTCGCCAAGGGGCATGACTTCCAGCGGCTGACGCTGGTCGGTGTCATCAATCCGGACACGGCACTGTTCTCGCCGGACTATCGCGCCGGCGAGCGCTTGTTTGCGCAACTGATGCAGGTGGCCGGACGTGCCGGTCGGGCGGCTGTGGAGCGGGGCAGTGATGCTCAGGAGCGTCGCGCAGAAGTACTGGTGCAGACGCGCTACCCGCAGCATCCGCTGTACCGCGCATTGCTGGCGCATGATTACCCTGGCTTTGCGGCCGCTACGCTGGAAGAGCGCCGCAGTGCCGGCTTGCCACCCTTCGTGTTCCAGGCCTTGTTGCGCGCGGAGGCAAAACAATTGCAGGCTGCGCTCGACTTCCTGCAGGCAGCACGCGATTTGATGCCTGTCGAAGGCATCATCATCAACGACCCAGTACCGATGACGATCACCCGCGTGGCCGGCGTCGAACGTGCGCAATTGCTGATCGAGTGCGCGTCGCGTGCACAACTGCAGGCTTTTCTGAAACCCTGGCTCGCCGCCTTGCGCGAACAGAAGTCACGGCTGCGCTGGTCGCTGGAAGTGGACCCGGTCGATATCTGATGCTGCTTCAGCCGGCTGGCAAGTGCGGCGGGCGCTGCATGTCAATCCGATGCGGCGGCTCGGCCGGATCGAAATCCCGCCAGTCCCCATGCTCGATATGACCGGTGCCTGACTCCAGCTCGACCGCACCCTGCTGCAGCAGCACGGCGATCGCCTTTTGCTCGCAGCCCGGATTGGGCGCGCTGACCGCGACCATGAAGCCCGAATGCCTGACCGGTGCCGCCTCTGATCCGTCTGCACCGCCATCCTTCATTTTGCTCAGTGCGCCCACCAGGTTGCCGATATGCGCGCCCACCAGTCCACCGGTGATCGGGCCCAGCGGGCCTGTGACCGGCGCTGTTGCCGCACCAATCGCCGCACCCACCAGACCCCCGGTTGCCACGCCGGCCATCGTGCCGCGCGGGCTGTCTTCTGCGCCAGGGGATTTGTCGTGATCGCCTCCGAGCCGATAACGCGAATGCTGTCCGGCGGGTCCCACATAGAAGCAACTGATCTGTGCGGCCGGAAAGCTGGATGAGCGCAACTCGGCCACCGCCTGATCTGCGGCGTCGCGGGTATCGAAGCGTCCGGCGATGATGTTAGCCATGCAAGCCTCCGTGAAGATCATTGAGTCTGTGTGTTGAGAGAAGCCTGCGACCCCGGAAGTTCTGACATTTGGTGAAAGGCGGGGAACCGACGCATTGCGAAGAATTCAAAACCGCATGGCCACGCAAGCGGAAGAAGAATGGGAAGACAAGCGCATGTTCAGCATGCCGCTCATTCAAGAGGCGTTGTCGGTCGGTCGCCGCAGCGTTGAGACCGGCCAAGGCATACGCGTGCACAAGTCCGTGTCCGAGGAAACCTGGCGCGTCGATGACACGGTATTGCGTCAGCAACTCGATATCGAGCATGTGCCCATAAATATCTGGGTCGATGGTGAATTGCCGGTGCAGCGGCATGAGGGCGCGACACTGGTGATCCCGGTTCTCGAAGAAGTGCTGGTCGTGCAAAAGCGTGTACGGCTCAAAGAAGAAATACGCATCACCGCGCATACCCGGGGCGAGCCAGTGTCATCGACCGTGGTCTTGCGCACTGAGCAAGCGCAGGTCGAGCGATTTGACGAGAGCACCAACCGGTCTCAGCAGCTGCCCAACCAACCGCCCAATGAACCGCCGCACTGAGCCGTAGCCCATCCATCAACCGCATGGCTTTGTCCGTGCATCAAGCAGGAGACAGACATGAACCATACCGTTGCCGCTATTTTTGACAGCTATGGCGAAGCGCAGAGCGCAATGAATGCCTTGTTCAACGAGGGATTCACCCGCGCTGATGTCAAGCTCAGTCCGGCAGAGGAAACTTCCGAAGCCCGGCAGCAGGCCTTGAGTGAGCAAGCTTCCGACAAGCACGAAGGCTGGGGCATCGGTGATTTTTTCCGGTCGCTGTTCAGCTCGGATCAGCACAGCGATGACGCCGGCATGTATTCGGAAGCCGTGCGCCGCGGCAGTTATCTGCTCAGCGTTGACGCGTCCACCGAGGACCAGGCCGACCGTGCCGCCGACATTCTGGGCCGTTTTCATCCGGTCGATCTCGATCAGCGTGCTGGCCAGTGGCGCAGCGCCGGTTGGACCGGTTATCAGAGTGGTTCACCAATTTACACCGCCGAAGAGTCGCGCAATGAAATGGCCGGCTACACCAGCAAGACGACGGTGAGCGGTACAGCAGCCGGCACCGGGACAACAGCAACGGCTGCAGTGGCACCAGGCGCAGTACAAGGCAAGACCGATGTGCAGGCTGGCGAAGCGATTCCTGTGGTCGAGGAGCAGCTGCAAGTAGGCAAGCGTGCCGTCGTTCGCGGTGGCGTGCGCATCTATCGGCATGTGACGGAGACGCCGGTACAGGAATCCGTGCAGCTGCGTGAAGAACATGTGTCAGTGCAGCGCACGCCGGTCGATCAGCCGGCCAGTGCCGCCGACATCGATGCGTTCAAGGAGGGTACGGTCGAGGTGCGTGAGACTGCCGAGGAACCGGTGGTCGCCAAGACCGCGCGTGTGGTCGAAGAGGTGCGAGTCGGCAAGGAAGTCACCGAGCGCACGGAAACCGTCAGCGATACCGTACGCCGTACCGATGTCGAGGTTGAGCAACTAGGTGCACAGGCTGCCACAGGTACCGCCAGCGATGATGTGTTCCGCCAGCACTGGCAAAGCGCGTACGGCAATAGCGGTGGCAAGTACGAAGACTATGCGTCGGCCTATCGCTATGGCGCGAATCTGGCCGGACAAAAGCAGTATCACGGCTATCGCTGGGATGAACTGGAGCCACAGGTGCGCAGCGATTGGGAAGCCTCACACCAGGGCAGCCCGTGGGAACGCACCCGACAGGCCGTCCGTTATGGCTGGGAAAAGATGACGGGCCGCTGAGCCCGTGTCGTGGACAATCGCAATGCGGCATCGATCCATCGGACCGATGCCGCATTCATTGCTACTGCAACGGTGCGTCCAGCTGGCCGTCCTGCGCCATCTGTCGGATCACGCGTATCGTGTCGATGTCCGCTTCCTTGTAGGCCTCGCGGCGGAAATCGTTGTAAAAGGATTCCTCGGCCGATTCATCAGCATCATTGTGATCGTCGTATTCGAAACGCACGAACAAGACGCCAGACTCCGGCTCTTCTATCGTCATTCGCAAATCCGACATCGGAATCTCTGCCTGCTGCGGCACGTGGTAGTGCACCTGTTGCTGTGGACTGAAATGCACGGTGTCGTGCACCACCAGCTTCCCGAAATGCAGCGTGCGTGACAAGCTTGCTTCTGTACGCGTCGTGATGTCGCAGCTGTCCAGGCCGAGCTGGAACAGGGTCGGACGCTCGGCGCGCAGCACCAGGCCGCGCCACAATTGCGCCCGGTTCAATCGCGCCACCAGCGGATTGTCGGGCATGTTGATTTCAATGAGATGCGTGAATTTCATGGATAGGCGCCGTATTGATCGGGCACTTTAGCATGCGGGCGGTATCACGCGATCTCCGGCATTGTCGATGGCGCCCGCAGTTTCCGGTTCCGTGCAGGCGTTTTCGATACAATGACGCGCTCATTCCGCATTTCCGAATTCCCGGTCTCTTTCCCGCATGTCGCACGGACTCAATGCGCCGCAACGCGCCGCAGTCAATTACATCGATGGTCCCTGCCTCGTGCTCGCGGGCGCCGGCTCGGGCAAGACACGCGTCATCACGCAAAAGATTGCGCATCTGATCGAAACTTGCGGTTATGAAGCCAAAAATATCGCTGCGCTGACCTTCACCAACAAGGCGGCGCTCGAAATGCGTGAGCGCGTTGCAAAACTGCTTAAAGAGCCGGCACACGCGAAGCAATTGACCGTATCGACTTTCCATTCGCTGGGCGTGCAGATCTTGCGCCGCGAGGCGAATGCCATCGGCCTGAAGGACCGCTTTTCCATCATGGACAGCGACGATTGCTTCGCGATCGTGCAAGACCTTGCTGTTACCACCGACAAGGCCGTGATTCGTCGTATCCAGAACGCGATGTCACTGTGGAAGAACGCGCTGCTGAGTCCGGACGCTGCGCTGGCGCAGGCGAAAGACGAAGACGAGGCGCAGGCCGCGCGCATTTATCGCAATTATCTGGCGACATTGTCGAGCTATCAGGCGGTCGACTTCGACGATCTGATTCGCCTGCCGGTCGAGTTGTTCCGCACCGACGAAGCTGCGCGCGATCGCTGGCAGCGCAAGTTGCGCTACCTGCTGCTAGACGAATACCAGGACACCAATACCTGTCAGTATGAGATGGTCAAGCTGCTCGTCACCGGCCCCGGCAAGAAGCCGATGTTCACTGCGGTCGGTGATGACGACCAGGCGATCTATGCATGGCGTGGAGCGACCATGGAGAACCTGCGCATCCTGCAGGATGATTTTCCCGACCTGAAGCTGATCAAGCTCGAGCAGAACTATCGCTCGTCGACCCGCATCCTGCAGGCGGCGAATGCCGTCATCGCCAACAACCCGAAGCTGTTCGAAAAGTCGCTGTGGTCCGAGCATGGCATGGGCGACCCGATCCGGGTGATGGCGATGGACGATGATGAGGCCGAGGCCGATCAGGTCGCGATCATGCTGTCGGCACACAAGTTCGAGCGCCGCGCGAAATTTTCCGATTACGCGATTCTTTACCGTGGCAATCATCAGGCGCGTATTCTGGAAAAGGCACTGCGCCGCGAGCGGATTCCGTATGTGATGTCCGGTGGCCAGAGCTTCTTTGACAAGGCCGAGATCAAGGACATCATCAGCTATTTGCGTTTGATCGCGAATGAAGACGATGACCCGGCCTTCATCCGCGCGGTCACCACGCCGCGCCGTGGTATCGGCCAGGCGACGCTGGAGGTGCTGGGTGAATTTTCCGGGCAGTGGCAATGCTCGTTGTTCGAGGCGGTGTTCAAGGGCGGCATCGAGGCGCGGCTGAATGAGCGACAGCTTGCGCCACTGCGGGAGTTCTGTGACTTCATCAACCAGCTTGAGGCACGCGCATCGCGCGTCGGCCCCGCGGGCACGGGGGAGAACGCCGGCGAGGTGCTGGATGACATGATGAAGGCCATTGATTACGAAGCTTATCTGTACGGCCATTTCGATGAAAAGCAGGCGCAGGATAAATGGCAGAACGTGCTCGACTTCACAGGCTGGCTGAAGGAGAAGGGCAATGGCGGTCGCGACGGTACCGGTGAACCGAAGTCGCTGCTGGAATTGGTGCAGATGGTCGCGCTGATGAGCATGCTCGATGGACGCGATGAAGAGCCCGATGCAGTGCGTATGTCAACGCTGCATGCATCCAAGGGACTGGAGTTCGGTCACGTGTTCATGGTGGGCGTCGAAGAGGGCATCTTGCCGCACAAGGGCGACCCCGATGCGCCGCCCGATGTCTACGCGCAGCGCATTGAAGAAGAGCGCCGGCTGATGTATGTCGGTATCACGCGCGCGCAGCGCAGTCTGACCATCACCTGGTGCAAGAAGCGCAAGCGCGCGCGTGACAGCATGCCATGTGAAGTCTCACGTTTCATCAAGGAGATGCGGCTCGACGAAGATAACGCCGTGCCCGACGAAGACGAGCAGCTGACACCGCAGAACCGTCTTGCGAACCTGAAGGCGCTGCTGCAAAAGCCGAAAGCGGCGTGAGTACAGGCACCGTACAGGCATGGGCGAGCGTAAAAAGAATAGCGGTGGCTTCAGAAATCCACATGATTTGCCAGTGAAGACCTGTGCTGCTTGCGGCCGGCCTTTCACCTGGCGAAAGAAATGGGCGGCCAACTGGGAACAGGTGAGCTACTGTTCCGATGCTTGCCGTAGCCAGCGCAAGCCGGCCTGAACCACAGAACAAAGGCAACCATGGATATTGAAGAACGACTGATCAACCTGGAAAGCAAACTCGGGCAGCAGGATTACCTGCTCGATGTGCTCAACAAGACCGTCTACGAGCAGCAGAAGAAGCTCGACGAACTCGAAAAGCTGACCATCGCGCTGGCCAAGCGCATCAGCGATGTGCAGGGCCGGCTGCCCGATGGCATGGCCGCCAATGAAAAGCCGCCGCACTATTGAACAGGCCAAGCGATGATCAATGAAAAAATCCTGGCCTCGCTGCGACGCGAGCTGAATGAGCAGACCGCGCAGATGCGCTGGAGCGAGCTGGAACGCTTCTTCGCCAGCGGCAGCGTGATCTCGGTCGCGCCGGTGCTGGACCTGATCGATGTCGGCGCACGTATCGCGGCCGACGACAAGGCCAGTGTGCTCGACTGGATGCAGGCGGGCCTGCTGCAAAAGGTAAATGATGAGCAGGCCAGCGGCTGGCAAGCCAGCGATGTCCTGTTGTGGACCGTGGTCGTCAAGCCCTGGATCCTCGTCCAGCACGAGCGGCAGCAACCCGCGCCCGTTCAACAATAAATTTTTCCTTCACTGGCCTTCGCATGTGGTTCAAGAATCTTCAACTCTTCCGTTTACCCAAACACTGGCCGATGACGGCCGAAGCGCTGGAAGCAGCGATCGAGACGCAGCAATTCGTCCCCTGCACCAGCATTCAGCTGCTCAGCCAGGGCTGGATTCCGCCGACCAGTGACGGCCGCCTCGTGTATGCGAGCAACCGTCAGTACCTGCTGAAGCTGCGCACCGAGAAAAAGCTGCTGCCGTCCAGCGTGATCAATCAGGTCGCCAAAGAGAAGGCGGCCGAGCTCGCCGAGCAGCAGGGCTTCCGTTGCGGCCGCAAGCAGATGAAGGAAATCAAGGAACAGGTCGCCGATGATTTGCTGCCGCGCGCGTTTTCGCTGCAGTCCGATACCGGCGTATGGATAGATACCGTCAACGGCTGGCTGGCGGTGGATGCCAGCAGCGCCGCGCGCGCTGAAGAAGTCATCAAGCTGCTGGTGAAAGCGGTCGACAAATTCCCGCTGGCGACACTGCGCACGGCGATGTCACCGGTCGGCGCGATGACGAACTGGCTGTTGTCCGACGAGCCGCCGCACGGTTTCACGATCGATCAGGAACTTGAATTGCGCTCCAGCGCGCATGGCAATGCGACCGTGCGCTATGTACGTCATTCGGTAGAGCCGGACGAGGTGCGCCGTCATATCACCGCTGGCAAGCAGTGCACGCGTGTCGCGCTGACCTGGCGCGACAAGGTGTCGCTGGTGCTGACCGAGGCGCTCGCGGTCAAACGTATTGCAGCGCTCGACGTGCTCAAGGAAGGCAATGAGAGCGCATCAGCCGGGGAAGAAGAGCGCTTTGAATCAGACTTTCAACTGATGACGGGTGAGCTGGCACAGATGCTCGACGATCTGGTGGATGCGTTGGGTGGCGAGCAGATCGAGCAAGCCGCGTAAAGCACAAAGCAATAATGAAAAACGCCTGCTTGCGCAGGCGTTTGGTATTGGCGGAGCGGACGGGGCTCGCCCACATCCTGCGGGCCGCGGATTCGCTTGCAAGCGAATCCCTTCGAGCCCCTAAAGCGCATGCGCTTTCCGCTCCTGAAAACAAGATGCCCGCTTGCGCGGGCATCTTTAGAACTGGCGGAGCGGACGGGGCTCGAACCCGCGACCCCCGGCGTGACAGGCCGGTATTCTAACCAACTGAACTACCACTCCAGACCGGTTGCCGAGGCAACCGGAAGCCGCGCATTCTACCGAAGACCTCGCTGAATGTCGAGCACGACTTGGCGCGATTACAATCCGTGCTCAACGATACCCTCTGATGACGGATGACCCATGAGCCTGAGCTGGCTGATCACGAATGCGCTTGCTTCCTTGTTGCTGCCACCGATGTCGCTGGTCTTGCTGGCGCTGCTAGGCTACCTGCTGCATCGACGCCATAGAAAGACCGGAAAGGCGCTCGTGGTGCTGTCGGTGCTCGTGTTGATCGTCTTGTCGACCTCTGCCGGCTCGCGCTTGCTGATGAAGCCGCTTCAAGAGCGCTATGTGCCAGTGGCTGATCCCAAGTCCAGTGGTGCGCAAGCGATCGTTGTACTTGGCGGTGGTCGTGACATCTTGTCGCCGGAAGACGCGAACCGAGATCGTCCATCGACGGAAACCCTGATGCGTCTGCGCCATGGCGCTCGCCTGCATCGACTCACCGGTTTGCCGCTATTGGTCAGCGGCGGTAATCCCGATGGCCAGGGCGAGAGCGAGGCGATCGTGATGGCACGATCGCTGGAAGAGGACTTTCGGGTCAAGACGCGTTGGACCGAGGACGGCTCGGACAACACCGCGCAGAACGCCAGCCATTCCGCCGTGATGCTCAGGGCTGCGGGTGTGCAGCGCATCTTGCTGGTCACCGATGCGATCCACATGCAGCGCGCTGAGCAGATTTTCCTGCGAGCAGGCTTGGAAGTCGTACCGGCGCCGACGGCGTTCAGGAAGCGCGGGCCGCTGACCCCGGCCAGCTACATTCCCAAGGCGGAACACCTGAAGGACAGTCACTACGCACTGCACGAATGGATAGGCTTGCTCTGGTACCGTTTACGTTACGGTTTGCTTGACTAAGCGACACGGTTTTTACCGCAGCCGAGCCGGTGCTGCGGTATGCTTTTTGTAACGCCTGTCATGCCGGCCCATGCGATTCGGGCACAGGCAAGGCGGTTCCGACCACGTCAACGCACGAAGGAGAGCCCAGATGAACGATTCCCACATCGAGACTGTTCGCAACGATCTGAAGTCCCTGGTGCGTGAAGCCCAGGCCTTGTTCGACGAAGCCGCCAGTGCCGGTGGCGCACGCGCTGACGAGTTGCGCTCCAAGGCCTCGAAGATGCTCGACGATGCATTGCACCGCACGCATGAATTGCAAGAGGCGGCGATCAAGCGTGGCCGCCAGATCGCGCATGACACCGATGCGTACGTTCACGAGCATCCGTGGCGTGCGATCGGTATTGCCGGCGCTGTCGGCGTACTGGTCGGCATGCTGATTGCGCGTCGCTGATCCATGGACGACAAGCAGCCGGCGACGCCCGGGCTGACGGACAATGCGCGGCTGCTGGTGAGCAGCCTGTTAGGGCTGGTACGCGCGCGTTCGTCATTGGCCGTGCTCGAGCTGGCCGATGCGCGCGATGCGGTGCTGCAGGTGCTGTTCATCGGTGCGACTGCGTTGCTGCTGTCTGGTTTTGCGCTGGCCTGCCTGTCGGCGCTGATCGTCGCGCTTTGCTGGAATGCGCTGGGCTGGGGCATCCTGCTGGTGCTGTTTCTCGTTTATGCAGGCGCAGCACTGATGCTGCTGCAGCGTGCGCGCGCCATCGTCGCCAGCGGTCGCATTGGCTTGCCGTCGACGCTGGAAGAATTGCGCAAGGATCGCGACGCGTTGTCCGCCGGGGATGCCGAATGAACGACAGGATGATGCGCGAACAGCGAAAGAAGCTGCTGCTGGCGCAAGGCGCACTGCATCGCTTCGAATGCATGCAGGCGCGTCGTGCCATTGCCGATGAACTGGGCGCCCTTGCGCACACCGGCCCGACGGGCATCCTGCGCGCCGTCAGCGGCCGCAGTGTGACGAGTTTGTTGTTGACAGCCTTGCCGTTGGTGCTCGGTGCCGGCCGCGTGGCGCGCTTGCTGAAGCGCGGCATGCTGGTGGCCGGTGGGGTTGCCGCTGCATGGTCGGCCATCAACCGCTGGCGCGAGCAGTCCGTGCAGGATGGCGAATCGGCGGCCGAGCAGTCCGCGACCGGAGAGGCGTCCGACAAGTCTTCCTGATGCAAAGCAAGCAGACAAAAAAAATCCCGGCATGACCGGGATTTTTCATTCAGGCGTTGTTCAACGCCAGTCGCGCATGTCGGCGATTACTTCTTTTCAGCGGCTTCCTTCGGTGCCGGCGCGGCCGGCTCCTTGAAGCTGGCACCGGCGGCATTGGCCATGTGCGCTACGGCGCGCGCGACTTCGATATCGTCGAGGTCCGGGTTGCCGCCCTTGGCCGGCATCGCACGGATGCCCTTGATCGCATGCGACACCAGCGTGTCGTAGCCTTGCTTGATGCGCGCGCCCCAGGCGCCGGCATCGCCGAACTTCGGTGCACCTGCGGCACCCGATGCATGGCAGGCTGCGCAAGCGGCTGTGTAAACGTCGGCACCGGCTTTCAGCTGACGCGGCGCGCTGGCGTCGACCAGCGTGTAACCCTCATCTGCCACCGGCTTCAGGCGAGCAGCAATCGCTTCCGGCGATTGGGCATTCGAGCCGGCACCGGTCTTCGGGTTGTTGCCGACATAGCCGACCAGCATCACGATGATGATGATAGGGATGGCAAAGCCGGCCACCACGGCGGCGATCAGCTGATTCGGGGTCTTGATGACGGATTCGTGCTCGTTATGGGCGTCGCTCATGGTGTCCTCGGATGGGTTCGGCGCAAAAAGCCGGAATTGCTTGCAAAGCCAAGGATTATAGACGAAACAAGCGGGTTTTCTGCCGGGACACCGGCGCTTGCGTGGACTGGCCCGGGGAAACCCGGTATCCTTGCGCCTCTTCCGGACTCCGGACCGCGCGGCTGTAGCTCAGTGGATAGAGTATTGGCCTCCGAAGCCAAGGGTCGTGGGTTCGATCCCCGCCAG
>JACCDX010392443.1_pt1 | contig 18714 bp, 21 predicted proteins | sample 7449681 | NCBI WGS metagenome assembly JACCDX01 (sample SAMN15323450, study PRJNA562643) | freshwater metagenome | isolation source: river surface water | place: USA:Blue River Watershed | collected 2017-08-18
CAATCTGGTCCTTGTTGGCTTTTAATGTCTTCAGGTCTCATTCTGACTAACAAGATGGCAGATTTGCCTCGTTCATTTAAGGTGCCGGTCTCTTCTTGAATTTCTAAAATATTTTCAGGCATAGCTGAGATTAAATTTCCAACTGGAATATCTTCTGGTCTAATTTTTTGATAAGTAATGTCTGTAACGATGTGAAGTCCTTCTTCCCATGCAGTTTTTCTTAATTCACCTTTTGGGGCAGGACCTAAATCTCTAAGCATTACTACAAATGGAAGTGGGAAAAGTGCAAGTGCACCTAAAAGTGTTCTTCTTACTAACTTTCTTGATCCAATTCCAGATTCTTGCGCACCTATTCTAAAAGCATCTAGTGCTTCTTGCTGAACTTCATCACTTGGTTTAATTGGTTTTCTTTCTTGAACCATCTCAACATCTGGCATCAATTTTTTAGCCCAGTGAATTGCACCAATTCCAATAAGAAGAATTGCTAGGCCAAAAGAAACACCTAAAACTAAATTTTGAGCACTTGTTACACCAATTAAATTAACTGCAATCTTTTTTTCTCTCGGAATAGCTACGAAAGAAACTAGGAAAACTAACGTAAAGAAACCTGACAATGCAAATAAAGTTGCAACTTGTCGCTCTGCTCTTTTTGCAGCTTTTGGATCGGTGTCAGTTCTTCTTAAATAATGATCTACTCCTTTTGCAGGCGTAGGTAATTTTGAGGGAACTTCTTTAGTAATTTTTTCCGGTTGTTTTCCTTGATCTGGATCAAAAGTATTGTTTAAATCAAAATTATTACTCATCTAACTCTTGCTCCTATCCAAACTGCAACAACAATTAATGCACCAAGTCCAATAGTCCATAAAAACAAACCTTCAGTTACTGGTCCTAATCTTCCTAAATCAAGTCCACCAGGATTTTCTGATTTATTTAATTCTTGAATGTAGCGAATTATGGCAGCTTTATTTTCTGGAGTTAAAGTTTTTTCACTAAAGATTGGCATTGATTGTGGACCAGTTAACATTGCTTCATAAATTTGTTGAGGAGTTGATTGTCCTAAACTTGGTGCATATTTTCCATTAGTTAATGCGCCACCTGATCCTGCAAAGTTATGGCATTGCGCACAATTTGTTCTAAATAATTCTCCACCCTCTGCAACATCAGCATTTACCCATGCATTTATTTGTTCTTCTGATGGAATTGCAGGTCCTGGACCAAATGTTGCTACATAAGCAGCTAATGCCAAAGTTTCCTCTTCGTTATAACTTGGTTCTTTGCGCATAACTTGAGCACCTGGTGCTGCCATTGGCATACGACCAGTTGAAACTTGAAAATGTACAGATGCTGCACCAACGCCAACTAAAGTTGGACCATCACTAGTTCCTTGTCCATTTAATCCATGACAAGAAGAACAACCTTCCGCGAATAAAACAGATCCTTTATCAACTAATGTTTCATCTGTACCAATTCTTGCTTGAGCTGGTGAAACTAGAACATTAACTGCGCTAAAAATAATTGAAACAAAACCTAAGGCAAAAAACAAAACCAGAAGTGGAGCACTTTTTCTTCTTCTAAATTTTGCTATATATCTCAATTTATCTACCTATTTCACCAAATAAATAGTTGCAAATAAACCAATCCAAACCACATCAACGAAATGCCAGTAATAAGAAGTAACAACAGCAGATGTTGCTAAACCATGTGTCATTTTTGGTCTGACATAAGTTCTTGCAAGTACAAAAAGAAATGCAACTAATCCACCGGTTACATGCAACGCGTGAAAACCAGTCGTTAAATAAAACACAGATCCAAATGGAGAAGAAGAAATTGTTAAGCCTTTATGTACCAATTCTGCATATTCAAAAGCTTGACCACCTACGAAAAATGCTCCCATTAAAAAAGTAATTATGAACCAGAAACGAAGTCTTTCTCTATCTCCACGTTCTGCCGCAAAAACTCCAAGTTGAGCAGTCACTGAACTTAGGACCAAAATTGTTGTATTGGCTGCAGAAAATGGAATATTTAATAATTCAGTTTCTAATTTCCAAATATCTGGATTGACGGCACGTAAAGTGAAATACATTGCAAATAAAGCAGCAAAAAACATCAATTCACTGGATAACCAAACGATTGTTCCAATCGCGGTCATATTAGGACGATTAATTCTTTGATTTGTAAAAGATGCCGTGGACATGGTTCCTATTCTGTCACCTAAACGGTGGGGGATTTATGGATGGGCGCGCAATATATGACTAATGTGACATTTGTGGCGGATACAAATTCACAATTGCACGAACTAAGAGTCCTTGTTTATTCTGACGACAGACGAATTCGTGATTCAGTAATAACATCTCTTGGCAGAAGACCAGCAAAAGATTTGCCAAGAATTGAATTTGTACAGGTTGCAACAGAACCTGTTGTTAAAAGTGAATTAAAAACAGGAAAGATTCACTTAGCAATACTTGATGGCGAAGCAGCTCCTGCTGGTGGAATGGGTATTGCTCGAAATGCCAAAGACGAAGTTTTTAATTGCCCTCCAATTATTGTTTTGATTCAAAGACCTCAAGATGCCTGGCTTGCAACTTGGTCCAAAGCAGAAGGTGTTGTTCCAATGCCTATTGATCCTGTGGTTTTAGTAGAAGTCGCAACAACCTTGTTGAGACGAGTAGATAAAACAGCTATTCCAGTCAAATGAATAATTTGATTTCCTGGCAGGAAATCCTTTCTCAACTAAGTAACAAAAAAGATTTAACTTTTACACAAGCTCAATCAGCTATGAATGCAGTAATGGATGCAAAAGCATCTGAACTAGAAATAAAAGAATTTCTACTTGGTTTAAAAAATAAAGGTGAATCTGCAGAAGAAATAACAGCATTTGTTGATGTAATGATTGATCATTCAAGAAAATTAGATATAAATCATGATGCGGTAGACACGTGTGGCACTGGTGGAGATGGTTTTAACACTGTAAATATTTCAACAGCTGCAGCAATTGTGGTGGCAAGTTGTGGAATACCTGTAGTCAAACACGGTAATCGAGCTGCCTCCTCCAAATCAGGCTCAGCAGATGTCTTGGAAGCTTTAAAAATAAAAATCGATTTAAGTCCAGAACAGGTTAAGGACAATTTAAAAAAAGTTGGAATTTGTTTTTGTTTTGCTCCAGTTTTTCATCCGGCCATGAAAGCAGTAGCTCCAATAAGAAAAGAATTAGCAACTTCAACAGTTTTTAATTTTCTTGGACCACTATCAAATCCTGCAACACCAAAAGCACAAGTTGTGGGAGTTTCAAATTTAGAAAAAGCTCCCATTATTGCGCAAGTTTTAGCAAATAGAAAAACAAATGCATTTGTAGTTAGAGGCTTAGAAGGACTTGATGAAATATCAATTTGTGGCCCTACTCAAATCTGGCAGGTGAAAAATAATAAAGTAGAAGATTTTATTTTTGATGCAGAAAAAATTGGTGTAAAGAAAGTAGAAATTTCACAATTACAGGGCGGAGATGCTGTAACTAATGCTGGTTTGATTGAAAAAGCATTAACTCCTGATGCAACAAGTGCTTTACAAGATGCAATATGTATAAATGCTGCAGCAGCGATAGTGGCCTATGAAAATCAAAATTTGGATTTTGAAACTGCAATAAATCTTGCCTTTGCAAGGGCTAAAGGTAGCGTTGCCAGTGGCATGAGTTTAAATACTTTAAGAAATTGGCAAGAATTTTCAAAATCAATAAGTTGATAATAATTTTCTGATTTGTAAATGTCTTGATGGCCATTGCCATTGTTTTTCAATCCAAGACCTACCTTGTTTACCTAATCTAATTCTTAAATCAGGATTTAATAGTAAATTAACTATTTTTTCTTGCAATAAGTTCTTATTATTTGAATCGATTACATATCCCGTTACATCATTTATCACTGCATCTGGTGCACCACCAGAATTTCCAGCAATAACAGGAACTCCACTTGCTGATGCCTCTAGATAAACAATTCCTAAACCTTCAACATCAAATCCAAAATTTCTAGTTCGAACAGGCATTGCAAATACATCGGCACTGGCATAAAAAATTGGAAGTTGTTCCCATGGCACAGAGCCAGTTAAAGTCACATTGCTATTTACATTTAAATCAAAAGTTTTTTTATGAAGGTTTTGTTTGTAAGGACCTCCTCCGACAATTAAGAGATGCGCTGAAGGCACTTTTTTAATAACTTCTGGCCAAATTTCAATTAAAGTATCTTGACCTTTTCTTGGCATCAACCTAGAAATACAAACCACTATTAATTTATCTTGAATTCTAAATCTATTTTTTAGATCTTGAACTTCTTTACTTTCCCTATTAACAGGATTGAACAAATCAATATTGATTCCAGGAGTAAGTTGCTCAAACTTAGCTAACTGGGAATCATCAACAGCTTCTTTAATCTTTTCAAATGTATATTTTGTTAAATATGTGAATTTATCGACATCCTTAACAATCTTTTGAAAAGTTTGTTTAAGCCCTGGAGTAAAGGACCAGCCAACTTCGTGACCATGAGTAAGAGCGACTGTTTTCTTAATTCCATTTTGTTTTAATTTTGCCGATAAAAGACCTAGTGGAGCACTTGCTCCAAATAAGACACTTTCACATCCAAATTGCTTTATTAAATTGATTGCATAATTTGAAACTGATGGAGTTGGTAAAAGCATCTCCGTGTCGTAACGAAAAACTTTATATTTTTGCAATTTATCAAACTCTTGCCAACCTTTGTACTTAGAAGTAAGCACGATTACATCTTCTGGATCTAAACCTTCAAGTAGACCGTGCACAAAAGTTTGGATTCCTCCTGGTCGAGGAGGAAAATCATTTGTGATTACAAGAGTCTTAGACATTTTTTACTTTCTTTTTCCTCAATTGTATTAGTAATTTAAAACTTAAAACCATGGCACTTATAAAAAATATAATTCTAAGAATTTGAATTAGCGATGGAAATAATTCTCCATTTAGTAATCCTACATAAAGTGCTGGGTAAAGCACTTGAGTCAATAAGGCAGAAATTGAAAGAATAAAAATAACTTTATTCAATTTAGTTTCCTTAAAAAGTATGACTAAAGCAGAAATTCCGCCAATCCAAATCCAAAATTGGGGAGAAAAAACTCGACTTAAACCGATTGCAAAAATTATCACTATTAAAGATTTTTCAAATATATTTAAATCATTTAACTTTCCTTTAATGTTTAGGAAAAATAGCCACAAGAAGAATACAATTGTGGAAATATTTAAAATAAAAGCTATTTGATTTGCAAAAGTAGCTTCAACTTCTAAAGAGCCAAATCTGAAAGGATAATCAACATTTGCACCAAAAAGCTTAAATATTACAAATACAACTGCGGCAACAGATTCAACTTGTAATCCCCGTGAAGATTGATTTTCTAAAAACGATAAAGAACCAACACTAATAAATTCTATAAAAATTAATATTAAAATTACAGAAATTATTACTGGTAAAAGAATTTTTCGAAGTATTCTTTTTTCAACTATTGAAAGAATTAGAATCGGCCAAAGTTTTAACAGAGTCCCGATTGCTAATAAGAATCCAGCCAATTTAATTCTTTTTTCATATATTGAAATCAAGCCAATGATTGCAAACCAAGTTGGAACTAAATCAAACCTAGTTAGAAGTAAAGGTCCCATTAGAATTGGCCAAATAACCCAAAACCAAGCACCAGCAAAACCATTCAAACTAACTAATACGTTTCTTTTATATAGACTCAAGCCAAATTTTAAAATTGTTAAAAGAATTAAAAAATCGAAGAAAATCATTGTAAAGATAAATCCAATATTTGAATTGCCGAAAATATATTGCGGAATAGTGAATATAAATCCTGCTAGGGGAGGATACTGCCACATCGAATCATTTATTGGAAAAATTCTTTGAATCAATCCTAAGGACCAGAATTGATATAACTCAACGTCTCCTTTGAGCCATTTTCCTTCAGGATAATAAAACTTTAAAGTTATGAATTGAAATAAAAAGTATCGAGTAATCAACCAGGTAAAAACTAATCCAGGAACACTTCGAGTAAATGATTTGAGTGAATTCACGTTTATAAGGGTAGTAGCAAGTGCGCAATTTAAATAATTGCGTAATGTTAGAAAGGTGAAAATTAACATAATAAGTGATGTTCATGCCGAAATATCGGCCTTGAGCAAAGCAAAAAACGAATCCGACATTCTTATTTGTTTAGGTGACTTACTTCTTTACACCGATTATGAAGATCCAGGAAATGGAATTATGGGAAAACTTTTCGGTTATGAATTTAATCAGGAGTTCATTCGATTAAGAACAGCAAATATGTTTGTAGAAGCAAGAGCTATGGCGATGACAAAGTGGGAAGAGCTAGGTGATCGAGAAGCATTAATAACCCGCGAAGTTAAGAATCAATATAAAGAAATCTTTGATTCAATGCCAACCCCAGTTTACTTAACTTATGGAAATGTTGATCGTCCCGAATTTTGGAATGACTATGTTAAAAAAGATATGACAGTACTAGATGGACAAGTTGTTGAGATTGCAGGTTTAAAATTTGGTTTTGTTGGAGGAGGATTACAAACTCCTTATAGAACCCCTTATGAAATTAGCGATGAAGAATTTCAAAAAAATGTTGATTCACTTGGTCCAGTAGATGTTTTATGTTCACATATTCCACCAGCAATCCCAGATATTACTTTTGATGTTGTAGCAAGAAGATTTGAAAGAGGAAGCGAAGCTTTATTAAATTACATCAAAGAATTTCAGCCTAAGTATTCTTTTTTTGGTCATGTTCATCAACCTCTAGTTTCAAGAACTAGAGTCGGATACACAGAATGCATAAATGTAGGTCATTTTCGAGCGACTAAGCGTGCTTTTACATTAAATGTCTAAAGAATAATTCTTGGCTAAGTTGGGTCAGGTATTCTTTATAGTCTCAATTATTTAAGGAAAGGATCAAAAGAGCGTGTTTTACTTTGTTGTTAAATACATTTTTTTGTGGCTTCCTTTACGTTTGATTTTTAGACCTTGGACTAAAGGTAAAAGAAATATTCCAAAATCAGGTGGAGTAATTTTTGCTCCAAATCACACTTCTTTTATTGATTCAATATTTTTACCACTAGTCGTGAAAAGAAGAATTACTTTTTTAGCAAAAATTGATTATTGGCGTGGTAAAGGAATTAAAGGATTAGTAACTAAATTATTTTTTTCAGGTGTTGGACAAGTTCCTATTGATAGAGCAGGCGGATCTGCAGCCGAAGCTGCTTTAAGAACAGCAATTGACATTTTAAATAAAGGTGAAGCTTTAGGAATTTATCCAGAAGGAACAAGATCACCTGATGGAAGACTTTATCGAGGTAGAACCGGTGTTGCCAGAATGGCACTTGAAGCAAAAGTCCCAGTTGTTCCAGTTGCAATGATTGGAACTTATGAAATTCAACCTTCAGATCGCATGATTCCAAAAGTTGGCCGTGTAGGAATTATTTTTGGTAAACCTTTGGATTTTTCTAAATATTATGACGATGCCAGAAATGCTGAAACACTTCGAAAAGTCACTAACGAAATTATGGAAGCAATTAGAGAACTTTCTGGCCAAGAATATGTAGATATATATGCTTCTGCAGCCAAAGAAGCCCTTAAAGAAAAAGATTAGTTTCTTTAGGATAAATTAAGAACTGAATTCGTAACTATATATATAGAAAGAAGCCGAATTTATGCGAGTAGGAATTTTAACTGGTGGTGGTGATGCCCCAGGACTAAACAACGTCATCCGTGGAGTTGTAACTCGTGGAATTAATGCTTACAAATATGAATTCGTTGGATTTAAAGATGGTTGGAAAGGTCCTTTAGAAGGTTTAACTCGACCAGTTACTTTGTCAGATGTTGCTCACATTAATGATGAAGGAGGAACAATTTTAGGTTCTTCCAGAACTAATCCATTAAAAATTGAAAACGGAGTAGCACGAATTGAAGAGAATTTAAAGAAATTAAATGTTGACGCTTTAGTTGCAATTGGTGGCGAAGATACTTTAGGTGTTGCAACCCAATTACATAAGCATGATTTCAAAGTAATCGGTGTTCCTAAAACCATTGATAATGATTTATCAAACACTGACTACACTTTCGGATTTCAAACTTCAGTAGCAATTGCAACTGAGGCAGTGGACCGTTTACATACAACTGCAAGAAGTCATCACAGAGTTTTAGTTGTAGAAGTGATGGGAAGGCATGCAGGATGGATTGCTCTGGAAACTGGCATGGCAGGAGATGCTGCAGTAACGCTAATTCCAGAAGAAAAATATGACATAAATGAAGTCGCAAAATGGGTTAAACAAAGATTTGAAAGAGACCAGTATGCAATCGTTGTTGTGGCAGAAGGTGCGTTGAGCACTGAGGGTGATTTAGTAACCAAGGATTCAACTTTAGATGCTTTTGGTCACGTAAAACTTTCTGGTGTTGGTGAAGCTTTGGCAAAAAGATTAGAAGAATTAACAAAAATTGAATCACGAAGCGTTGTATTAGGTCATTTACAACGTGGAGGTTCACCTGTTGCATTTGATAGAAATTTAGGAAACAGATTAGGACTTGCAGCAGCAGATGCTTTAAATGATGGCGCATTTGGTCAAATGGTTGCACTACATGGAACAGAAATTGTTCGTGTTGCATTAGAAAGTGCAACTGGTGTATTAAAAACTGTTCCTTCAAAGCGTTATCTCGAAGCTAAAGCGTTTTTTGGGGCATGAGTATGTCACCGCAAGATTCCCCAGCGGTTACATCAGCAAAGCAACAGCCTGAATGGCCAGATGCTGGTGAACTTGAAAGAGTAATCAAAGAATTAAAAGTTCTACCTCCTTTGGTATTTCCAAGTGAATGCGATTTATTAACTCAACGATTAGCAGATGTTTCCCGTGGCGAAGCGTTTTTCTTAACCGGTGGAGATTGTGCTGAAACATTTGCAGCAAACACTGCAAATTCAGTTAGAGCAAGATTAAAAACTGTTTTACAAATGGCGGTAGTTTTAACTTATGGAGCAACTCTTCCTGTTGTAAAAGTAGGAAGAATTGCTGGTCAATACTTCAAACCAAGATCTGCTAATGAAGAAACAATTAACGGAGTTACTCTTCCTTCATACAGGGGAGATGCCATAAATGATGTTGCATTTACTCCTGAAGCAAGAAGACCAGATCCACAAAGATTAATTCGTGCTTACAAAGCTTCAAATGCAACTTTGAATTTAATTAGATCCTTTTCGCAAGATGGTTCAGCAGATTTAAGAATGGTTCATGCATGGAATAGAGACTTCGTATCTCAATCTGATTCTGGCAAAAAATACGATCAAGTAGCAAAAGATATAGATAGAGCACTTGCTTTCATGCATGCTTGTGGAGCAGATCCAGTTGAATTTAGATCAGTTGAATTTTTTACAGCACACGAAGCTTTACTTCTAGATTATGAAAAAGCAATGTCGCGTACAGATTATGTGACTGGAAGAACTTATGACACGAGTGCTCATTTCTTATGGATGGGAGAAAGAACTCGAGAACCAGATGGTGCTCATACGCAATTCATGGCTTCAATTAGCAATCCAATTGGTTGCAAAGTTGGACCAAAAGCAAATCCACAAGATGTTGTTAATTTAATTAAGAAATTAGATCCAGATAAAACTCCTGGAAGATTAACATTGATTTCTCGCATGGGTGCTGGAAATGTTTTAGATAAGCTTCCACCAATTATTAAAGCCGTAGAAGAAACTGGACATCCAGTTATTTGGGTTTGTGATCCAATGCACGGTAATACTAAAGAAGCAGCAAGTGGTCATAAGACTAGAGAATTTTCTGATGTATTGAGTGAAGTAAAAGACTTTTTTGAAGTCCATAAACAACTTGGCACTCATCCAGGTGGTTTACATATTGAGTTAACTGGAGATGATGTGACTGAATGTTTAGGTGGGATTTCAGGAATTATGGAAAAAGACCTACCTATGAGATATGAAACAGCTTGTGATCCACGTTTAAACAGAGTTCAAGCCTTGGAATTGGCCTTCCAGGTAGCAGAAATGTTGGCAAAATAAATATCTTAAGTAGGCTTTTAAGTCTATGAATAAGAAAACACAAATAATTCTTGGCTCAGTTTTAGCCCTTGCAATTATTAGTGCAATTACTAGTTCTGTTCTTTCCAATTATCGAGAAAATAGAATTCAAGCAATACTAAATCCAGCCCCAACTCAAAGTGCAGATGATGGAGTTGTCACTTTAGACAAAATGGTGGTCACAATTCTTAATGGCACCAACAGAGAAGGTTTAGGCACAAGACTTGCTTCTCGATTAGAAACATTTGGAGTGTTTGTAACAAAAATAGATAATTATAAAAAAAGAAATATAGACACAAGTGAACTTTTATATAGGCCAGATGCTATCGAAGCTGCCACAAAGTTAGCGCAAGTTGCAGGTATTCAAAAATTAACACCTTATCCTGCATTTGAAGCAGATGAGTTTGCAACAATTATTACTGGATATGATTTACCTGAACCATTTCCAGAACAAATTGAAGATACAAGTGTTTCTCCATGAGTAAATATCTAATTCATGAAATAAAAACTCCTTGGTCAAAAATTGCAACAGTTTTAGATGTTTCACAAAATCCAATTGTTATTGGAGCAGGATTCAAACCAATAAATAAACTAATAAAACAATTGAATTTATCTCTAGATGCAAAATTAATTAAAGACACAAAATTAGAGGGCGTTACAGAACTTGTCAAAGATTGGATTGATGGAGATTTAGATATTTTCAAAAAAATAAAACTTAAACAACCAGGTGCTGAATTTATGCAAAGTTGCTGGAGTCAGTTAAGAAAAATTGAAGGCGGAAAAGTTTTAAGTTATGCACAATTAGCGAAAAAAGCAGGAAATGCAAAAGCGGTTCGAGCAGCTGGAAGTGCTTGTGCAAAAAATCTCATAGCACCTTTTGTTCCATGCCATCGAATAATTAAAACTAATGGTGATATTGGTAACTATGGGTTTGGTGTGTCGCTTAAAAAAGCGTTACTTGAGCACGAAGGTGTCACATTAAAGAGGGATTAGATACCGCAAAATATGAATTTGTGTTGTAATCTCGAGTAATGACGACGTTTAAGCGCCGCCGATTAAAAATTGCATTAGTTTCAATTTTATCTTTGGTCATGATTACAAGTTTGACTTCAACTAGTAATGCTTTTGCTATCAGCTTTATTTCAACTGAGATTCCAGATTATCCTGGAAAAGATAAATTAAAAGCTGGTGTAAAAAATTCAAGTGTTAAAAAAGTGCAAGAAGCATTAATCGAACTTGGTTATGAAATCACTTCAGCTAATGGAAAATATGGTCCTTCAACAACGAAGGCCATAAAGGCATTTTACAAAGATCTTGGTGATATTGATGATGGCACATCAATTGGAAAAATCGGGTGGAAGAAATTATTTGAAGCATTAGATGAGCAAAGAGAAGAAGAAAAAGCTGCAGAGCAAATTCAAGCCAATCCAGTTCCTGTTGATCCTGCACTTGCTGCAGTTGTTGCAGAACAAGCTTCTAGAACTATTGATAGATCCAGAAAAACTAAAGTTGTTAAATTATCAAAAGCAAAAAAGAAGATAGTTGCCAAATATAAAGGTGATATAACACTTACAAAGGATGCCAGACTCTACAAAGAAGTGCGGCAGTTAATTCCATTTGAAGTTTGGAGAACAAGTGCCTTCACAAGATTTATTTCAATGAAAGAATCTCATCGAAATTGCAAAGCAGTAGGCAGAAGTGGAAAATATAGAGGTCGATGGCAAATGAGTCCTCAATTTTGGAAAACATATGGTGGTAAACAATATGCTTCAAGGCCAGATAAGGCAAGTTGTCTTGAACAAGACATGGTTGCTTACAACGGTTGGATTGTAAGAGGTTGGGCACCTTGGCTTTACTAGAAAAAAATTATGCTTAAGTTTTCTTATATAGCAGTTTTAGTTTTTATATTCCTAGGCACAATTTGGTTAGAAATTATTTTAAAAGCCAGAGTTTATCAAAAACTGAAAAGATTAATTTTAACAATAATCCCAGTTGTAATTCTTATGGTTATTTGGGATTACTACGCGATAATTAATAATCATTGGTTCTTTGATCCTGAAAAAACTACAGGAATAACTTTAATTGGATTTCTACCTATAGAAGAATTACTATTTTTTATTTTTGTTCCAATTGCAGCTCTTCTTTCATTTGAAGCTGTGAGGTCTATCAAAAATGAAAAAGTAGGGGATGAGTAAATGACCTACATTCAAATTGGAATTATTTATTGTTCTCTTGCTTTGATACTAGATTTATTTATCTTAAGAACAAAAGTTGTAACCAAGAAATTATTCTGGCTTAGTTATGTAATCGTATTATTTTTCCAATTTGTGACCAATGGAGTATTAACGAGATTTCTAATTGTTCGATATAACGATTTTGCATTAATTGGAGGAGACTACTCAAATCGAGTTCCTCCCATGATTGGGGATGGAAGATTATTTTTTGCACCTGTAGAGGATGTATTTTTTGGTTTTTCCATGATCTTGTTCACAATTTCAATTTGGATTTATCTTGGTAAGAAAAATATTCAGAAAAAACCATTTTCAGGTCCACCTCCAAAATGGTGGCCTAAAGGTCATTGGTACGGAACTAAATAATTAGTGGAACTTAGAATTAATTCCTTGCACATGACCAGACCCAAATTCGTTTCTGGCTTTTCTTGCTTTATTCCAAGCAGGTAATGCAACTTTTAATCTTTGAAAAGTTGACACTTTTGCACGTTTCTTAAACACTTCATAATCAATTGCTTCTACCGCATCTACAATTCCGCAATATAAAATTCTGGCAGCTTCAATGCATGGTCTAGATGAAGGGTGTAAAAATTCAATTCCAGATCTAGATTTTTCTTCTAACTCTTTAACTCTTTTAATTTGAAATTTGAGAGCATTTTTAACATTTTCATCAGCAACTCTCTTTTTTAGATATTCTCTATCAACTCCAAATTGTGCCAATTCTTCCATTGGTAAATATATTCTTCCTCTAGTCAAATCTTCAGAAACATCTCTGACAAAGTTTGCTAATTGAAATGCAATTCCTAAGTCTTGGGCTCTTTCATAAGCAATTTGTGCTGTTGGTTCAAGAATGGGCACCATCTGTAAACCAATTACTGCAGCAGAACCATAAACATATTCATGTAAATCCTTAAATGTTTGATATTGAGTAACTGTTAAATCCATTCGCATTGAATGAAGAAAAGCCTCAAAGTGCTCAAATGGAATTTCCCACCTATTTACTGTGTCAACAACTGCTTTACAAATAGGATCTTCAGATTTTCCTTTTCTTAAATCTTGTAAGAAATTATTTCCCCAATTTCCTAACCAATCAGATTTTTCTTTATCAGTTAATGTGCTTGACAAATCATCAACAATTTCATCTGCATATCTAGCAAAACCGTATAAAGCGTGTACATAAGGTCTTTTCCCGGGAGGAAGCAAAAGTGTTGCTAAATAATAAGTTTTTCCATGTTTAGAATTTAATTTTCTACATCTTTCGTAAGACTCCTGCATAGAAGAATCAGCAATTCCTGCTTCAAGAAGCTCTTTTTTAGACATGCTTAGAATTTTCTATAAGCTCTTGACTTATAAGTTTTATCTTTTCCTAAAATTCTTTCCGCAGCTAATCTGCCACTAATTAAAACCATTGGAACTCCCACGCCAGGTTGAGTTCCAGACCCTGCAAAAATTACATTTTCACCCCACATATTTCCAGGTCTAAATGGACCTGTTTGTAAGAAAGTATGCGCAGAAGCAAAAGGGGCACCAAATTTCATTCCTTGTTGTTCCCATTCCAAAGGCCCAGTTATGTGTTCAACCTCAATATTGGAACCAAAATTTTCATAACCTCTTTCTTCCAAAACTTTTATCATTTCATCTCTGTATTTAGGAGTTTCCTTTTTCCAATCGATTGAAGAATCAGTATTTGGAGTTGGGAATAAAACGTAATAAATTTCTTTACCTTTTGGAGCTAAAGATGAGTCAGAATGAGTTGTGTTAGTTACTAAAAGGCTTGGATCTTTCATAAATTGTTTTCTGGCAATTAAATCGTCAAAAACACCCTTCCAATCTTTTCCAAAATGAATATTGTGGTGAGCAATATTTTCATATTTCTTTTTACTTCCCACAAGTAAAACCATGGCAGAAGGAGAGTACTTTAATCTACGAACCGACCAAGGAACATTTCCAAGTAAGTTTTCATAGGCAACAGGTAAATCAGGATTTAAAACCACAACATCTGCTGCAATTCGTTCTCCATTTTTGGTTATTACAGCAGTTGCTCTGTTATTTTGTGTTTCTACTTTTATAACTTCTGTGTTGTATTTAAATTCAACACCATGTTTTTCAGCTGCTTTTGCCAAAGCTCGAGGCACTGCGTGCATGCCTCCTTTAGGAAAGAAAACACCTGCAACAGAATCCATATAAGCAATTACTCCATAAATTGCTAAAGCCTGATATGGAGATAAGCCTGCATACATTGCTTGAAATGAATAAACTCTTTCAGTTCTAAAATCCTTTAAATATTGTTGTGCTTTTGGTGCAAGTTTTCTAAATCCACCAATTGCAACTAGTTTGGCTAAATTTGGTGTAAGTAAATCCAGGGGTGAATCAATATTTCTATCAATGAAATCTTTCATTTCATATTGATAAAGTTTTGAAACAAAATTAACGTATTTTAAATATCCTTTAGCTTCTTCTGCTCCGATAACTTCTCGAATTTCTTGAGCCATTCTTTCTGGATTTGCATGTACATCAAGTTGTGAGCCATCATGGTAATAAGCACGATATAAAGGAGATACTGGTTGCAAATCTAACCAGTCATGCATGTTTTCGCCAACGCAATCAAATGCATCTGCAATTAAATCTGGCATTGTTAAAACTGAAGGTCCGGTATCGAAATTAAATCCTTCTTTAACTAATAAACCATTTCTTCCACCTGGAACTGATTCTCTTTCTAATACTGTTACTTTTCTTCCTTTACCTGCTAAACGAAGTGCAGTAGATAATCCTGCTAAACCTGCACCAACGATTACTACGTGATCACTTGGTCCAGTAACAGTTCTCATACGACCAGGAATTAGTCGAGTAGGTGAATATGCCATAGTCATACTCTTCTAGAAGTTGCAGCAAGTGCCAACTCGGAAAGTGCCTCTTTAGCAGGATTTGTGATATTTGCCATGGTTAAGGCTTGATTTGATTGCTCAAGACGTTCTTTTATCATTTTTTCGACTTCCTCTAAAGCCTTTGTTTGCGTCACAATTTCTCTAAGAGTTGATACCTCTTCAGCGTTAACATCTTTTCCAAATAATTGATCTAATTTTTGCCTTTGTATTGGATTTGCATTCGCATATGTCATTTCGATTAATACTGTTCTTTTTCCTTCGCGTAAGTCATCTCCTGCAGGTTTTCCAGTTTCTTCTGGATCTCCAAAAACTCCTAAAACATCATCTCTTAATTGAAAAGCTTCTCCAAGTGGTAATCCATAATTTGAAAAAACTTGCATCAAATTTTTATCATCAGTTGCTAAAGCACAACCTAAGTGAAGCGGTCTTTCAATTGTGTATTTTGCTGATTTATATCGAATGACATTGAAAGCATTTTCTAAGGAACCACCACCACGTGCTTGCTCAAAAATGTCTAAATATTGTCCTGACATTAATTCAGTTCGCATAACATCATAAATTTTTTTGCCTCTCAATAAACTTTTTGGATCAATACCTGAATTCATGAGTAATTCATCAGCCCAAGAAAGAACTAAATCACCAAGTAATATTGCGCCACCAATTCCAAATTGTTTTGATTCACCCAACCATTTATTGCTTGAATGCATTTGTTCGAATTTTTTGTGAATTGAAGGTTTGCCACGTCTTGTGTCAGAGGCGTCCATGACATCATCATGAATTAATGCACATGCTTGAAGAAACTCTAGAGAGCTTGATGCTTTTATTATTTCTTCATTATCTTTTCCACCCGAACCTATAAAACTCCAATAGCAAAAAGCAGCTCTTAATCTTTTTCCACCTGATAAAAATTCATTTGTGAAATTAGCTAATTCGTCTAAAGAATTTGAAACTTGATTAAGAATTGGTCTTTGTTCATTAATAAAAGTATCTAAGCACTCTTGAATTCGAGGTCTAATCTCTAAAGATTTCATATGAGTAATGAGATTACCTAATTTTTCTCGATTTGATAACAGTTGCGATGTTGGCAATTAGCCCAACTGAACCTAAAAATTGCCTAAGGGATGATTTTCCACTCAATATTGCTAATACTGGTATTACATAAGTTCCAAAAAAACTGCCAACTTTAAATGCAAAATCTTCATCAAGTTCAGGAATTTCGTTTGAAGCAAAAGTTGAAGCAAGAGCTGAACCATTTACTGTAGCGATTTGAAAGTTAGAGTTTTTAAGTTCACTAATCCAAGCACTAGCCTCGAATTCTTTATTAGCAACTCTGGTATGTCCAGCTAGGGCACTATAAGCACTGCGATTTATCACTAGAAAACTTGCATTTAAATTAGCATCAAATTGTTCATTTAAGGGATTGGGAAGATTTAACAGATTTTTAACTAGAACTATAGGTTCTGTCTTATTCAAAATAGCCGGTTGCACAAGTAAAGCGTCTAAATGATTTTCAATTAAACAATTTATTGCAAGTGAAACAGCATCGTCAGCTAAATTTAAATCAGGTTCTATGAAGACTAAATAATCTCCAGTAGCTCTAAAAGCTATACGTTGACATGACCAAGCCTTATTAGACCAATCAGTTGGTTTATCTAATTCGTGTCCTTTATCCTCTAAATAAAGCACTTCAAATTCATCCAAATGTGTTTGTTTTTGAGCTTCATAGATTGTTTCGCTTGCTTCATCAATATGACCTGGAATCAATATCGAAACGAAATTTTGGATATTTTTTGCAACTGGATTTATTTCAAAATCTGGAGTTACGGTTTTGTTAAATGCTTTATAGGCAGTGTAAATTGCAGCACCTGCTGCACCTAAAGTTAAAAGAAGTCCTAGACCACTTGATTCTTTATCTTCTTCACTCATTTATCGATCCCTGATTGTTTTATATGCAAAAACAACTATGGAGTAAGTCATTATTAAAAAAGGAATGAGAAATGAAGCGATATTACTTGACAAGAATTGAGCACAAAAGACTGCAAATAAAAATATCCAAATATATGTTAGATATGGAAACTTTGTCGAGTATCTTTCATTCTTAGCATTTTGTGAACTTAAAAACATTATTAAAAGTAATACAAAGAATGAAACTAACTGAAACTGCAAAGGATTTATTCCTAAAATTGTGTAATTTTCAGGTCTTGGTAACCATTGGTAATAGCCAGCGTTAATAAACAAAGATTCAATCACTAAAAGTAAGCCAAGTGAAATAAATGCTGCTGTTAAAGGTGACATAATTACTGCTCTAGTAATTCTTCTTGATAGAACGATTCCTAGATAGGTAATAGAACTCCAAATTAGGGGACTAGTAAATGGAACGTGAAACAATTGAATTCCTAAGCGGTAGGTGTATTGAACATCTCCAAAAATAAATCCTGTTGCAGAATTTATTGCTAAAAATGAAAAACTTAAGCCCAGTGAAACTACTAAGAATGTAGATGCCCAAGCCATACCCCACCAAATAAAAGCATGGGCAGTTGTAGCTGTAAAAAGAAATAAAATTAAAAATACGCTTAGTGAATCTTTTCGATCTGTGGGAAATATTGGCCAAAGAGCTGAAAAAATTAAACCTAAACCAAAAAATATCCATGGAATGGTTCTAAACCCAAGAGTTGGACCACCGGTGTCTCTATGAGGTCCTCTATAAACTCTAATACTCATTTATCTCATCATTCCTTTACTAATTTTGTTTAACATCTGCAGGTACAGCTCCACTTAGTCTTACTAATTCTTCAAATGAGGTAGGAAACACATAATGAGGATGTCCTGCTGCAGCCCAGATTTCGTCAAAGTTTCTAAAAGTTTCATCAATTAAAATTCTCATTTTTGTCACATGCCCAAGTGGAGGAATTCCACCTATGGCATAACCAGTTACTTCTCTGGTTTTATCTGCATCAGCCTTACTTACTGTTTTTACTTTAAATTCATTGGCAACTTTGTCTGTGTCAACTTTGTTCTGCCCAGAAGTTAAGACCAAGACAGTTTCTCCATCGGCTTCAAACACTAAAGACTTAACAATTTGACCAACTTGCACACCTAAAGTAGCTGCAGCCTCATCAGCGGTCCGAGCAGTTTCATTGGTTTTAATGACTGCGCCTTTGACTCCCAACTCCTGGCAGGCTTTCTTGAATTTGCCTACCGAAGGGTGTTCGTTTTCGCTCATTTCTCAAGGGTACGCAAGCCCCCTTAGTTGACCTTTGTCAGTGGAAGGTGGTTGACTAATCACTATTCGAACAAGTGTTCGAATAGTGATTAAATCAGGGTATTTTCCCCTAAATACCCCTAATGGTTAATCACTAAAAATTAAGTTAAATGGCGATTGACCCCTAAATCGCCATTTTGCTTAAAAGTTAGAAAACCACATCGTTTGGCTTCTTTGTTAAAACTTGCGGGGAAGCTTTTTTAATAGGGAAGCCAAACGTCCTTGTTGGTTTTAAAAGTCG
>JACCDX010436644.1_pt1 | contig 18712 bp, 17 predicted proteins | sample 7449681 | NCBI WGS metagenome assembly JACCDX01 (sample SAMN15323450, study PRJNA562643) | freshwater metagenome | isolation source: river surface water | place: USA:Blue River Watershed | collected 2017-08-18
CCGCCAATGCTTTGATAAAAACGCGCCTTTCGGCGCGTTTTTTGTTTTGCATCCATCATCCCGCCCCTCAAAGAAACCCGGCATCAGCTTTACAACATCCAGCCTTGCTCATGGTGGCGTTCATGCCTGATTCAATCCGTCTTGCCAAACGCGTTGCCGAACTCTTTCATTGTTCCCGTGGAGAGGCGATTCTGTATATCGAAGGCGCTGGCGTCACGGTGGACGGCGTCGTTGTCGAAGAGCCGGGCTTCCGGGTCACGGGGCAGGAGCAGATTGCCTTGCTGCCGGGCGCGAATCTGACGCCAATTGAAGCGGTCACCATCCTGCTGCATAAGCCGCCAGGCATGTCGGTGGCGAATGTGCACGAGTTGATTGTGGCTGAAAATCAGGCGGTGGAAGACCGTTCGGGTTTGCGTTTTCTGAAACGACATCTCAAAGAATTGGTCATGCTGGATCCGCTGGATAATGCTGCCGGTGGCCTGCTGGTCTTTACGCAAGACTGGCGCGTCAAGCGCAAGCTGATTGATGATTTGTCCAGGGTTGAGCAGGAATTTGTGGTCGAGGTCAGCGGTCAGATTGTTGAGGGTGGCCTGCAACTTCTGAACCAGAGCATCAACTTCAATGGCAAGCCCTCTGAGCCGGCCAAGGTCAGCTGGCAAAATGAAACGCGTCTGCGCTTCGCGCGCAAAGAACTGTCTTCAAGGCTGATCACGCTGCTTTGCGGGAGGGTAGGGCTGTCTGTCGTATCTATCAAGCGCATACGCATAGGCCGCATACCAATGGCAGGACTGGCCGTTGGTCAGTGGCGTTATCTGACGGGATTTGAAAAGTTCTGAGCAGCTGTTCATCACCCGGCCGGCGCTGAAATAAAAACATGGCCCCGAAACAGGCGTTGTCTCTTTTCGGGGAGCAGGTCGAACCGAGCCTTCATGCCTGCCTCTCCTTGAGGCAGACTCCCTATTGGCAAGAGACTATTTCAAGGGAGCAGGTCACGGTGATGTGGATGGCCGTGTGCGCACGGCCATCACGCTGGGCACGGTCACGCTGCTGATGTCGCTGCTGGCTTTCTTTACCGGTGGCTGGTCGCTACCGGCCAGTGCCGTCGGCTGGTGGGGGCTCGCCGGGCTGACTTTCTTTTGCGGCACGGCCTTTACGCTGATGTTCAGCCTGCTGCCGCGACTGGGTGTCGTCGGCAATTCAGCGATCATGAATGTCGAACCGGTCTTTGCGCTGGCACTCGCGTGGCTGCTGCTGGGGCAGGCGATCGCGCCAATTCAAGTGGTCGGCGCGCTGATCGTGGTCGGCACGGTGATGGTGCTGGGTTTGCGGCGCCGTTAAACCGGCACGCGTGCTTCCGCTACAGGCTTTCGGCGTAATGCAGAATGCCGTCGGCCCGATAGAGCGCGTAAAGCTGCTCGAGCAGCGAGCGAATGTAGACCGACTCTTCATCAGCCCGCACATGCATCAGGAGCGGCGCCGACAGCCGTGAATCATTGAAGGGTTTGAACACGACGTCACGCCGCTGCAGGCCCGGCACGCTCCTGGGGGCAACCGGCATGACCATGCCTCGGGACGCGTGACTGGCGTTTTGTCGAAGTCGAAGCGGTAGGGCCGCAGGCAAGACGCCCCCAGCGCGGCCAGCGGCATTTCGTCTTTTAACAGTCCTTGCGCGACACCAGATACTCGGCAATGTGTTCCTTCAATCTGCTGCTGCTGTCGGCGAGTGTCAATGCACCGCTCGATTCGCTGCTCAGGTCACTGGCGGGGTCATAGTCCCACCGGACCAGGATCTCGTGTCTTGTCTGGTACTGCCTGTTTTCGATTTCGCCGTGCCAGAGGTGAGCCAGTTGATTGTCGGCGCATCCCCATCGAATATTCTCCGGAAAATATTCTTCCTTCCAGGCGCGGATGCTTTCCTGATGTGAATTAGTAAATAATTGGTTCTGGAACATCTGGTCAAGGCGATTTGTTACCGCCGCCATCAGGACACTGTCACCACCGCCGACAATGTTTCCCTCATAGTGCTTCCATTCCAAGTGTTCATCGAACCTTATTGCAATGGCCATGCCGGGATTTCCCGAATAGCTGCTAGACGCGAGGACTGGTCCGAAAGCCGCCCGCTGCCCGGAAGAACATTTGCAATGTTGTAGCATTTCAAACGACAGGGAAACATTGCTGAATTCCGGCTGCAATGCCAGCAGATGCTGACGGCTCATGCTCGAGTAATCCGCGGCAGGGAGGTAATCGAGCCGGCTGAAGCACTGTACGATGGAAAAGCTGTCGAGCGCGGCGTCCACGGTGCGGAACCACGCGGGATCATGAAATACGATGTCGCTGTCGAGAAAAGCCACCCTGGAAAATCCCAGGCTTCTCGCTTCTGCCAGTCCTATGTTGAGCAGACGCTCTTTTTGCCAAAGCAAATCGCCGCGAGAAACCTGAATCAGGTAGTCGGCATCATCGTCACAGAGATCGAAATCGCCATGCTGCGACCACTCGACGGTCAGCAGCGGGATGCCGAGGTGCCTGCGGAAGACGTCATAGTTGGCTTTTCTTGCTTTCCCGTGAAACGGATTGTAGTAGCTGGTGATTGCCAACAGGTCCATGGATGAAACTTTCTGAATGACGATTCGATTCTGGTCATTTTTTTCCGGCCGGCGATGCACCCCTTGCCAGCGACGTGCTGATCGAAATTACAATTCGAATAACATTGCCATGTTCGCGAATTGCGGCAGCACGCAGCTTTGCATCGGGTATTCCGGATAAATTCCTGCGAATTCAGGAATGCGATTCAAGCCGACCAGCAGGTTCCCGCCGGATCGCACGCAATTGGATATCGGATTCAGGCTGGCTTGCGTGACGCGTGCCACATCTTTTTCAGAATTTGTACATCCTCGGCTTCGCTGTCGGTTGAAATGCTCCATTGAACCAGCACGGCAGCGCGCTGAATCGTCCAGGGTCATTTGCCCGATCAAGCATTGCGGCGGGAATGTGCCGGCTGTTCAGGAATCTTTGCGTGAACCCATGTATTCGGCAATCATGCGTTTCAAATCGCTTCCGCGATCGGTGAGCTTCAATGCACCTGTCGTCGCTGCGTCCAGATCGCGGGCCGGATCGTAGTCGCATTCGATCAGGATGGCATTCCGTTCCAGATATCTTCTATTTTCAATTTCACCGTGCCAAAGATGGGCCAGGTGATTTTCGACGTAGCCCCATCGAATATCATCGGGAACGTGTTCCGCTTTCCAGGAGCAGATGCTTTCTCGATGAGCCCTGGTGAACGGTCGGATCCGGAACAATTGATCGAGATGGTTCGTCACCGCTGCCATCAATATCAGGTCGCCACTGCCGACGATATTCCCTTCGTAAAGTCTCCACCGCACATCCCCATCCAGCCGAATCGCAATGGCCATTCCGGTATTGCCAACAAGAGTAGTAGACGGGGACAGACGCGCCGATTTCTCGTCGGCCCTGGAGAAAATGCTGCCGCGATTGAGCAGGTTGTAAGTTAAGGCATCTCTGCTGAAATCAGGTTCAAGCGAGATCAGTTGCTCGCGACTCATGGCGGAGTAATCTGCGCGCGGAAGATAATCTACCAGTTCAAAGCACTGGACGAACGAACACGTATCGAGCGCGGCATCTACGCTGCGAAACCACTCGGGGTCATGAAATACGACGTCACTATCCAGCAAAGCCACCCTTGAATAGCCCAGACTTTTGGCTTCTGCGATTCCGATGTTGAGCAAGCGCTCCTTCTGCCACACAAGGTCGCCATCTGACACTTGAACCAGGTGGTCGGCATCCTTTTCGCAGAGATCGAAGTCGGAGTTGCGTGACCACTCGACCGTCAGCAGATTGATGCCGAGATGCCTGCGGAAGACTTCATAATTGCTCTTCCTTAGTTCGCCGCGGAAGGGGTTGTAGTAGCTTGTGATTGCCAGCAGGTCCATCAAGTCAAACTTTCTGAAAACATTCCGCTCGTCCGCGCGCTTCGCCCAACATTTTTTTCAAAATTTGTGCGGTGTTGGCTGCCCCATCCGTTGAAACGCATCCATTCGGCGAAAAGTCGACCAGCGCCTCAATGGCACCGGCAATCTCGACCGCAGACCAGTGATCGTGGCCTTTGACAAGCATTCCGAGCTCTCCGAACCGGTCGATCTGAAAATGCTGGTCGTGATGCGTGCAACTGGCAAAAGCGAGAACGGGTTTTCGCAGGCTGAGCGCCTCGATCAGCGTGTTGTAGCCGCCCATGCAGACCACCGCCCGACATTGCTGCATCAATTCATCGAGGTTCGCCACGCTGTCATGCAGTACCAGAGCATCAGGTTTCATGCGATGGATGTCTGCCCGGTCATCCGCTGACATCAGCGGGCCGCATACCGCATGTACGGGGTAGAGGTCTTTCGATAAATACTCGACCGCTGCAATCCACTTTTTCAGCCATGACGCGCCCATGGGATTGCCGCCGCCAATCGTCAGCAAAATCCCCTTGGTATGTGCGGTCGGTGGAGCGGAAACCTGTTTCCTCGTGAATCCTGTCTGAAATACCGGAATGCCGGACAATGCGACATTCAGATACGAGTCCAGCGAGGGCAGGGGAAACACGGCGGGATCCACATGATGAAAGACTGCATCGTAATGCTCGCGCAGGCATTGGTTGATCCACTCGGGCGAGACCTGCGAATCGAAATGGTCGCTTCTCGGAGAGGCGCGAACGGAGCACAGCATGAGGGGGCGCGGCGTCGAATTTCTCACTTCCACCATCAGTTCATCGAGGCTCGAGCCAAAGCGGCCAGGGGAAAACGGAAAGTATTCCGTGATGACGATGTCAGGCCGGTTCGCCCGATACCCTTCCACCAGGATCCTGCTTTGTTCAGCCAGGCACTCGCTGGCAGACATGTTTGGCTCGACTGACATGATTTTCGTCTTCGCCGCCCATTTCCAATGGATGGGCGGAAGCTGTACGAAGTGAACGGCTTCGTTCAGCACGAAGTCAACCGGCTTGCCTCCACAATAAATGGTGACTTCTGCAAATTTGATGAGCTCGTCAGCGATGGCAGATATTCGTGCGAGATGGCCGATGCCGACGCCAAACTGCAGGATGATCGAAATTCTCATACGGTCGGATCGAAATGCAGCCAAATCTTTTCGACCAGTGCCGAAGCATCCGATCGCGCAGGCACCAACGCCGCTTGAGAAATCCCCTGTTCCAGTGATTCACGCGAAGACTCGCCCGCGAGACACACACGCAGCGTCGCCCGGCTTTGGGAAGCCGGCGTAGCGGCTCCGACGATCACAAGGCGCTGGAATCGGTCAGCCGGCAATCCGAAGGCGTCAATCTCTTCAGCTGACATCACTACCGCCGCATTGAACACATCCCGATGCGCGAATAATGCCTTTGCCGCCTTGTATCCGTTCAATCCCGACCGCCCGACCTGCGCTCCATGGATCCAGACGCCGGCGGATGCGGAAAATCCGTCAATCTTCCAGCGCCTTGAGAGCTCTGCGCGTACGGCACCGACCATTGCCGTCATGCCGGCGGGGACCAGCACCAGCGTCACGCCAATCCTGCCACTGCCCGGAATGACTTCCGCCAGAAAATCCGCGGCCGCAGTCGTTCCCACCTGAGGCTGCGAATTGACATCGCAAATCAGGCAGTCCTGTTCCAGCCATGAGCGCGAGATATCGGGGATGATCAGATCGATGCCTGCGACATCCAGCATGAACAGCGTAGCCAGCCGGAGTGCGAGTGCGAGATTGTCGTCGTGTACCTTGTCCAGTTCCAGGAGCACGGTGCTGCCGCCGGCGTTCGCATTGTTCCGCCTGCGCAGCGCAATGAATTCACCGGCCGCCGGAACCGAATCGAGCGTCAATGCATATTGCCTGAGCAGTGACAGCGCCTCGTCATCGATGGTCGGAGCCTTGCCCTTGACCGGGGGTGCGGCATTGTCTTCATTTGCCCGGGCGTGCTGGCTGCCGACAAGCGCGGCAATCGTCGAAGTACCGTCGCCCGTGACGCCCCACGGCATCTTGGCGGTGACTTTGACCACCTTCCCGAACATGATCGTAAACCGGTGTCCGGTACCTGCAACGTGGCGGTCGATCATGACCCTGGATGACTCGGCTCGGGCAACGTCAAACGCCTTGCGTACATCCGCTTCACTGCGAATATCTGCCCAAACGCCACGACCTCCGTCAGCATCGATCGGCTTGACGACCACTGGATAACCGAGCCGCACCGCCTCACTGAACGCCGCATCCGCGCTGTCGATCTGAACCGGTGTGCCACCGGGATAACCGCTTTGCGACAGGATATTTGCCGCCATCATTTTGTCCCGGCACAGGTTGGCGCCGATCAGGGCTGTTTTGTCGGTGAACGTGCTTTCCAGCATGCGCTGTGCGCCGCCGATGCCGAACTGGTAGAGCTGTCCGTCGACACGCTGAAATGGAATGCCCCTGGCGCCGGCAGCTTTCAGAATGTCCGGGACGTTCTGTCCTCTTTCGCGATATCTTGCGATCAACTTTGTTGATGCATCGACCAGGGTGCGGATCTCGCTGACTGCGGGCTTGTTTCCGGCCGATCGGTTGATCAGGTTGATGACCAGTGACAGCGCCGCCATGGCCGGCTCGGCAAATCGGTAAGGCAAGGTCAATGAAACGCTGGCAGCGCCGTCGGCCGGCGGCGTGACACTGCCGACCCGGAAGTCGCGTTGCACGAACAGGCCGCAGCGGTTTTGCACTTCAAGACACCAGTAAGCTATCTTATTCGCGGTTCTCGTGAAAGCGCACCCCTCATCATCCGCGCCGATCTCAGGCTCGCCCAGCTGCGCATGAAGGATGTCCCTGGATTTTTTTTCCAGAATGGATTCAACGCCGGCTGTGAGCTGCAGGCGTATGACGCAGGCTGGCAAGGCCAACCCGTACAGGTATCCCTGTTTGAATTCCGGGCGCCCGATCAATGCGACGGGGCCGGGCAAGATGACAAACTTCACTTGATTCGACTGCTGACGACGGCCACACCGTCTGCCAACGGAAAGTCGAAGACCTGCAGGTCCGGGCGCGATCGCAATTCATCGATGTAGTCGCACACTGTGTGAACGTAGGCTTTATCCGCTCCGTAGATTCCTGAATTTTTCTTTCTGACGCCATCATGAAAGAAAACGCAGGCGCCGGGTTCGAGCAGGTGCATGAATGCTTCATGGTCGAAGCGCGCCTGCTCGGCGGAGTGGAAGCCATCGACAAAGAGAATTCCGACTTCCCGCATCTGGCGATAGGCCGCCGTCTCCACGAATTCCTGTGTCGTGCACCGGAAGTGATCGATGTTGTTCAGGCCGAACGATGCAAACCATTGTCTGGTTTTGTCGGCATCAGCCCAGAAGTGATCGACCATCGAAGGGTCGATAAAACTCACCCGGCCGTCTTCGGCATTGTCTGCCAGTCCTTTCGCAAGAACCATCGGGGCAAAGCCTCGCCACGAACCAATGCAGACGATGTGTTTGGGCTTCAGGATGCGGACTTGTGCGTAATACAGCCATCCGAGGCCAAGGTTCATGTCAGATGCTGATTGCCCGTGTCCCATGCGCAGTAATTTCGGGTCCGCCAGGAAGGTCTGAAGCCATTGATTGTCCATCAAGCTTTTAATTTTTTTAATTAATCAAGGTGGCCGGGAAGCCACAGATAGCCTAAGACCTCATGATGAATAAGGTGTGAATCGAGGCCATTGCCCTTGTATCTATTCATCGATCTGTGGGCATGTCGAAATTATACCGGCCATCGCTCGCTCGGCCGATTTTTGAGGCGCCGCCTCAGCGTAACGCACAGGAGCGACTGCCAGCATCTCTGGCCGACCCGATGCGCCGGATGAAGTCGGGCCGCGTTGCCGGCAGTCTTGCGAACGTCGCTCAGCCCCAGGTCTCGATCACCCGGCTGTCATCCCGCTGTCCGAGGCCCATCTCCGCCGCCCGGCTGAATCGTTCGTGCGCGGCGGCCAGCAGGGGCAGCTCCGCGCCGCAGGACGCGCCGGCCTGCGCCACCAGCCCGCTGTCCTTCACGAAGATGTTGATCGCGCTGGTCACCTGCACGTCGGTGCCTTGCAACATGCGCGGGCCGCGATCGGACAGCATCCACGAACCCGCCGCGCCTTGTTCCACCAGCGAGAGCACGGCCGCCGGATCGAGTCCCAGCGAACGCGCGAGATTGAGCGCCTCGGCCGCCGCGGCCAGATGCACCGAGCACAGGTGCTGGTTCACCACCTTGATGCTCTGCCCCTCGCCGATCTGCGTGCCGGTGACGCGCACATGGCCCATCGCTTCCAGTGCCGGCTTCGCGGCTTCCACGTCCTCCGCTGCACCGGCCGTGAAAATCACCAGCGTGCCCGCCTTCGCGCGCGCGACGCCGCCGGTAACGGGCGCGTCCACCACGCGCGCGCCGAGCCGGCGCAGGCGCTCGGCCTGTTCACGCACCGACTGCGGGCCGACCGTGGACATGATGATCCACAGCTGGCCCGACGGAATGTCGCCGACGCCGTCGACGACCCCGGCCAGCTGCTCCGGCGTGGCCACCATCACGACCACCACATCGGCGCGCGGCGCTTGCGCAAGCTCGCGAACCGTGTCGATGCCGCTTGCTTTCGCGTTGGCCATCACCGCATCGACGACGTCGACGCCGGTGACCCGGTAACCTGCGCCCTGCAACCGCAGCGCCATCGGCAAACCGATCGCGCCCACGCCGATGAAACTCACATTCACGAAAGTCTGTGGATTGCTCATGCCAGCCACCCCCTGATCCGTGCCGCCAGCGCATCGCAGCTGATGCCGTAGCGGTCGTGCAATGTCGACAATGCGCCGGCGTCGAGGAAGGCGTCCGGCAGGCCGGCCAGCTGGAAGCCCGCCGGCTGCACGCGGTGGCGCAGCAGCGCGCTCGCCACCGCCTCGCCGAGTCCGCCCACCACCGAGTGGTTCTCGGCTACCACCACCAGACGCGGCTTGCTGCCTGCCGCTGCGACGATGGTCTTTTCGTCCAGCGGCTTGATGGTCGGGCAATGCAGCACCGCCACATCCACCTTGTCCGCTGCCAGCGCCTGCGCCGCTTCAAGAGCGCGCATCGTCATCAGCCCGCTCGAAATGACCAGTACGTCGGCGCCGTCACGCAGCAGCTTGGCCTTGCCGAGCTCGAACCGGTATCCCTCCACTTCATCAAGCACCAGCGGCACGTTGCCGCGCAAGAGCCGCATGTAGACCGGTCCCTTGTGCTCCGCGATCTGCGGCACCGCCTCTTCGATGTCCAGCGCGTCGCAGGGATCGACAATAGTCAGGCCCGGCACGCCGCGCATCATCGCGATGTCTTCGATCGCCGCATGGCTGGGGCCATAGCCGGTGGTCAGGCCGGGTAGCGCGCAGCAGATTTTTACATTCAGGTTTTCCTCGGCGATCACCTGATGAATGAAGTCGAATGCGCGGCGCGTGCCGAACGCGGCGTAGGTGGTCGCGAAAGGAATCAGTCCTTCCTTCGCCAGGCCGCCGGCCGCCGCCATCAGCAGCTGCTCGGCCATGCCCATCTGGTAGAAGCGCTCGGGATACGCTTGCGCGAACAGGTGCAGGTCGGTGTACTTGGCGAGGTCGGCGGTCAGGCCGACCACGTCCGGCCTGTTCGCGGCATAGTCGACCAGCGCCTTGCCGAACGGCGCGGCCTTCACGCGCTGGCCGTCGGACGCGATCGACGCAATCATTGCCGACGTGGTCAGGCGGGGCTTCTTTTCTGCGACGGAGGTATTCATGCCGGGACTCCTTTCATGTGGGACTGGTCGAGCACGGCGAGCGCCTGCGCCCATTCGGGCGGGTCGACACGGATGAAATGGTTCTTCTCGCGCCGCTCGAGGAAGGGCACGCCCTTGCCCATCAGCGTATCGAACAGGATCACGCGCGGCTTCGGCTCGGCGAGGTGGCGCGCGACATCGAAGGCCTGCAGCACGGCCGGCAGGTCGTTGCCGTCCACGCGCTGCACATGCCAGCCGAACGCGGCCCACTTGTCGGCCAGCGGCTCGAAGCCCATGACCTTGGTCGACGGGCCGTCGGCCTGCTGGTTGTTGATGTCGACGAGGCAGATCAGGTTGTCGAGGCCATGGTGCGCCGCGCCCATCGCCGCTTCCCAGGTTGATCCTTCATCAAGCTCGCCGTCGGACATCGAGTTGTAGACGAAGGCCGGGTTCTGCTTGTGCTTCAGCCCCAGCGCCATGCCAACGCCGATCGCGAGGCCCTGGCCGAGCGAGCCGCCCGAGATCTCCATGCCGGGCGTGTAGGTCGCCATGCCCGACATCGGCAGCCGGCTGTCATCGCTGCCATAGCTCTCGAGCTCGCTCTCGTCGAGGATGCCGGCCTCGATCATTGCGGCGTAATGCGCAATCGCGTAATGCCCGTGCGACAGCAGGAAGCGGTCGCGGCCTTCCCATTCGGGTTCGGCCGGCCGAAGATTCATGGCGTGACAGTAGGCGACAGCCAGCACATCGGCCCAGCCGAGGGCCTGGCCGATATAGCCCTGGCCCTGTACCTCGCCCATCCGCAGCGCGTAGCGGCGGATGCGGTAGGCGCTCTTTTGAAGCGTCGAAAGATCAGGCATGCATTTCTCCATAAAAATGATGACGATGGTGCGTGCTCGTTCACAGGAATCCGGTCGAGATCCACGGAATCGCAGCGACGACGACCACGCCGACGAACAGGGCGATCATGTAACCGACGATGGGCTTCATGCCCTCGTTCGGATGAATGCGGCTGATCGCGCAGGCCGCGTAATAACCAACGCCGAAGGGTGGCGCGAACAGGCCGATGCCCATCGCCAGAGTGACCACCATCGCGTAGTGCACTTCATGGATGCCGACCTGCCGCGCGATCGGGAAGAGCAAGGGGCCGAGCAGCACGATCGCCGGTATTCCTTCCAGCACCGAGCCGAGCACGATGAAGGCGACGATCGACACCGCCATGAAAGTCAGCGCGCCGCCGGGCAGCATCTTCATCGCGTCCGCAAGCGAGCTCGAAAAGCCGGACTGCGTCAGCGCCCACGCCATGCCGGTGGCCGCGCCGATGATGAACAGGATCGCGCCCGACAAGGACGCCGTGCTGACCAGCATCGGGTAGATGCGCCGCCACTCGAACTTGCGATAGACCAGCAGGCCCACCAGACCTGCATAGACAATGCCGATGGTCGACACCTCGGTGGCGGTGGCAATGCCTTCGACCACGGCAGCGCGAATGACCACCGGCAGCGCCAGCGCGGGCAGGGAGATGACGAAGGAGCGGGCGATGTCGCCGGCGCTGGCGCGCTGCACGCCTGCAAGGCGCTCGCCGCGGCAGCGCCACCAGACCAGCGCGGCCAGCGTCGCGCCGACCACCACGCCCGGCAGCAGGCCGCCGGCGAACAGCGCCGCGATCGACACGCCCGTCGCCGAGCCTATCGTGATCAGCACCAGCGACGGCGGTATCGTTTCCGTCTGCGCGCCGGTGGCCGACAGCAGCGCGACCAGTTCGCCCGGCTTGGCGCCGCGCGCGCGCATCTCGGGGAACAAGGCGGGCGCGACGGCCGCCATGTCGGCCGCCTTCGATCCGGAGATGCCGGACACTAAATACATCGCGCCGCTCAGCACATACGACAGGCCGCCGCGCACATGGCCGAGCAGGTTGGCAAGGAAAGCCACCATCGCGCGCGCAATGCCGGTCATCTCGATCAGCAGGCCCAGCAGCACGAACAGCGGCACCGCCAGCAGGATCAGGTGGCTCATGCCTTCATCCATGCGGCCGACCACCACGATGGTCGGCGTGCTGGTGGTCAGCGCGATGTAGCCGAGCGTCGCCAGTCCGAACGCGAACGCGATCGGCAGGCCGAGCAGCACCAGTGCGCCGACGCCGAACACAAAGAACAGCAGCAGGTTCCAGTTGCCCAGCGGCGCCAGCAGCGGCGCGGCCAGCACCAGCGCGCCGACGACGGTGGCGACCGCCGCGATGGCCAGCAGCGCATCCTTCAGTGCGCCGGCGCGGAAGACTTGCAGCAGGCCGATCAGCAGCATCAGCCCGAGGCCGACCGGCAGCGCGGCCGCCCGCCATGAATTCGCCAGCCCCATCGCCGGCGTGGTGACGAAAGCTTCATCCTGCGCAAACTCGATGGCGGGGTGAACAACGAAGGCAAGGAAAGCGATCGCCGCCGCAGACGCGACAAGATCCAGCACGGCGCGCGCGCGGGGGGCGAGCTTGCCGACCACGGCCGTCATGCGCATGTGCTCGCCACGCCGGAACGCAACCACCGCGCCCAGCATCGCCAGCCAGAGGAACAGGATCGATGCCAGTTCGTCCGACCACACCAGCGGCTGCTGCAGCAGGTAGCGGCTGGCCACGCCCGCCAGCAGGATCAGCACCTCGGCCAGCACCAGCAGCGCGGCCGGCACTTCGATCAGCGTGCCGAGCGCCCGCTGCAGCTGTTCAGGCCAGCGGCTTGGTGCTGCGCCGGCCGGCGCTACGCTGGCGTCGGCATCCGTTGTCATTTCCATCGATGTCTCTTTCGCAAAGGCAGGCAATGGCCGCAGTCGTGCCGCGCATGCCTGCTTCTCCGGGCAGCGTGCATGCGCGCGACCGGGCACGCGTCAGCGGAAGACCGGCAATCAGCCGAGCTTCCCCGACACCTTCTCGAGCAGTTGCCAGGCCACCGGGCCGTACTTCGCTTTCCATTCGCTGTAGAACGTCGTCGATGCGAGCTTCCTGCGGAAATCCTCCTGCGGCACCGTGAGGATGTTGACCCCTTTGGCCTTGAGCTCGGTCGTCAGCGTGCTGTTCAGCTTCGCCACGTCGGCGCGCTGCTCGGTGGCGGCCTTGTCGAGTTCGCGCTGTATCACCTGCTGCAGGTCGGCCGGCAGCCGCCGGAACGAGCGCTTGTTGCCCAACACCCAGTAGCCGTCCCACACATGGCCGGTCAGGCTGCAGCTCTTCTGCACTTCATACAGCCGGGCGGTCGCGGTGATCGCCAGCGGGTTCTCCTGTCCCTCGACGACCTTTGTCTGCAGCGCGGTGTAGACCTCGTTGAAGTTGATCGGCGACGGCGCCGCCTCCAGCGCCTGGAACAGCGAGGTCAGCGGCGGCGCCGGCGGCACGCGCATCTTGAAGCCCTTCAGGTCGGCGGGCGAACGGATCTCGCGGCCCGACGAGGTGATGTGCCGGAAGCCGTTGTCCCAGATCTTCGAGACGGTGAAGATCGAGGTCTTCTCGATCTCGGCGCGAATGTGGCTGCCGAGATCGCCGTCCATCGCCTTCCAGACATCGTCATAGTTCCTGAACGCGAAGCCGACGCTGGTGATGCCCGATACCGGCACGAAGGTGGCGAGGATCAGCGACGACAGGTTCAGGAAATCGATCGAGCCATTGCGCACCTGCGACAGCAAGTCGGTGTCGCTGCCGAGCTGGTTGGCCGGGAACAGCCGGATGTTGACGCGGCCCGACGTCGCTTCGCGGATGCGGTCATGCGCCTGCTTTGCGCGCAGGTTCACCGGGTGCGTCGGGTCTTGCCCGGTCGCGTACTTCAGCTCGAACTCGGCGGCGCGGGCCGGGCGAGTGGCAATCGAGAACAGCGGCAGCGCGAGGGCGCCGGCCAGCACCCGCCGGCGCGTGGGATTGGGCTTCGATTCGGCCATGCTTGTCTGCGGTGGTTGATCGGGAAGGGAATCCGAGAGTGGCTGATCAGTGGATCAGCATGCCGCCGTTGACGTCGAGCGTGATGCCGGTGCAGTAGGCCGACAGCTCGCTGGCCAGGAACACGCAGGCGCCGGCCACGTCGTCGGCACGGCCGAGGCGGGCGAGGGGAATGCTGTCCTCGATCTCCTTCTTGCGCTCGGGGCTGAGCTTGCCCTGCGTGATGTCCGTCTCGATCAGGCCCGGCGTGATGCAGTTGACGCGTATGCCTTCGCCGCCGAATTCGCGCGCCATCGCGCGCGCGAGGCCAAGCACGCCGGCCTTGGCTGCGGAATAATGCGGGCCGCCGAAGATGCCGCCGCCGCGCTGCCCCGACACCGAGGAAATGCAGATGATGGCGCCGGACTTCTGCGCACGCATCGCCGGCAGCGCCGCCTGCGACATGTACAGCGTGCCGCGCAGGCTGACGTTGAGGATGCGGTCGTAGTCCGCGCCGGTGATCTCCAGCGTTTTCACGGGCTGGGTGATGCCGGCATTGTTGACGAGGATGTCGATGCGGCCGAAGGCCTTCAGGACGGTGGCGGCGGCGGCCTCGCAGGCGGCCTTGTCGGTCACGTCGGCGACCAGGCCGAGGTGGCTCTCGCCGAGCCGTGCGGCGGCGGCGGCCGGATCGGCGCGTTCGAGGTCGAGGATCGCCACGCGCGCACCCTGCGCCGCCATCTGGCGAGCGGTCGCAAAGCCGAGGCCGTTGATGCCGGCGCCGCCGGTGATGATCGCAACTTTGTCCTTCAGCAGCATGAATCTCGTCTCCAATTTTTGTTGTTGTCATGTGCCTTCCCGGGCGACTCGTGGCCGGCGCCGGAATCCTGCAGGCGCGGCAGGAGGGGCAGGGAAGCCTAGCCCAAATGACAAAGCATGTCGATTGAACGGCCACAAATTTCCCGGCGCGTGCTGCACTGCAAGGTGCCGACCGCCAACCCATGACGCATCGGAGCGGTTGCCATCCGCGGCAGGCTGGACTAGGATCGCGGTTATTTAATTGATAACTATCGGGGGCGCCATGCAGGATTCGGGAATGTGGTTCCGGAATCATCCGGTCCAGAGCATCCTCTTGTCCGCGATCGCGCTGCCGGCGGCTGTCCTGACCTGTCTGTATGGCGTGCTGGCGGTCGAACATGGGCTTGCGCTGCTGGCCAATACCGTGGAGCTCGGATCGAGCGTGCTGGCATGGGCGACCAAGGATGAACTGATCTTTGGCGAGCAGGGCATGCGCCGCATCGAGCCGTTGTACGAGGCGGTTCCCTGGCGGATGGCAGCGCATTTTTCCCTCGGCGGCCTCGCGCTGCTGCTGGGACTGCTGCAGTTCGTGCCGCGCCTGCGTCGCAGCCATCCGCGCTGGCATCGCGCCAGCGGCATGCTGGTCTGGCTGGCCACGCTTGGGGCGATGCTTGGCACCCTCGGCTTCCTTTTCCATGCATCGCTGCACGAAGCGGTATCCGGCGCCGGTTTCCAGCTCGTGCTGTGGGCGAATGCGCTCGTTACTTTGTTCATGCTGTACCAGGCGGCGGCCAGCGCGTTTGCGCACGACTTCCGCTCGCACATGGTCTGGATGGCGATGGTGTTCGCGTCGCTGGCCACGGCGCCGATGCTGCGGGTCGACTGGATACTGCTCAGCTACCTGTGGCCGGAACAGGGGTGGGACACGCTGAACCTTGCCGGCGCGAGCTTCGTGCTGGCGCTGACGGTGCTGCTCATGGGCCTGTGGCTGAGTTTCGTCGGCGACCGCGACCTGCCGGCACAGCCAGGGGGACGCGCCTGGCCGGCATGGCTTACCCGGCTCTTGTGCGTGGCCAGTCTTGGCGTGGTGCTGCACGATGCGGTGCTGGCGCCGAACGGCATCGATGCATGGGGCACGCTGCGCGCGCCCGAAGAGCGGCTGCCGCCGGTGGCTGCCGTCTGGGCGGCCGGAATGATCCTGGCCTTGCTGATGCTGCCGGCGAACTGGAGCCGGGTGATGCATGGCCAGCGGCCGCAAGCCCGGTTCGCGGCGGCCGTGGTGATCGCCGCAGCCGGCGCCAAGCTGATGGCGATGGCCATCGCGCCGGTGTCGATGGAAGCCGTTGCCGCGCGCGCCTTCTGGGTCGGCCATGCGCTGCTGCTGGTGGCGCTGCTTGCGCTTGCGCGCTGGCAGCCTCTGAGCAGCATGAACCGCAACACCTGGGGCGTGCTGCTCTGTACCTGCCTGTGGTTCCCGGCCGCCGTGCCGGGGCTGGTGCTGGTCGGCAGCGCGGCCGGCGCGACATTCGCCGAGGCGCAGATCGCCGCGCTCATCATCGGCATCGCCACGCCGCTGTATTTCGGGTGCGCGTATGCGCACGGCGCGAAGCGGAGGCCGAGGCTGTGGGCTTCCGCCAGCCGGAACAAGCCCGCCGGTGCGGCCGGCGGCAGCTGGTCGGCTTTCGTGTCGCGCGACAGCTGATCTTGGCGCGGCACGCGCCGGCATGGCGCATGCGGCCGAAGGGAAAGGCCGCGGCAGGCACTACAATGCGCGCTTCCGCAACCTGCCCTCATTTCGATCATTTCCCATGTCTTCCCGACTCTCGCGCACGGCCTTCCTGACACTGCTGCTGATCGCCGCCATGATGGGGGCCAACCACGTCGCCGCCCGCGTTGCCTTCAATGATGCGGTCAGCGTGACGACGGCCGTGATTTTCCGCAGCGGCGTGACGGCCTCCGTCATCACCCTGCTGCTGATGGGCCAGCGCGCCAGGCTGCGCTTGACGGCCCGCCACCGCTATGTGCTGCCTGCCATCGGCGCGCTGGTCGCCGTGCAGAGCTATTGCCTCTATTCGGCGGTGGCGCGACTGCCGGTGGCGCTGGCGCTGCTGGCCTTCAATACCTATCCGCTCTGGACCGCGTTCTGGGCGCGCATCATTTACCGCCATCGCGCCGAGGCCTTCGTGCTGCGGGCGATGCCGGTGATGCTGTTCGGCCTGGCGCTGGCGCTGGACGTCTTCGGTGCGGCCTCCGGCCTGGGGGCGGCCGGGCACTGGCAGCAGATCGGCGCCGGCGTCGCGTTTGCCATCGTCGCCGCCGCCACCTTTGGGCTGGCGATGGTGGTCACCCAGCACGAGGCGCTCGACATCGATGGCCGGGTGCGCACCGCGATCACGCTGGCGATGGTCACCCTGCTGACTTCGCTGCTGGCGGTTTTCACCGGCGGCTGGTCGCTGCCGCACAGTGCCACCGGCTGGTGGGGCCTGGCCGGTCTGACCTTCTTTTACGGCACGGCCTTCACGCTGATGTTCAGCCTGCTGCCGCGACTGGGCGTGGTGGGCAATTCGGCGATCATGAATGTCGAGCCCGTGTTCGCGCTGGTGCTGGCCTGGCTGCTGCTTGGGCAGGCAATCGCGCCTGTGCAGGTGGCCGGCGCGCTGATCGTGGTCGGCACGGTGATGGCGCTGGGACTGCGGCGGCGCTGAGGCGCAAGGGTCGATGGTGCGTCGCCTCCCCGTTGCGCGCGCAACGGGGAGGCCGGCCAGTGGCTCAGCGGTTGACCAGCCTTGCCGGTATCGACAGCGTCAGCAGCGCGCCGACCACCATGCCGCAGGCCAGCATGTAGACGCCGGCGTCGGTCGAACCGGTCGCGTCCTTCAGCAGGCCGACCGCATACGGGCTGACGAAGCCTGACAGGTTGCCCAGCGAGTTGATCAGCGCAATGCCGGCGGCCGCGCCGGTACCGGCGAGGAAGGACGTCGGCAGGCTCCAGAACAGCGGCAGCGTGGTCAGGATGCACGACAGCCCGAGCGTCAGCGCCGCGATCGCCAGCACCGGCTCCTTCGCATAGACCACCGACAGCGCCAGTCCGAGCGACCCGAGCAGCGCGGGGATGGCGACATGCCAGCGGCGCTCGCGGGTGCGGTCCGCGCTTTTGGCCACCAGCAGCATCACGACCACCGACACGCCATACGGGATCACCGAGATCATGCCGACATCGAGCGGATCCTTGTAGCCCATCGCCTTGATGATGGTCGGCAGCCAGAATGACACGCCGTAGGTTCCCATCACCGAGCAGAAGTAGATCGCGGCGCACAGCCACACGCGGCCGGACGACATCACCTTGAACACCGATTCCTCTTCCTTGTGCTCGCCGTCGGCGGCGATGTTGCGCTCCACCAGTGCACGTTCTTCGTCGGTCAGCCATTTCGCCTTGGCCACCCGGTCGTCCAGCAGCGCGATCACGACCACGCCCATGAAGGCTGCCGGCAGTCCCTCGAGCAGGAACATCCATTGCCAGCCGCTCCAGTCATTGACGCCGTTGAAATACTTCATGATCGCGCCCGACAGCGGGCCGCCGATCACGCCGGACAGCGCAATGCCGGTCATGAACAGCGCGGTCATGCGCGCCCGGCGGTGCGACGGATACCAGTAGGTCAGGTAGAGGATGATGCCCGGGAAGAAGCCGGCCTCGGCCACGCCGAGCAGGAAGCGCATCACGTAGAACATGGCCGGCGTGTCGACGAACATCATCGCCGACGAGATCACTCCCCAGGTGATCATGATGCGGCCTATCCAGAGCCGCGCGCCGACCTTGTGCAGGATGATGTTGCTCGGTACCTCGAAGAAGAAATAGCCGATGAAGAAGATGCCGGCACCCAGCCCGTAGATCGCCTCGGAGAATCCGAGGTCTTCCAGCATCTGCAGCTTCGCGAAGCCCACGTTCACCCGGTCGAGGTAGGCGATCACGTAACAGGCGAGCAGCAAGGGCATCAGTCGCCAGGCGACTTTGCGGTAGGTGGCTTCTTCAAACGCGTGTTGCGGGTCCTGCGAACTGGCTTGTTGCATCGTGTCTCCCCGTATCGTTTTTATGGTCTGAAGTCCCGGCAGCCGCGCCGTCACGAGCCGTGAGGCGGGTACAGGGGGCAAAGCCCCGGAGAGACAGGAGGAGAGGGCGCGCCGGTCGCAGTGGTTCAGCGTGCCTTGCGGTGGCCCGTCCAGTACTTCTGCATTTCCAGGAACAGGAAGGAAGCCGACCAGGTGACCAGGATCAG
>JACCDX011254513.1_pt1 | contig 18710 bp, 12 predicted proteins | sample 7449681 | NCBI WGS metagenome assembly JACCDX01 (sample SAMN15323450, study PRJNA562643) | freshwater metagenome | isolation source: river surface water | place: USA:Blue River Watershed | collected 2017-08-18
CTCCAAGGGCCAGCCCGTGAACATAGGCACCGGCTCTCTTTGGCATGAATTTGTGGATTTTCAAATGAAAGGTAGAACGCCAGAAACCCAATTGATGTTAAAGCGTACGTATTTAAGCCAAGCTCCCCTTGGTGTGGGAGATTTTGGTCCCAATTGGAAACACAATTGGGAAACGGAGCTAGAACTCTCTGGACTTGGACCCCAGGGTGGAGCCGTTATTTGGATTGATGAAAGTGGAGGGCCTTGGCGCTTTACTTCCACCGACGGGGAAACCTTTCAGTCGCCCAACGGCTCCGATGTTCTTTTGGTGAAAACGGGATCTGGTTTTGAAATTCGCAAGGTAGATCGCTCTCGTCTTCTCTTTAATTCTTCAGGAAAGCTCACCGATTTCATCGATCGTTTTGGAGAGTCTCTGTCTCTTGCGTACGATTCCAATCAGAAACTTCAATTCATCACCGGCTCCTTTGCTGGCACCGTGGAGATTGTACGCAATTCTGCCGGTAGAATTACCAGAATCAAACGCCTGCGCGATCGTTTAGAACATCGCTACTACTACGACACTCAAGGTAGATTGGTAAAAACCGTGGATTTCGACGGCTTGGTTCATGAGTTTCAGTACAATTCCTCTCAAGTGGGAACCAATGCCCACGGTCTTCTTTCGCAGATAAAAGATCCTTTGGGAAGAAAGTATGAATTCTTCTATTACGACGATGGTCGGGCGAGTAAACAAATTGAGCCAGAGGGCGGAACTTTGGAATTTCGTTATTCCGCTCCTGGAGAAATGATGAAATCCACTAGCGTGAAAGAGTTAGATGGTTCCATATCTACCTGCTTTATGGATGAACACTATCGCCCCATTAAATACGTTCGAGGTGATGGATCGTTTACCTATCAAACATGGAATGCGGAGGGGTATATCTCCACGAAGAAAGATCCCTTAGGATTTGTGACGGAGTATTCTTACGACAATAGGGGAAATCCTATTTCCATTAAACGTCCGGAAGATCCTGCTCCTTCTACCTATAGCTATGATCCTCAGTTTGGCACTCTACTCACCATGAACCCAGTGGTGGGATATGGCACTGTGAATACGGTGGATTCTCAGACGGGAACGATATTACAGACAGTGAGAGGAGGAAGGGGGGAATTCTATACTTTGAATTTTACCTACGACTCCTTTGGAAATCTTTTAGGAACGGATAACGGAAGAGCGAGTTATTCCAATCAGAGGGATGGGAATGGATTTTTGACTTATCAATTTGATAGTCACAATCCGCAGACCATGGAATATGACGTGAGGGGAAGGGAAATAAAGAGGACGTGGCAAAGTGGAAGAGTTGTGGAATTAGCCTACGATAATTATGACCGAGTGATATCGGTGATGGATTCGAATGGGCCCGATACCTTTACGAAATACGATGCCATGGGGAAAGTTTTGCAAAGGACGGTGAGTGATGGATCGCTTCCACAAACCACTAGATATGTTTGGGATGGGCAAGATCGTTTGGTAAAAGAGATAGATCCCTTGGGAAGAGAGACAAAGTATACCTATTCCAAAAAACGAATTCTAAAAGATCCCATTGCCGTGGAAGACCCGGCAGGAAGGGTGAAGCGATTTGAATATGATGTGTTGGGCCGGAAGATTGCGGAAATAGATGCAAGGGGTGGGAAAACGAAATTCTCTTACAATAAAAGAGGGGATTTAGTTTCCGTGACCGATGCCGTGGGAAATGTGACTCGATTTGAATATGATGGTAACGGAAGAAAAGTAAAAGAGATTCGGCCTTCACTCATTGGAAAAACCGTGGTGGAAAGGGAGATTCTTTCTTTCTACGACGGAAGCGATAGAAAGATTTTAGAAGAACATCGTTCAGCCTCTGGCGGAGCATCGAGATTCATTGAGTATGAGTACGATGGCTTTGATCGGGTGATTCGAAAAACACTAAAGCGTGGAAGCGTGGTGGAAGATGAGGCCGTATTTCAATACGAAGAGCAGTTGGACGGGGAATTACTAAAGAGGGCAGATAATTTTGTGGCGAAGCTTGGGTTCACAAGAAATCCAGCGCCACCCTTTTCGTTGACGGGATTTCAAGTGGAAGCGGCGGAGTTAGGAAATCCAAAGGGATTGATAGAAGAAAGCTTTTCGGTTGGAAGGGATGTGACTGGGGAGATTTCTTCTATCATAGGAAATCTTAGAGGCAATATTTACAACAAATCCTACGATCCATCTGGAAGGCTAACGGGGGTAGATTCGGGAGCTTTAAGAACGGCCATAGCTTATGATGGATTTGGCAGAAAGGTGAAAGTTTCCCATTCCGATGGAACCACGGGACAGATCAATTACGACTCCCTCAACCGCATCGTAAATATGCAATGGAAGGAGAGAGGAAGAGATTCCGTGTTTCAAGCCTTAAGCTACGACCTTGCGGGAAATATCACCAAGATGGCAAGGGAGTTTGGAAGTTACCAAATTCAATACGATGAGACGGATCAACTAGTTAAAAGTGAGTTTCAAGGAATGCAAGGAGCCCCTGACTACGATAGAGAGTTTCAATATGATCTTGTGGGGAATGCGATTTCTGGAAGCCGGGGACATGGAGAGTTTTACTCCAACTTCCTTACGCAGAATGGAAGTTCTAAATTTGAAGCCGATGGCGATGGCTTTGGAGAAACGACCAGGGAAATTTCAGCAAATCAGGTGAAAAGCTATGGTTATCGAGCGGATGGGAAGATCAGTTCTTTTCTAGAAGGAAATCTCTCTGTAAGCTATTTTTATGATGCACTTGATCGGTTGGCAGCAAAAATGATCAGTCAAAATAAAACAGGTTTTACAAACTCTTATGTTCATCTAGGGGATGAGGATCGGATTCTTTTAGGTAAAGCAGGAGATGCATTAGTTACGAAGTATATTCAAGGGCAAGGAGTGAATGAGCATCTTGGAGAAGTGAAAGGAACAGAGAGCAAAGCCTATGTGACCGATCATCTTGGATCAGTGCTGAACTCTGAAGTGGTAGGAAGATGGAAGACGTATGGATTGTTTGGAGAGATTTATCAAAAAGCAAATCTCTCTTCCACAACCGAGCCAGTTACCTTTGGATTTACTGGGCATATGGTGGACAGAGAGAGTGGACTCAATCGAACGAAGCATAGGCAATATGATTCAGAGGCTGGAAGGTGGTTGAGTCAGGATCCGATTGGTGCTGACTCTTATGATCTCAATTATTACCGTTATGTTTTCAGTGCTCCTTTAAAGTTTATCGATCCCTCAGGTTTGGCCTGCGTTTATGTACAAAGTACAGGGAGATTGACCTGTGTAAATGATTCAGGTGAAATCTATTTAGATAGAATAGGTTTTGCTGGAGCCGGCAAAGGAAAAAATAATCCAATATTTGAAAATTATAGAAATACTGGTCCCGTTCCATCTGGGATCTATCGGGCTGGGTTACCTGAAAATTATGCTGGCACAGGACCGATCTCTCGCCGCCTTATTCCAGTTGGAGCTACCGGACTTAAATCAGGCCGGGATCGTGAGTCCTTTTTAATTCACGGAGGGCGAAGTAGTGAGGGTTGCCCAATTATTAATGATCCGAAAGGAAGAGCTACAATTCCAACAGGTGAGACGGTTATTGTAATTTCAGGATTCTAGGGCTTTGATAATGATGATAAAAATATTGGGATTTTTTTTAGTAATTTACTTTGGGAATATTGGCTCTGGGTACTCTAAAGAGAGCTGTTGGACTTGTGATGCCAAACCTTCTCTCCTTGATCGAGCAAATTGCCTAAATGGAATAGCTGAAAAGAAATTAAAGAGGCTGCCGGATAGTAAGCGACTACTGGATTGTTCCCTTAGTTATTGGAAATCTCGGGACGGTGCTGTCGGGCATGTATTAGCAAAGACATTTTTTCAGATTTTAAAAAAGAGACCCGAATTACTACTGGAACAGTTTTCTGGGTCTCCGTCGGATTTAAGTGACTGGATTGAGCTTCTACCAAATTCTTTTCAAGGACTAGCAAGTTCTTCGGTCGCTGCAGAAAAAGAGATCGGACTCAGGAGCCTAAGAGCTTCGAAGAATAGAGCAAGGTTCAAACAAACTGCCGATATAATTGAAATGGGTCTCAATAGAATTAAGATTCCATCAGTAGTAGAAAAGCTTGAATGATAAAAAACTAGCTCTTTTTATCACCGTTTTGTCCGCTCCGTATTGCCTAAGCATGGCCCCTCTATTTCTAACGAATAAAATGTTTTTTTACGTAGTGTTGATAAAAAGGTCGAAGCTTGACGCTTCGTTTTAATAAATTTTGTCAGTGCAGATAGCAGGCTGCAGAAACGGTTGGCGAGTTTTCAGTTGAAGCGAAGCCTTGCGGCTTCGCTGGCGGAGTGGAAGTGTGGTGGAAGATGAGGCCGTATTTCAGTACGAAGAGCAGTTGGACGGGGAATTACTAAAGAGGGCAGATAATTTTGTGGCGAAGCTTGGATTCACAAGAAATATAGATTTACCTGTGCGTTTCCAGCACAAAAAAGTGAAATAGAGCCAGGCACTAATTCTGATCGGGTCACAATCCCGAGTCAGGTTCTACTTTCATGCTGGTTTCTTGGTACCGCTCTCAACTCAGCAGGTGTGGCGTTTCGCTAGATTTCTTCTGGTATTCGAAAATCTAGTATCCGTAAGGCCAATCTGTTGCCCCAGGTTCGTCCTGATTCCCTAACCCCGGACCCTGTTCGCTTAAACTGCAGTGAGAGTTCCGCAGCGCAATTTTTCACGATCCACGAACACTTGGGTAACTTAAGTACTTCGTGATGTCTTGCTAATTTCAGAAATAGTCGAAGCTTTTCGCTTCGTTTTTTAAGTTTTTCAGTGCAGATCTCAGCTTTCAGATCAGCAGTTGATGGTTTTCAGTTTGGATGCGAGAGGTGGCTGTTTGGAAAGGGGAAGTATCTTACAGCAGTCATCAATTTGGCGGGTGGGAGTTGTCGGTCTGGTCTGACGAAAAATCATTAGGGGAGTACCTGCTTCTCAGTGTGTTGGCGGGGAGGGTTATTTTTGCTTTTCGTTAGATATATGGAAAAAAATTATTCTGCTTGGAAAAATTCCTCGTTTCCCTTTAGCCTAGTATCTTCAATTTAAAATATATTGCTCTGTGGTGGGGCGGTGAGAGGAAAATATCCATGATTCGAATGGCGTTTTTGGCGATGACTTTGCCCCTATTTGCTTTTGCGCAAACCGGACCAATGGCTGAACTTGCAACCATTCAGCTGCAACCCGCGCAGCCAAAAGTGGGGCAAAGAATTTCTGCTATCGTGCAAGTAAAGACAAAGCTTGAACGAAAAGAAGTGGTTCCAAAACTGTTTTTAGGCAGCGTTCCCCTCTCTCTTGAATCCGAAAGCCCCCAATTATTTTTGGCCACCCTTCAGCCATTTACCGAAATTAAAAAAGATCAAATTCTTAGGGTGGAGCTTTTTACCAGGGATGCTAAGCAGGCAGAGCGAATTCATGTCTCCATTCGTGAACTCAAAAGAGAAATTCGAGTCCTGGAGAATCAGTTATTGGAAGAAACGGATCCACAAAGAATTATAGAGTTGGAGAACAGAAAAAATGAACTTAGTCGTTATTTGCAAGAGGCAGAACAGAAGCTAGATGCTCTCAATGTGTATTTCCAAACCTTGGAAAAGACGTTTCAGGTTGAGGCAGATCCAGAAAATTTTGATTTTCCCTTAATCACTTCCATTACTCCAAATGCCGTTATCACAGGGAAGCGCACGAAAATTACCCTTTCCGGTGAACGCTTCGGGAATAATCCCACCGTGAAAATGGGTGATCAAAATGCCACCATCATCTCAGCTAACGCGTCAACCATTGAGGTTTTAGGGCCAAACTTTTCTAGCCAAGGTTTAAAGGAAGTGGAGGTTCGTTTTCCTGTGGATGGAAACATTCCAAGGAAAAATGCCATTAAGACGGATTCCCTTTTTGCCACTTCCGTAGGCATTTTACAGAACCTGCGGCCCGTGGCCGTAACCACTGGTTACGTGAGAGTGATTTGGCCCGTTTCTACCCCTATTCAATTAAATGGTTCCAACTCTTACGACGAAAACGGAGATTCACTTTCCTTTCTGTGGGAAGTGGTGGCCAGTCCTGCGGGTAGTAGTTATCCCGCTGGCACCCTTTTAGCCGATAGTCCCACTCCTTCCATCACTCCTGATCGCGTGGGAATATTTCGGGTTCGTCTTCGCGTGAAAGAAACGAATACCGAACAAGAATTTCAGTCTTTCGCCAGTATCGTAACCATAGAGGTAAAATAATGAAGCTCCCCATTTTTGTGATGACTTGTCTTTCTGTCTGTTTGCCAGTTTCTGCCTCGCTAGCCGAGGAAAGATCACTAATTTTCGAAGGTATAAGACACTCTAGCCTTAGGCCGCTGGTTGAAATCTCCAGCGATAAGGCAAGCTACCAACTAAACGAAACGGCCATTTTAAGGGCGAGCCTCTCTACCAAACCGCATGACCCTTCCTATGAATTAGATCTGGTAGCCAATCTCAATGGAAACAACCTTTTTCTAGAGAGGCTTACAGATTTTGAATTCTACACTAGCCTCCCCATGGTTCAGGCAAATACCTACACTTTCGAGGTGCAAGTGGTGTTTCAGGAAAAGGAATATGCCCGCGATCTGATTACGGCTATTCGAAATCTAGGAGACGAAATCGTACAAATTGAAAGTGAATTGCTTTCAGAAACTGATCCAGAACGCATCACTCAGCTTCAAGCCCAATTGGCGAGAAAACAAAGTTTAAAGTCTTCCACCGAAGCTGAATTGGCGCAGCATCGTAGTCCGGTTGGAAACCCCACTCAAGTTCAATTCATTGCAGAATAAGGAATCCCCATGAAATTTTTGATTGTAGCCGCATTATTGTTATCTCCTGTAGCAAACTTGGCCGAGGCGAAAGTAGACGCCTCGGCCCTCCTTTCTCGCTTTCAGAAGAAAGAACGAACTGTCAAAAAGGGAAAATTTCTTTCCGCTGCTTCTCGTCTCTCCACCCCTTTTTTGAAAGTGGTTACGTCTCCGGAGCAGCCTAGCCAGGGCGATCGTGTGACCTATTATGTGCAGCCCACCAGCACTTTTGAGGATTTAGAGCTTTTGGTTTCTGCTTCTTTCGATGGCCAGGCCATCATTCTTGATCAACCGGCTCCTCAGCTCTGGACCTTTTCACCCGGTGAACTTCATGAAATGCGAACCCATACTTTCGCTGTGGAATTGAAAGCTCAGAATGCTCAAGATGCCTCCGACTTACGCGCGGCCATCGCCGCTGTTCAGATAGAAATCGATTCCCTAAATGATCAAATCGATTTAGAAACCGATCCCGTTCTTCGCGACCAACTGATTGCTCAACGAGACGAAAAGGTTTCTGTGAAAGGGCGCTTGCAAGCGAGCCTAGCTGATCTTCCCTTTCTTCTAGCTAACGAGATGAAGACCACAAAAATTTTAGCTGGCACCAATGCGCCTAAAATCTTTTCTGTATCTCCTAATCTGGGTGGAACCAAAAGTGGCAATTTAATTACCGTTACGGGGCAAGGTTTCGGTTTTGGTGCCGAGGTCATTCTTGGTGGAAAGTCTTTGGCGATTGTATCAAGATCGCCTACCAAGATTGTGGCCTATGCCTCCGACTACAACGAAGGGCTACAAAGTTTAGAGGTTAAGTTCACGACCAATGGTGTGAAGAAAAATGCCGTATTAGAAAATGCCTATTTTGTTTCTTCCACTTTGGATTCTCCTTCTAACGCCAGCCCCACCTTTAGCGGAGAAGATGTGGAAGTGGCCATCTTGGCTCAAGGAACTCCTATCCGCGCTTGGTTTTCGCTCTTGAGTCCTCCAGAAGATGCAGATGGAACTGTGGAATCTTGTCTGTGGAATTTTGGTGGAATTTCCGTTGCCGGTGATCCAAATGATTTTTGTTTCGCCGCAGTGGAATTTCCACAAGCGGGAAGCTATCCCTTTTCTGTTACCATTCGCGATAATCAAGGTGCCACCGCCACCTTGCGCCAAACAAAAACCGTAGTGAATACGGCGCTTCCTTCTGGAAAGTTCACCGTAGATCCCATTTCCGGTTCCACTCCTCTGTTGGTGAATTTCGATGCCTCTGGTTCAGTGGATCCTGATGGTTCTCCTGTAGACGTTTACCGTTGGCGCTTTTCCGGAGTATCAGGCAGCTTTTTTGGCCAAACGTTTCAACGGGAATTTGTGGAAAGTGGTGTGCTCACCGTTCGATCCACGCAGTTTCAATCAAATGTGGAAGGAATTCCGGGATTAATCACCAGAAAAGACATTCGTGTTCCTCTTTATTTAAATGAAACGGCACCTAGTTTTGGAATTTCACCTGCACTTCAAATCAAGGCACCCAACGGATGGCAAACCCAAGTGGGGAATGCCATCACTTTAGACGCTTCCGATTCCTTTGATCCAGAAGTTGGGGCAAGTATTGTCTCTTATCTTTGGGATTTTCAAGATCCAGCGTGTTCCACAAACTGTATTAGCAACAACGTAAATGCCAGTCATACCTATTCTCAAGTGGGTCATTATTTTCCTTCATTAACCATAACCGATAATGCCGGTGGAACGGCGGAAGGAATTTCCGAACTTCATGTGGTGCAAACAGGTTTCGCGCCAAGAGCCCGGGTTCGCTTGGTGGCCGAAGAAGGTGTGGCTCCCTTTACAGCGGAATTTGATGCCAGCTCCTCTTTCGACTTTGATGGCTTTGTTCAAAGCTATGAGTTTGACCCAGGGATCGAGGGCGTATTGCCCAGCTCGGGTTCTGTGCAGTCGGTGGTCTATTCAGAGCCAGGGGTGTATTTTCCTAAGTTCAAGGTGATCGATGCCGACGGAAACTGGTCTCTTTGGGTGGGAACCGTGTTTGTTAATGAGGCGGTGACTGAAAAAACCGCGATTTCCACCGGAGCGGTGGAGAAGCGTATTTCTTCTAACCAACGCCCTCAAAAGTCTATGGCGCTGAACGAAGATCGAGAAGAACAACGAGAAAGAGCAAGGCAAAAACGATTGCTTTCGCAATCTTGTTCCGCCGGACAAGGCTCTTCCTGCTTCGAACTTTCTAAAATTTATCAAGGCGAGGGAAATGTTGAGGGTGCTAATCTTCTGAAGGAAAGAGCCTGCACCTTGGGATTCGCTCCGGCTTGTGGAAGGAATTCACTATGAGAAAAATTCTTAGGTCTCGAACTGGGATTCGGGAAAAATTTTATTTCTCTTTTCTAGTAGGTGCACTTCTTTGGACTTGCGCTCCTACAACGGTGATGGCGACCAATTCTGTGGTTGAAGATTCTGTGAAGAAGGAGAATGGTTTTCTCTCTCTTGTTTCCGACCTTGATCAATACCAAGTTGGAGATAGGGCCGTGGTTTTGGCCACGGTGAACTATTCTCCTTCGAATCCCTCTCAAGAACTGGTGGTTCGCTATTCCCTTGACGGAGAAGAGGTGGATTTCTATCGAGTGTCTGGTCAACAGTTTTTAGGATTTCCGCGCTTGAACAGTGCCGGTAGTAAAAATATAGTTGTAAAACTTTATGCTCAAAATAATCACCGCGTAGAAGCCATTGAAGAGAAAATCGCTTTTGTGGATTCTGACATCGGTTTTTTCCTTCAGCGAAAAAAAGTAGAAAAAGATCCGGAAACTTTAAAACAAATTGACGCCAAGATAGAAGAGCTAGAAGTCCACCGCGCTGCTTTGCTTGTTTCCATTTCCAACGAACGGGCTCTTTTGGAAAACCGCCTTTTCCCCTTAGAAGTGTTGCCTGGCTCTTTTGTTATGGAACCTAGCGGGCGGCAACTTCCTGCATCCATTTTTCAGCTTTGGGCAGAAACAAATTCGGTAACTGTGGGGCAGAGGGCGAAGTTTTTTGCTCTTCCGCTTTCCGATTTTTTTCATCCTGAAGGTCCCTATGAGCTCGTATGGCGATCTTCTTTTTTAGGAGACACTCTGCTGGCAAGAAAAGTGGGCGAAAACTTTGAATTTTTGTCATCTCCTCTTTTACTGCAACACCTCGGCCCGCAAACCTTTCAATTACAGTTAGACCTTCGTTTGAAAAAACAAGGAGACTTTCTACGGAATTCACTCACTCAAATTCAAAAACGAATTCGCGTTTTTGAAGAGAGGCGAAAACTGGAGAATCGAAAAACGTTTTGGGATTGGAAAATAGCGCAGCTACAAACGGGAAAAAATCTTTTACTGGATCGCTTTAATTCCACTTTGCCCGTGGCCACTCAATCCGTATCCATCACCGTTGTGCCGGAGGCTTTATGATGTTTTTGAGTCTTTTCTTTCTTTTTTCTTCCTCGTCTTCCTTTGCAGTGGAAGAGAGAGATTTTTCGAAACTCATGGCACCACTGCATAGCTTGGAATTTACCGTTTCACAGACTGCGCACGCGCTTGTTTCGAATTCTCCAGCTACACATTCTTCCTGGGTTTCCGTGCAAGCAGATCGCGGGAACTTGTTTTATAAACCGGGGGAGCAGGCGAATTTTCGCCTGAGGAAAAATGTTTTTTTGAGCAATCCACAGTTCTTTTCTGAAACCACCTTGCAGCAAGAGGGGAGCGAACCCCAAACTATTTTTTTCATCTCTGGTTTTGGGTATTTCCAATCCACTCCTTTATCTCAGGAAAATTTGCACTTTCGAATCGTTACGAAAATAAAAGACTCAAACTCCAGTTGGGAAAGCACCGTGCAAGATGAAACCTTTGAGCTTCAATTAAGTGTGGAATAAACTATGAAACGTCTTTTCTTTTTGTCCGCTCTTTTTGTGAGCTGCCTTTTTGCGTCTTCTATGGAATCCTTGGGCGCACCGAAGGGCGTCAAAGCCAAACAGAGCCCCCAAAAGTCCATAAATTCTTTTCGCCAGAAAAAGAAGGTAGATCGAAAAAAATCGCCTAAGTCCGAGAGTTTCTTCTTTTTGGTGGATCCACGAGGAACCTATACCATTACCCGAAGAGACAATCCTTCCGCTCCTTCTTATCTTTCCTTAAGAGGTCTCGGCGTAGGTGCATTAGATTTTATCACTCTCACAAGAGTGGGGGCATATAATAATGGCGGACGAAATGCTCCAGAAAATTCCAACGGCCTAGTGGCCATGTTTATTACGGCGCAAGGGCAGTTCCTTCCACCGGGCCCCGAATCAGAAGTTTTTACTGCCATCACTCCACCCACTTTGTACGATGGCATTCCCACCGATGTGGCCGGTGATTTTGTGGTCGGGGTGAATAGCTTGGTTCAAGTTCCTTCCGGTGCGGTTGGATTGATTTTCACCACGGGCGATGCTTTTTACGGCGACAATTTTGATACCAATCAAAATTTTGGAGTATTGGTTGAGGCTGAGGCCAATGAAATTCTTCTGGATATTCCAGAGTTAGATTTTTTATCAGGTCGTGTAAAATCGTTTCAGATTCTCGCTGAAGAAGAAGGTGCCACCAGTTTCACTTTTGAGAAACTCACCAATGAAGATGGTGGAACGGTCACAGTTACCCCTCAAGGGTTAGTCACCTTTCAACCGGACTCTAATTTTTGGGGCGAAAGCTCTGTGACCATTGAAGTTACGAGTAATTTAGGAACCACTCTTGAAACCACCATTCCTCTTTCCGTGGAAAGAGATGCTTGCCCTTCTGGGAGCAGTTCTAATAACGGCAAAGATAGCGACGATCAAACTTGTGGAAATGGTCCTGTCCAAAATCCTTTGAACCAGCCCACCAATAGCGGCAGTTGCACCGTAAAAAATCCGGCTCCCTCTTCCTGCACTTCTGTGGAAAATCCTGTGAATGTGGCCAACGGTGCCATGTGGCATGAAGTGGAAGACTTTTCTCTTCCCTTAAGAAGACCAGATATCGATTTGTCGTTTCGTCGCACTTATGTTGCTTTTTCGGGCTCTCCCAGTGGAGATTTAGGGCCAAACTGGAAACATAATTTTGAATCTCGTTTGTTGATTCCTACCTCAAGCGGCGGAAGCATAGTGTGGATTGATCCTAGTGGTGGCCCGTGGACCTTTGAGTATCAAGGTATTTATACCTCCTATAAGGCCCCTGCTGCGTTAGATGCTACCCTTTGGAAGCTCTCTGATAAGTATCTTTTGCAATTTAAAGACAAACGTTTCTACGAGTTCTCTTTGAGTGGAAAAATGATTTCCTATCAAACAGCCCATGGTGAAGGATATTTTCTTACCTACGATTCCAACAATCGCTTGGCCAGCATTACCAATAGCTTTGCTGGAGAACTAATCTTTTCTCGTAACTCTTCTGGTAAGATTTCCAAAATCTTTCGCACTAGAGATCGAATGTCTTACCATTATTATTACGACTCCGCCGAAAGGTTAGTAAAAGTGGTAGACGATCAAGGACGCGCACAGTCCTATGAATACAATTCTGATCAAGTAGGAACCTTTGCAGAGGGTCTTTTGACTAAAATGGTGGATGCCTTAGGACGGGAAACGATTTTTACCTATTACGACGATGGCAGAGCAAAAGAACAGTTTGAGCCTGAAAATGGACGAGTGCAATTCTATTATGCTGGAGATGCGGGAAATAATTCCTCTACCACCGTAATTGATTCTGATGGTGTGCAGACAACCTATTTCTTTGATGAGAATTTGCGAACCATTCGAGAAGTAAAAGAAAATGGAGCCACAAAGGAGATAGAGTGGAATTCCCGTGGATATCGCTCTGCCCTGAAAGATGAGTTGGGATTCGTTACTTCCTATACTTACGATCCCAAAGGGAATGTGGAAACTTTAAAAAGACCCACAGACTCGCTTCCAAGATTTTTTCAGTATGACCAAGATTATTCAAAACTAATTGGTATTTATCCGCTTCAGAGCGCGGCAACTACTTTTACTCTAAATCCGAACAATGGGGATGTGATGAGTGAGGTGAGGGGAGATTATTCCTTACAATACACAAGAGACGTTTTTGGCAATATCTTGAGCACGAATAACGGGAGAGCGACCTTTAGTGATGCGAGAGATGCCAATGGATTTTTGGTGTATAAATTTGATGCGCACAATCCAGAGACTAGACAGGTAGATGAGAGGGGAAGAGTGAAAAAAATCACTTTTGCCACAGGAAGAGTGCAAGAGTTCACCTATGACAAATATGATTTGGTTCTATCGGTGGTGGATTCTGATGGACCAGATTCTTATTTTACCTACGATGTGGTGAATCGATTGGTGAAAAAAGTGGTGACCGATGGATCGGAAAAGCAGATAACGGAATATGAGTGGGATGGGCAAGATCGTTTATTGAGTGAGAAGGATGCGCTGGGGAGAGTGACGAGATATGTTTACGATCCTAATCGCACGCATTCTGGCCCTATTGAGGTGATAGATCCGGCGGGAAAGATCACTCGCCATGAGTATGATGCATTAAATCGAAAAGTAAAAACCATTGATGCGAGGGGAGCGGAGACGAGATTCGCCTATAACTTGCGAAATGAATTAGTTTCCGTGACCGACGCCAATGGCAACATTACTCGCTATGAATATGATGGAGTGGGAAGAAAAGTGAAAGAAATTCGACCCTCCGTAGCCGGGAATGAAGAAAGAGAGAGGGAGATTCGCTATTTTTATGATGAAGAAGATCGCTTGATCAAGGAAGAGCATGTTTCCGTGAGGGGAGCTGCTTACAATCGGATTATAGAATTTCAGTACGACCCTTATGATCGAATGACGAAGAAGGTTTTGAAGGTAGGCGATACGGTGCAAGAAGAAACCAATATGGCCTACGAAGATCAAATGGATGCGGATCTTTTAAAGTTGGTGAATAATTCTAAAGTAAATTTAGGATTTACAGCCAACGCCAGCCCTCCTTATTCCTTGAATGCATTTTCATGGGAATCTGCGGTTGGTGGAAATCCCTTGGGAATTTTAGAAGATCAGTTTTCCATTGATAGGAATAGTACGGGAGAAATTTCTAGTATCGTTGGAACGAATCGTGGGACAATTTACACGAAGAGTTATGATAGGGCGGGGAGATTAACTGGAGTGAATGCTGGAGCACTTAAAACTGCTATGGCTTATGACGGTTTTGGAAGGAGATCCAAAATCTCCCATTCAGATGGAACTTCCGGAAGTATTAATTACGACCCATTAAACCGAATCATGAATCTACGGTGGCAAGAGAAGGGAAGTGATTCTGTTTTTCAAACTTTAGCCTATGATTTGGCTGGCAATGTGAAGCATATGTCAAGAGAGCATGGAAGTTATGCTTTAGCCTATGATGAGGCAGATCAGTTGATTGGATCCAAGTACCACGGGAAACTCCCCGATCAGAGCGGCACTTGGCAATACGATTTATTGGGAAATCGATTAAGAGATTCCAAAAACGGAGTTTCAAGGCAAACGGCTAATTTTCTTTTGCAAAATGAAAGAAGTAGTTTCTTCTCCGATGAGGATGGATTTGGGGAGACGGCAAGAGAATCAACAAAGGATGGAGAGAAGTTATATTCGTACCGAGCCGATGGAAAGATTGCGGGTTTTATTGGAAATGGAGTTCATGCCATTTACCATTACGATGGGTTGGATCGCCTAGTTGCAAAAGAGATTAAAACGAAGACAGAAATCTTTGTGCAGAGCTTTATTCATCTAGGGCAAGAGACGAGAGTTTTATTAGGAAAAGCAGGGAGCGGAGAAGTAACCACCTATATTGATGGGCAAGGAGAGGCGGAGAGATTAGGAGAAGTTACGGGCAATCTAGGTAAAGGATACATTACGGATCATCTTGGGTCGGTGCTCAACTCCGATGCGGCGGGAGGTTCTAAGAGCTTTGGGTTGTGGGGAGAGATATCAAATGTTCCAAAGATCACTTCTTCTAGCAAGCCTGTGAGCTATGGATTCACCGGCCATGTAATTGATCTTGAGAGTGGGTTCAATCGCACAGAGTATCGGCAATATGATCCAAATATAGCTAGGTGGGTGAGTCAAGAGCCATTTGGACAGGAGGGACCAAATTTATTTGCTTACGTTGGCAATGATCCGTTGAGTTTTATCGATGCTGATGGATTGATGAAGTCTAATCGAAAAGCAAATACTCCTGAGATTGATTTTGGTTTATCAAAAAATATTTCTGGAGGTTGTGTATCTAAAGGCACATCACAGATTCAAATAAGAAGTACTCAGAATAAATTTGAAAATGATCAAAAGGCATTAATGGATCTTGCACAGCAAGCAAAAAAGCGTGGTGTCACGACAAAAGAAGCAAAAATTCTACTTGAATGGGGAAAAGAATCTGGAGTAAAAGCTAGGGGTATCGAATCACACCCGACAAAGAAATTTAAAGAACCTCATATTCATATTGGTCCTATTAATCATATTCGAGTAAAGAAATGAAATTTGAATTAAATGCCTCTGATATTAGTTTCGAATCATTATTGGGACTTCTTTTATTAGGAAAGCATAAAAGACTTATGCTTGGGTTTATTTTTAGAGACGATTTCAATCCTGAAAGCCAATTTACTAACTTCTTACAAATAGTGGCTTCGAATTTGATAGAAAAGAAGCAAGTTTCAAGATGGCCAGGTACTATACTGCACGAAGGATCACATGCTGTGCTTTGGACCGTGAATATTTCAGACTTAGTTATTCAAGTCTTTAGAGATCAATGCTTGGGCCTTAACAATTTTCAACATCCTTATCTGCCTGAAGATATTCATATTTTTCAAGACGATTCAAATGCACTTCTTACATCTGTAACTGCAGATGATTGGTGTTCCATAAATATTGATATGGACGATTTGGCCTGGCTCAGAATTAATCAAGCTAATTTGGCGAACATTTTAGACAGGTCAGCTCAATTGAATTTACCTGGAGAAAAATAGGATTCACAGAAATCGCCAGCTACTTTTGCCTTGTTTTTGGAATGGCTTATTATTTCGCTGAAGATCTATCATGGCGTGCTCATATCGCCGGATCTGGCGTTCCGCTTCTGGGCTTTTGTTCGTCGATCCTAGAAGTACTCGTAGCAATTCTCATGCGGCGCCCTCGTATCCCTGAGGCGTTAGACCCGAATCCCTGTCGTCCCTCCTCTGCTCGAGCCCAAGCGGTGCCTTATTTAATGGTCCAGGAGAGTGTAGTTAGCATCTATAAATAGGAAATGGTGTATAGGCGACAGAGAAAAATGAGGCTAATGATTAAGCGCGGAAGCGCTTTGATTGTATTCGGCCATCGGGTAAAATTCCTCGCAAGATGGTCAACAAGTCAAGTAGCCGCGTAATGTATGTCGGGAAAGATGCGCGTGTAATTTTAAATTCAGAAGGAAAAGTCATTACTACATATCCGCGGAGTTCAATCGGAAGGAGAATCAAATGAAGTTAGATGAACGTCAAAAAATAATCAAAATCCTAACCAAACGGGCTCCGAAGCTAGCAGAAAAGCTATTGGCATCCCATGACATCATGAATTTAGACCACGACTTGAGATATGAAATCGCCGGTATCCTGAGCGATGAGTTCTCCGAGTATGGACTCCGAGAGGATGATGAGCCAAACGCCTACGGTTTAGAAATTGAGCACTTAATTGGTGCATGTCGCTTGACTGAAGAGTAGATAACGTTTTTGCTAATATAGGAGCTAGCACAAATAAAGAGCATTAGAGCCGGTCACTAATTCTGAATAGGTCGCATTCACAAATCGGGAACTACTTTCATGCAGGTTTCTTGGTGCCGTTCTCATACCGGCATGCGTGGCGTTTCGCTAGATTTCTTCTGGCATTCGTAAAAATTAATATTTCTCTTCCTACGGGCGCTGTTCGCGTAAAGTGGAGCGAAAGTCCCCCAGCGCAATTTTTCACAATCAATGAACACTTGAGAAACTTATTTATTTTGTCTGGTCTTTGCTCTATTAAAAAAAGGTCGAAGATTGACGCTTCGTTTTTTTGTACATTCTGGGAGATGGGTTACATTTTATTCCTGGTACCCAGGTGACGATTTAATCAAGATCCTCTTCGGTGTTTAAGGGATTTTCTTTAGGACAGAATCTCCAGGTTTTATCATCATAGAAGCCTAGCTCATATTTTAAGAAGTGGATCGACCATATGCCTTCATCGACTTGTTTAATTCCAATTTTTTGGCCACCTAAAGCTTGACTGAGATAAACCCTTCTTTTTTGTGGATGAGAGAAGAATCCATCTTGTGTAGTTATGACTGTGAAGTCTGAGCTTGGGTAATCTGGATCCTTTAAAAATATCGGCATTTTTCTGGCTGATGGGATGTATAAGTCCTCAGGACGTTTTCCTCCGATTCCATCGTGAGGTCTTTCATGATTATAAATGTTTTGGAAAGAATCAAAAATTTCTTGTTGTTGCAGAATATTTTTGGCCGGCTCTTTTAAAGCTGTCTGCTTCAAAGTTCTATGCATGCGCTCATGTGAGCCATTTTCCTGAGGATTGCCCGGCCGAATCCGTTCAATTTTGATTCCAAGTCTTAACCACCAAACCGATAGCTTGCTAAGACCTCCTATCGTTCTAGTAGAAAATGGCACACCATTATCTGTTCGGATTGAGTTTGGAATTCCAAATTTTTGAAATGTATTGATAAAGCTATCAAATGCTCCTTCTTCTGCAGTGCCTTCATGAGCATCTACGCATAGAACAAAACGACTCCATTGATCAGTCACGGTAAGTGGATAGCAGTAGTAACCGTTTTTCATTTTAAACTGTCCCTTGAAATCTGCGCACCAAAGTTCATTTGGTGCGTTTGGGTTTACGAGCTGAGTTCCCTTCGCCTTAAACTTATTCCTTTTAACGCGACGGAAAATTAAATTAGAGCGATCTAGGATCGAATGAATCGTGCTCGCTGCTGGAATTTGATCCTCTGCATGCTTTCTACAAAGATAGGTTCGAATTTTGGGTGCACCCCAGGTCGGATGAGTGTTTCTAGTATTGATTATTAAGGAGGTAATGTGTTCGGGGGTTTTGTGGGGACATCGGTTGGGCCTACTGGATTTATTCTCAAATGCCGAAACACCCTCTTGATGGTATCGACCAAGTATTTTGTAGCCGGTTTTTCTCGAGATTCCAAACTCTCTGCACAAATCCGCCATTCGCTCACCGTCAAGAAGACGGGTTAAGAACTTCATTCGCTCAGACATAACTGACGACTCCTTCCAGGGCATAACTCAACCTCCTACTAATAAAGGTTGATTATGCTAATCTGAAATGTGTCACCTAGGTACCCGGAATAAACTGTTACCTCTCTACCCGGAATATACCTTTTAAGTTTTTCAGTGCAGATAGCAGGCTGCAGAAACGGTGGGCGAGTTTTCAGTTGAAGCGAAGCCTAGCGGCTTCGCTTGATAAGGGAAGAGCATGTTTCTGTGAGGGGAGCTTCGTTTAACCGGGCGATTGAATTTCAGTACGATCCTTATGATCGAATGACGAAGAAGGTTTTAAAGGTAGGCGATACGGTGCAAGAAGAAACCAATATGGCCTATGAAGATCAAATAGATTTACCTGTGCGTTTCCAGCACAAAAAAGTGAAATAGAGCCAGGCACTAATTCTGATCGGGTCACAATCCCGTTCAGGTTCTACTTTCATGCTGGTTTCTTGGTACCGCTCTCAACTCAGCAGGTGCGGCGTTTCGCTAGATTTCTTCTGGTATTCGAAAATCTAGTATCCGTAAGGCCAATCTGTTGCCCCAGGTTCGTCCTGATTCCCTAACCCCGGACCCTGTTCGCTTAA
>JACCDX010652092.1_pt1 | contig 18705 bp, 20 predicted proteins | sample 7449681 | NCBI WGS metagenome assembly JACCDX01 (sample SAMN15323450, study PRJNA562643) | freshwater metagenome | isolation source: river surface water | place: USA:Blue River Watershed | collected 2017-08-18
AAGAAGTACGACCCAGTAGTGCGCAAGCACGTTGAATTCCGCGAGGAGCGCTAAGAATGGCAAAGAAGAGCAAGATTGCTCGTAACGAGCAGCGCAAGGTTGTTGTTGAGCGCTACGCAGAGAAGCGCCTAGCCCTAAAGAAGGCGCTAGTTGACCCTAACTCCACCGCTGAGCAGCGCGAAGAGGCTCGACTGGGCCTTCAGAAGTTGCCTCGCAACGCGAGCCCAGTTCGCGTTCGCAGCCGTGACCTAATCGATGGCCGCCCACGCGGTGTGCTCTCCAAGTTCGGCATCAGCCGTGTTCGCTTCCGTGACATGGCTCACGCAGGTGAGCTTCCAGGTGTAACCAAGTCCAGCTGGTAATCAGTTCTAAATCTGATCCCGCCTAGAGAGACCAATTGCCTCTCGATGGCGGGATTAGTTTTTCTGCACCAACAAACTTCTTGGCTAGCTCAAACTCAGCCTGAAGATGAGGGGCCATTTCCTTTTCCAGCGCCTTGCTAACCCAAAGCTCTTTCCAAAGCGACAAGACTCTGAGTTCGCCGGTTTTGCGATCGTGCTTTAGGTCTGCCCGCCCAACCAGCTGATCCCTATAGAGGATGGGGAGGGTGTAATACCCATACTTGCGTTTGGGTTCCGGAGTGTAGATCTCGATCAGGTAGTCAAAATCAAAAAGCCTTCTGGTTCGATCACGGTGCCAAGTGAGTGGATCGAACGGGTTGAAAAGCCTCAGTGGGCGCGAGTAATCAAGGCTGACTTGAGTTTCTAGGGTTTTTACCAGAGCGTAGTTCGGCTCCTGCCACCCCTCGACCGCGACCTCAACTAGCTCTCCCGATTGCAATAGAGAATTGAAAGAAGCCTTGGCCTCAGTTTTGGTGAAGCGGAAGTAATCGGCAAGTTCACCCTCGGTAGCAATTCCCAGGGACTGGGCGGATCTCCTGAGTAGCTCCAATTTCTGCTCTGGCTCGTTCAAACCCAATTGCGGCATCTCAACTTGCTCAGGTAGGGCATAAAGGCGAGAGAAGTTCTTTCGGCCGGCACTCACCATTTCACCTGCGAAGAAGAGCCGCTCCAGGATCAACTTCACCTCTGACCAACCCCACCAGTTGCCGGTGCGCTTGTTTGAATCATGCTCAAACTGAGCGATGGTCATTGGGCCGTTTTGTTTGAGTTCGCCCCTAATCCAGTTTGTGAGCTGGTGTTTTGGCGAGAGCAGAGCCTTTACCTTTTCCCGCTGGCGATACTCGTTTCGTCGGAACTCGAATAAACCCCAGTCCTCAGGGGCAATCAATGCTGCGCAGTGAGCCCAGTACTCGCGAAACTCTGGAATGGATCCGGCCCCGAACGCCAGCCGCTCAAACTCGTCCAATGAGTAGGTACCAACGCGAGAGAATGCCGGCATTAGGTGGGCTCGGGTAAAGACATTGACCGAATCAATCTGAAATAGGTGCAGGGTTTTCAGGGCATCCTGAATCGAATCCACCGGCCTGTGGATCCCAAGAGATTGGAGGGCTAGAGCCCTGGCCCGCTCTTGTGAGAGTACGTTTGCGATTTCAAATCTCGGTTCTTTTGGGTCTCACTAACTCTATTCCGCGTGGTTATTGGGCAAGCGGGGATGTCGAGGGATTTGCCATTTTTGGTTCGGTTACCCCAAGAAAGTCCAAAAATCCGCGTGAATTCAAGGAAAACTCGCCCGCAACACGCCGAGGTATGAGCGTTGACTTGCTATCTAGGGCTATAGGTTGATTGAGACATTCCTGTCCCTAGACGTCCAGGAGGACCAAAATGAACAAGAGCGAGCTCGTAGCAGCAGTCGCAAAGCACACCGGCGAGTCACAGGCCGCTGTTGGCCGTGTTATCGACGCAATGTTTGAGACCATCGGCGCATCAATCAAGAAGGGTGACAAGGTCACCATTCCTGGTTACCTAACCGTTGACAAGGGCCGTCGTGCAGCACGCACCGGACGCAACCCACAGACCGGCGCAACCATCCAGATTGCAGCTGCAAACACCGTAAAGGTATCTGCAGGTAGCAAGCTAAAGGCTGCTGTTAAGTAAATAAGCCAAACGATAAAGGCGGTGGTCTTCGGACGACCGCCTTTGTCTTATCCAAAAGGTAGGGTTGAGGGGTGAATAATCGCGCTCGTGGGTACATCTATGTGGCCGGTCAGCTACTACTGCTGGGCCTACTTTTCACCGCGCCGCGCATGGATTCTCCCTATGGAGCAATCAGCGATCTGATCAGTTATCTCGGGCTAGCGATTATGGCGGTTGGCATTGCAATTTTAATTGCTAGCTTTCTAAAACTTGGTAAGTCACTTACCGCAAACCCAGTGCCAAAAGAGGATGGCGAACTGGTGGTCACCGGACTATATGCCTTTGTTCGGCACCCGATTTACCTTGGGCTGCTGTTGCTTGGTTTTGGTGTGGTTCTGGACGCCGGTTACTGGCCGCAGATTTTGATTTTCCTGATGCTCTACATCCAATTGCACATCAAGGCCAACTTCGAGGAATACCTGCTGAAGCAGAAATACCCTGGTTATTCCGCCTATGCAGCCAAGACTCCAAGGTTTTTCCCGAGGTTTAGGTAATTGACAAAGAACCTCGCTAGACGGTCACTCCTTGGTATAGCCCTTATCGCCCTTGGCGCGGTTATCAGCGTCTACATCGGACTGATCTTTGGTGGCGCAACCCTGCCACTACCCTTCTCTGACCCCGGACCGGTAGTTCGCTGGGGTTCACCCATTGCCAAACTAGTCATGAACCTATCCATGGCGGTCACCCTTGGAACCCTGGTTTTCTCGGCCTATGCGGCCAACAAAGCAGAACGAGATGAGCTGCGCCCGGTCGCGGCTTGGGGCTCCGCACTTTGGTTGATTTCAGGCAGTGCCTACTTTGTCCTCACCTACCTCTCCGCCTCAGGAACCCAGATTTCTTTCGGGCAAGAGTTTTCCGATGGCCTATGGCTCTTCGCCACTCAAATCGAACTAGGCACCCTACTGGCTTGGAACCTAGTGTTTGCAATGGTGTTGAGTCTCACGACCATTGCGCTGGGATCACAGCTCTGGGTGGCGATTAACGCAGCACTTGCGATTGCTGCGCTATATCCGTTGGCTGCGTCTGGTCACGCCTCAAGTGATGTCGGTCACGCGGTTGCGGTGAACTCGATGCTCATGCACCTGGTGGGAGTGTCGGTTTGGTTGGGAGGGCTATTCGCGCTCTACGCGGTGTTCTTCTCAAACTCCGAGCGCTCAGGGGAGCTAACTAGAAGGTATTCGACCCTCGCACTAATCAGTTTCATCATCGTCTCCATTTCGGGTCTGACCGCAGGGTATGTGCGGCTCTACGAGCCGAGTGACCTACTTAGCCAGTACGGCTTGATGTTGGTTGGCAAGGCGGTTCTGCTGGTATCCCTTGGGCTCTTCGGCGCTCGCCATCGAGTGATACTGGCAGGTAAGTTCGCCGAGCGCTCGAAGGGTTTTTGGAGGCTGGTTGCCTTCGAGCTTGTTGTCATGGGCCTTGCCTTTGGCCTTGGCACCGCACTGGCTAGAACTGCAACTCCAATCTCTGATGCCGAGTTCGTGCCACCAACTCCGGCGCAGCTACTCACCGGAGACCCACTACCCCCAGAACTTACCTCGAGCTCATGGTTCACCGTTTGGGATGTTGATCCGCTGTGGGCAACGGTCGTTCTTTTTGGTATTTCGCTCTATTTGATTGGTGTGTTCAAGCTCAGGGCACGCGGAGATAAGTGGTCGTTCGGTCGAACCGCCTCCTGGCTGGGCGGCATGACCCTGTTGTTTTACGTCACCAGTGGTGCTCCAAACGCCTATGGCGAGTACCTATTCTCGGTGCACATGGTCGGCCACATGATGCTCTCCATGTTTGTGCCGGTGCTATTGGTACCTGGCGCTCCGGTCACCCTGCTATCCAGGGTTGCTGCGGCAAGAAAAGATGGCTCTAGAGGCCTACGTGAGTGGGTGCTGTGGGCGGTTCACACCCCGTATGCCTGGCTGATCTCTCATCCATTGTTTGCCGGCTTTAACTTCGCGATTTCGCTGGTGCTGTTCTACTACACACCAGCGTTTAGATGGGCGACCGAGCAGCATCTTGGCCACCAGTGGATGATCGTGCACTTTTTGATCACCGGCTACCTGTTTGTGCAGTCGCTGATCGGCGTTGACCCCCAGCCTCACAAACCTGGCTACCCGCTCAAGCTCATGCTGCTGATTGGCACTATGGCCTTCCACGCCTTCTTCGGACTGGGTCTGATGAATGAGAAGAGCCTGCTGCTAGCCGATTGGTTTGGATCCATGGGTCGAACCTGGGGAGACGACCCACTATCTGATCAAGCTATCGGTGGTGCCTTTGCGTGGGGTGTGGGAGAGATCCCAACCATCTTGATCACCCTCTACGTGGTTTTCCAGTGGTCGCGCTCGGATGACCGCGAGCGTAAGCGCCTCGATCGTGCCTCGGATCGCTCAGGTAACCAAGACCTCAATGATTACAACGAGATGCTGCGCAAGCTAAGCGAGCGCTCATGATCATTGAGCTCAGTGAAGAACAGCGCAATCTTTTTGACTACATCGAACAGACCGACGCCCATGTGTTTGTGACCGGCCGAGCGGGCACTGGCAAATCGACCCTGCTCTCCCATCTGGTTGCCAACACCGAGAAGTCTTTCGCGGTGTGTGCACCAACAGGAGTCGCGGCATTGAATGTGGGTGGGGTGACAATCCACTCGCTGTTCACATTCCCGCTTGGTCTCCTCGGCGAAGTAGATATCGGTAAGCACCTCTCGCGCAGAACCAGGGATGTTCTCAAGGCTTTGGACATGTTGGTAATCGATGAGGTATCCATGGTCTCGGCCGATCTGATGGATGCGATAGACCGAGCGCTCCGAATTGCCAGGGGCAGAAGAAACCTGCCGTTTGGTGGAGCGCAGGTTGTGATGTTTGGTGACCCCTATCAGTTGGCACCGGTTCCTCCGCGCGACCCCCAGGAGCGCGCCTACATGGCGGAGAACTACCAATCCATTTGGTTCTTCGATGCCCATGTCTTCAGAGATGCAGGCCTGGAACGCTTTGAACTCAGCGAGATTTTCAGGCAGTCAGACATTCAGTTCAAAGAGATTTTGAATGCAATCCGCGATGGCTCGGTCACCCAGGAGATGCTTGACCACATCAACCGAGCCGGGAATCGTTTCCCACCGCATCCGGATGTAATCAAGCTGGCAACCATCAACGAGACCGTGAATTCGGTGAATGCCCAGCGCATGAGCTTGATTCCAGGGGAGCCAAAGCTCTTCCGAGCCACCTACTCCGAAGGCGCAGCCAACGCTTTTGGCCGTGTGCTGCCTGCCGAGACCGAGCTCTACCTCAAAGTTGGCGCGCAGGTGATGTTTATCAAAAACGACGATGGCACCGGCGGAAAGCGCTGGGTAAATGGCACCATCGGCCATGTCGTAGACCTCAAGAAATCAGGCATCGTGGTGGTTGAGGTTGATGGCGAGGAGTTTGAGGTTGGTCCCGCAACCTGGGAGAAGGTGCGATACGAGGTTGAAGAGGACTTCGATGAGGCATCCGGCAAGGTGAAGGAAGTGCTGGTTCCAATCACCCTGGCCGAGTTCAAACAGATTCCGTTGCGACTCGCATGGGCGGTAACGGTTCACAAGTCCCAGGGCCAAACCTACGACGAGGTGCAAATCGACATGGGGCGTGGGGCCTTTTCGCCAGGGCAAACCTATGTTGCTCTCTCCAGAGTCAGGTCTCTGGATGGGCTGTATCTCACTCGGGCCATCACCATGCGAGATGTGATGGTTGATCGCGATGTGGTTCGGTTTATGTCAGGGGCTCGTATAGACCCGGAGCTCGAAGCCACCAGTTCAGAGCATCTGCCACCCTTCTAGACCAGTAGCTCTCGTGGTGACCGGTGTATGGGTAGTGGTTTGCAACCAACTCATCGGCTGACTGGTAACCCTTTTGGTGCAAAAGTTCCTTTGCCCTGGCGTGAAATGGGGCGTAGTAGGCATCTAGTTCTAGATCACCGTGGTCGGTCCAGATTCTGTGAGTGCCAGCGGGCGGTAGCATCGCCGTTAGCTCATCAACCATTACCTCGCGTCCAAATGGCCAGTGGGTTGAGAAGCCGATTGCAGTTCCGAAGTGGCCGGGCCGCTTGGCCAGTGCGTAGAACGAGATCAACCCACCCATCGACGCGCCCATCACGGCTGTGCGGTTGGGGTCGTGTTCGATGCCGTAGCGCTCCAGCGCAAAGGGCAGAATTGCGTCCGCCAACAGTGACACATAGGAGTCTCCGAATCCTGGCCCGCGCAGTTTTTGAAAGTCTTGTGGCAGCGAATCCCAGAACTCGGGGTGGGCATCCAATATCTCTTGAGGAGCGAGTTCACGAAGCCTGGTTTCATCAGACTGACCCCACACTGCGATAACCAGAGGTTGTTCTCCCCTTACCTCGTCGCGAATCGCGGTCAAAACCTCCCAGGTCTTGCCCGTGAAGGAGTCCTTTTCGTCGAAGATGTTTCGACCATCGTGCATTACCAAAACCGGTGTTTTGGCATGAACGCCTTTTGGAACCCAGATATCGACGATGTGGGAATCAAACTCTAAGCGCTCCAGCTTGCCTCCGGCCAGGCGATGCTCTCTGAGTTTGCGCTCTCGGAATGCCATAAACAGCGGCAGGGTGAAGGCAAGCGCGGTTATTCCGGAGACCAGGAAGTAGAGCCAAACCCGCTTCATCTTCAGGCGCCTAGCCTCATAAATCATGAAACCCGCTGCGGTGATGGCAACAATGCTCAAATCCACCGAGAGCACTAAATCAACGCTCGACCCGAACCAAGCCTTGAGGTAGTCGGCCTGCTCAAATACTGCCAGTGCGTTCAGCCACCAGGCCGTAATCAGCCCTAGGGCTGAAAGCACGAAATAGAACCGTTCTCGAAGAATCGACGCTTTCAGCATTACAAACCCATGCCCTTTCTTAGGTGGTGAAGTTTTTGTTTCTCAATTTCGGTTACTGGCAGACACAGTGCCAGGTCTAGAAGGCCACTTGCGCATTGGTCACCTGGTTGAAGCTGCAGGCGATTGATATCGCTTGCAAGATTCGGGTAGTCGGCTTCAAATCTGCGGAACGGATTCAGCGAATCCGCGCGAGAGGCCTCAATTGGGTTGAAGTGGCGAATCAGTTTGATTAGCTTCTCGACCGCGTAACTCTTTAGATGTTGCTCGGAGGCTATTTTCTCGCCGCGGCGGAATCTCCCCACGCCAATCTGAATCAGGGCTAAGAAGAGCTCAAACTCAGCTTCGGGATCCATGGGTCTCGGCACGGAGCGATTCGCAATAGCAGCCATTCGTGCTGCGATATCTGCCTTATCCAGCACAACCGAGAAGTCATTGGCGGAAGCCAGTTCAAGTTCCTGGTCTTCAAAGACCGCAAACTCCAAAAGTCGCAAGTCTGTGTAAACAACCTTGAGCCCGTGAGCTGTTTCTCGGGGCGAGAGCAGGATCTCATGGTGCCGAGGAAGCCAAGCCAGGTTTTGGCGGTATTGCTCTCCAAAACCTGGTTTCACAACCAGGAAGAAGTCATGGTCAGAGTGCTCATCCGCGCGCTCTAGCGCTGCAGAACTTCCAAGGAAGACCAGGCCAATGACCTCGGGTCTTGTCTCAACTCGATCCAGGAGTTCGGTCTGATAGGCCACGAATGCGTCATTGGATTGGCTCATGGGGACAAAACTAACCGATAACCTTTTGACATGTTGCTATCAGACCGCGATATCAGGGCCCAGATTGAGGCCGGACGAATCGGCCTAGATCCTTTGAACATGGAGCTCATCCAGCCTTCGAGCATGGATGTTCGTCTGGATCGTTTCTTCAGGCTGTTTGATAACCACAAATACCCCTTTATTGACCCGCGCGAGCAGCAGGATGATCTCACTCGTTTCGTCGAGGTTGCCCCCGATGAGCCGTTTATTCTGCACCCGGGTGAGTTTGTGCTCGGTTCAACCTTTGAGTTCGTTTCACTTCCAGATGACATCGCTGCTCGCCTAGAGGGCAAGTCATCCTTGGGTCGCCTGGGACTTCTGACCCACTCCACCGCAGGCTTTGTTGACCCGGGTTTCCAGGGTCACGTGACGCTTGAGCTCTCAAACGTGGCAACCCTGCCTATCAAGCTCTGGCCAGGTATGAAGATTGGACAGCTGTGCTTCTTCCAGCTCTCATCGGCCAGTGAGAACCCATACGGCTCAGCCAAGTATGGCTCTCGTTATCAGGGACAGCGGGGGCCAACAGCTTCGCGCAGCTACCTCAACTTCCACATCTCGGATGTCGGGAACTCCCCGCTAGAGAAATAGGCTTCGGGCCTCGCTCAACACCTTGCCATTTACGTGCCTCAATGCGTAGCGATCGGCTGCGATCTCGCACAGCCTCGCGACCTCAAAGCTAAACACCTTGGAAACTAAGAACCACGGCGCGATGGTGAGCGCCAAGGCACTCACCGCCTTCAGCACTTGGTGTTGCAATCTGATGTGGCCCAGTTCGTGCCACAGCACGGCTTCAAGTCTTACCTTGTCTAGCGCGAGTGCCGCGCTCGAGAGGTAGATCACGCCTGCTCGGGTGATTGCAAAATAGCCCGGAACTGCTAGCTCACGCACTGATACCCCCTCAAACAATGTGCCTGTGGGCTTGGATAGCTGATTGAGATCGAGGTTCCGTTCTCGGGCTTGAAAGTAGGGAGCGAGACGGAGATTTGTAATAGCGAGCAACACCCCGGCAAAGGCCAACAGAATCCAGGGAGCAAAGCTAATCAGCAGGATTTCGCCGAGATCCTGCCCGGCCTGAAGGCTGAAGTAGCTTTGGAATACCGAGCTAAAAGCAATCAAGACCGCCGCCAAGGCGGCCACTAGGCTCACCATCAGCAGCACGAACCAAATCGCAATTCCTAAGTTTGGGTGCTTGGTGAATTTCCCACTCAGCGTCAGGGGGGCGCTTGTGGAGATGGCTAGAACTAGCTCCAAAAGGAGCACTAGACCCAGTAGTTCACTGTTCAAGACGGCCCCTCTCGAGGTGAGTCTAGATGACTTATACTTTTGGATATGCGCCTATTGAGATCAATACTTTTGCTTCCGCTGCTCTTCGCTCTCTCGGCCTGTGGCTTGCTTGGTTCGACAACTTCAGATTCGAAATCTGGCGAGCTAACGACCAATGAGGTGATGTTTGCTCAGATGATGATCCAGCACCACCAGCAGGCGATTGAAATGTCTGAACTTGTGGCCGACCGCACTGATAACCCAGAGATCAACGCCCTAGCGCTTGAAATCATCGCCGCCCAAGACCCCGAGATCTCGCTCATGCAGACCTGGATTGATGAGTTCGGTGATGCGGGCATGGATCACGCCGGTCACTCGATGGGGGGCATGCTCACGGAGTCCGAACTCGAGGCCTTGAGAGCGGCGTCTGGAGTCGAATTTGAGAAGCTTTACCTTTCGGGGATGATCAAGCACCACGAGGGTGCAATTGACATGGCGGACATGCTTTCAAACTCCAACTACCCAGCGGCTCAAAAGCTACGGGCAGACATTATCGAGACCCAGACCGCCGAGATTGAATTGATGAAAAAGCTGTTGGAGCGTTACTGACCCAGTGCCTTTTTCAGCTGCTCCAGCTGCTTGGCTGATAGCCCTCCGGCGAAGTGTGAGAACACTAGAGCCGGGTTCGACTGGTCCATCGCATCCAACAGCAGTCTGGCGGTGTGTTCCTCGCGAGACGAAGCAGACTTGAAGATCAAAGTTCGGCCGTTACCTGGCTCCCTCACAACCAAACCCTTGTCGACCAAACGGCTGAGCACGGTGAGGATGGTCGTCACGGCAAGGGAGTCATCACCCAGCATCGCAAGAATTTGCTGAGAACTCAGCCCATCCGGCCTGTCCCACAGGCAGCTCAGCACCTCGGATTCGAGCTCACCTTGTTTGCGCTTTGACATGCGGACATTCTACGGGGTGTAGAGATTAGTTTTGTGGATCGGTTATCACAGGTAGCGATTCGGTCTTCGGCTCAGGCCCGGGACTGCGCTTGATGATGATCGCGATAGCTAATGCTGCAACCAGCACAATCACGCCACAGATAAACACCGTGATGCGCACACCGAAGTTCTCGGCGAACCAACCAATTGCAGGGGAGCCAATTGGGGTGCCGCCCATAAAGATCAATAGGTAGATGCCCATTACACGGCCACGCAGCGTCGGCTCACAGTTTGTCTGCACAAACGAGTTGGCACCAATCAACATCATCAGTGCCATGCCACCAACCAGGGGAAGAATGGCGGCAAAGGTCCCGTAGGTGGGCATCCAGGCGGTAATCATTAGCAACGAGCCAAAGGCCATGCCGAACCGCATCACCCACTTCGGAACCCTCATGTGCTCGAGGCGAGCCGAAACCAAGACGCCGGTGAATGATCCCACCGCCAAGATGCTGCCCAGAATTCCAAACTCTGCAGGACCCTTGCCAAACTCCTGGGTTGCCATAACCGCCATGAATATCTGGAAGTTCAACCCGAAGGTGGTGGCGAAAAACACCGCGATCATGACTAGGCGAATCTCGGTGTGACCGAGAACGTAGTTAACGGCCTCCTTGAGCTTCGCCCCGCGCTCTGGCTTTACCGAAATAAACAATTCGTTTTTGCGGATCAGAATCAGACTCACGACTACCGCAACATAGGTGAAGGAGTTGATTACAAACGAAAGCCCAGTGCCAAACAGCACAATCAAAAAGCCCGAGGCCGCTGGCCCGATCAGTCTCCCAGCGTTGAAGTTAGCGCTGTTGAGGCTGATAGCGCTGGGAATGTCCTTTTGACCAACCAGCTCTGAGTTGAAACTCGTTCTAACCGGGGCGTCAAGGGCTGAGAAGACTCCGACCGTGAAGGCCAGGACAGCAACGTGCCAAACCTCAACCTGCTCGGTGATAACCAACAATCCCAGGGTTAGGGATCCGAGGCCTGCACCAATGTTGGTGATGATAAGCAGAGTTCGCTTATCGAAGCGGTCTGCCAAGACCCCGCCATACAGGCTCAACAGCAGTGAAGGAAGGAACTGGAGCGCGGTGATGATGCCGAGAAGCTGTGCCGAGTTGGTCAGCTCGAGAACTAGCCAGTCTTGAGCGATTCGCTGAGCCCAGGTTCCAATGTTCGATAGCACGTTGGCAGGGAAGAGAACCCGGTAATTGCGGTGCCTAAACGCTCGGAACGCACTCGGTTTAGACACCCGATAAGCGTAAACCCAAGAATGGGTAGTTGTTCACCTAGGCGTTTATTACCTGCGGTGTCGGGCTGACCCTTGCCAATAGCAAGATCCCCACCACGAGAACCAGCATCAGACCAAGGATTCCGTAGACGGTGGCCTGAGCATTGCCAATTCCAGCACTCAACGCAATCGAAATCGCGGTGGTCCAAAGTAGCGGGCTTAGGAAGCTAACCGCCCTACCGGTTGTCATGTAGAGACCAAAGACCTCGCCCTCGCGGCCTGCAGGGGTGAACTTGGCGACAAACGATCTCGATGCTGCCTGCGCAGGACCAACGAACAGAGTTAGAGCCAACCCACCGATCCAGTAGGTGATTGGGCCAGCGCTGGCAAAGGCGAAGACCCCAAAACCAGCAATCGTTAGGCCAATCAAGGAGACCATGATGGTGCGCTTTCCGCCCCACTTGTCATCGAGGAAGCCACCGATAGCGGCACCAATGCCCGCCATTAGATTGGCTGCGATACCAAAGATGATCACCTCGGCAAGCTCGAAACCAAATGCGAGCGAGCCAAGAGCTCCACCGAATGCAAACACTCCAGAGAGGCCATCGCGATAGATGGCTGAGGAGATCAAAAACTTGAAGGTCTCAGGAGCCTGTTTGCGAAGTGACTTGAGCTGAGCCCAGAGCTTGAAATAGCTCTCAATAACGCTCTCTTTCTCAAGGTTTTCCTTGGCTTTGACCTCAGGAACGCGGACAAATAGCGGAATCGAGAACACCAGGAGCCAGATTGCGCTGAATAGGAACACGGCCCTGACATTCAGAGCATCCTCGGTTGGAATGCCGAACCAGGGTGTATCGGTCTGGACAAAGCCAACTAGCGAAACCAGTAGCAGGATGATGCCGCCAACGTAGCCAAGTCCCCAGGCAAAGCCGGAGACCTTACCGATGTTTTTCTCGGTGGAGACTTGCCGGAGCATTGCGTAGTAGTTGATGAAGGCAATCTCCTGCACAAAACCACCAAAGCTAAAGATGATTAGACCCAGCCACAGCATCTCTGGGGTTGGAGCAATAAAGAACAGCGAAGCCATGACACCCGACAGCACCAGGGTGTTGACCAGCAACCAAAACTTTCTTCGGCCCATCTCATCTGATCTGCGACCGAAGACCGGCGCTACCAAAGCCACGGCAATACCGGCGATGGTGGCAGCCAGACCTAGGGCTCTCGATGTGTCTTCCTCTGGGCCAAAGGCCGAGGAGGTGATGTAGATCGGGAAAATGAAGGTGGAGAAGATGGTGGGGAAGGGTTGCTCTGCCCAGTCCCAAAGGGCCCAGGCAAATGTTCCGCGAGACTTCTTGGTTGCAACAGCGCTGTCGGTCATGGCCTGAGATTACTCCTGAACCAGGAAATTCCCATGACCTAAATGCAAATTTTTATCTCACCGATAACCTTGCCGCCACCCAAGACCTGGAGTGAGTCTTCAGCCTCGATTGCCACACGAGTAGGGCTATCGATTAGTCCGTGCTTGTGAAGCAGCGCGGCTGTGGTCTTGAGTGCTGCGCGCAGCGAACCATCGGCGAACTTGATCGCAAGTGCGTGACCAGATCTGGTAACGGCGGTGAAGACACCCTCAGCACCGAGTTTGGAGAGGATCCCATGCTTCATCAAGAGCGCATCTGGGGTTGTGGTGTCGCCGATTAGGTGCGGGTGAGTCAAACCGGCTTCGAATAGTTCTAGATCATGGGTTGGCAACTTGGTTAGAGCCCTTGCAAGACCAATAGTCGAGATAGCAAAGAGCGGGGCTCCGCAGCCGTCAACTGTGGTTTTCACGATCTGCTCCAGAGCTAGCTCCTCGATCAATGCCTTCACGCGCTGCTGAATCGGGTGCTCGGGTGAGAGATAGTCCGATGTGCTGAAGCCATTTAGCTTTGCGGTGGCGAGAAAACCCGCATGTTTGCCGGAGCAATTCATGAAGACCCGAGATTGCTCAGTGGCCAAGGCTTTGGACTCCGGATTCCAGGGCCAAGCCTCTGGGCAACCTAGGTCTGACCCACTGTTGCCGTGATCACTCAGCAGACTCTTGACCAGATCAATCTGTTCCTGGGTCGCATAGTGCGAGGCCATCGAGATAACGCTCTGTCTTGAGTCGGTCTTCAGGCCAAGCTCGCGCATAACCATCGCCTGGATCGGCTTGAGTGCCGAGCGCGGATAAATCAAAGCAGCAGCATCTCCCACCACCTCCAGCACCTGGCCATCCGGAGCAACTAAAGCCGCCGTGCCCAAGTGGAAAGACTCGTTCAGGCCATCTCGGCGAATGATGGCCAGCGGGGCTAAGCCGGCAACGGTGAGCTCATGCATAGCAAACAGACTACTCAGAACCCAAAGTTGAGTCATTCACACTCAACTTTCAGGAATGGATTCTTGACATCTTGGTTTTCTTATTTGAAACTTGAGCGCAGGTGACTCAACTTTGAGGCACGAACAGGATTTAGAAGAAGGAGAAAACAATGGGTAGAGCAGTAGGTATTGACCTAGGTACCACCAACAGCGCGGTAACCGTGCTGGAGGCCGGAGAGCCAAAGGTAATCGCAAACGCAGAAGGATTCCGCACCACCCCATCGGTGGTGGCATTCACCAAGGATGGCAACATCTTGGTTGGTGAGACCGCAAAGCGTCAGGCAGTGACCAACGTTGACCGCACCGTATCTTCGGTAAAGCGCCACATGGGCACCAACTGGAAGTTCAAGGTCGAGGACAAGGAGTACACCCCTCAGGAGATCTCCGCTCGTATCTTGATGAAGCTAAAGCGCGACGCCGAGACCTACCTAGGTGAGAGCGTCACCGATGCAGTGATCACCGTCCCTGCATACTTCAACGACGCCGAGCGTCAGGCAACCAAGGAGGCTGGCGAGATCGCGGGCCTAAACGTGCTCCGCATCATCAACGAGCCAACCGCCGCCGCACTTGCCTACGGTCTAGACAAGGGCAAGGAAGACGAGCTCATTTTGGTATTCGACCTAGGTGGTGGAACCTTCGACGTTTCACTCCTAGAGGTCGGCAAGGACGATGACTTCTCAACGATTCAGGTTCGTTCAACCTCCGGTGACAACCGTCTCGGTGGAGACGACTGGGACCAGCGACTGGTTGACCACCTGGTCAAGAAGTTCAAAGAGACCACCGGTGTCGATGTTGCAAACGACAAGATTGCGCTGCAGCGCCTAAAGGAGGCTGCCGAGCAGGCCAAGAAGGAGCTCAGCCAGTCAACCTCAACCCAGGTTCAGCTGCCATACCTGTCTTTGACCGAGTCTGGTCCTGCCAACTTGGACGAGACCATCACCCGAGCTCAGTTCGAGGACCTGACCCGCGACCTACTTGAGCGCACCCGCAAGCCATTCGAGGATGTCATCAAGGAGGCTGGCGTAAAGGTTTCCGACATCGCTCACGTGGTCCTAGTTGGTGGTTCCACCCGCATGCCTGCAGTCTCTGAGCTAGTGAAGAGCCTGCTCGGTGGCAAGGAGCCAAACAAGGGTGTAAACCCTGACGAGGTGGTATCAGTAGGTGCTGCTCTGCAGGCTGGTGTTATCAAGGGTGAGCGCAAGGACGTGCTGCTGATCGACGTGACCCCGCTATCACTTGGTATTGAAACTAAGGGCGGAATCATGACCAAGTTGATCGAGCGCAACACCGCTATCCCAACCAAGCGAAGTGAGATCTTCACGACCGCTGACGATAACCAGCCAAGCGTTTCGATTCAGGTATTCCAGGGTGAGCGCGAGTTCACCCGTGACAACAAGTCACTCGGAAACTTCGAACTAACCGGCATTGCCCCAGCACCACGCGGCATCCCACAGATCGAGGTCACCTTCGACATCGATGCCAACGGTATCGTGCACGTCTCCGCTAAGGACAAGGGCACCGGCAAGGAGCAGTCCATGACCATCACCGGTGGATCCTCACTATCTGAGGAAGACATCGCTCGCATGGTTAAGGATGCCGAGGAGCACGCCGCTGAGGACAAGAAGCGTCGTGAAGAGGCAGAGCTTCGCAACCAGGCTGAGCAGCTTGCCTACTCAACTGACAAGCTGATCAAGGACAACCAGGACAAGCTTCCTGAGGACGTGAAGACCGAGGTTCAGGCCGATGTTGACGCCCTAAAGGCGGCGCTCGCTGGTGACGACATCGAAGCAGTCAAGTCTGCGCAGGAGAAGCTGATGGCTTCCCAGCAGAAGCTGGGCGAAGCAATCTACGCAGCTGCCCCTGCTGAGGGCGAAGCTCAGGCTGAGGCCAACTCCGAGGATGTTGTTGACGCAGAAGTTGTCGATGACGAGAACGAGGACAAGAAGTAATGACCGAGGCACACAACGACCCCCAGCACCACGAGGGGGATCCAGCCGAGGAGATGGTCGAGGAGGTAGCTCCGGCAGAAGAGACCGAGGGCACCGATGCGATTGACCGTGAGCTGGAGATCTTCCAAGATCTCCAGCGCCTCCAGGCTGACTTTGTGAACTACAAGGCAAGGGTTGATCGAGACCGCGGTGTGGAGCGCCAAATGGCGGTTGCCGACACGGTCAAGGCTTTCTTGCCAGCGCTCGATGACCTAACCCGAGCTGAGCAGCACGGTGATCTCCAAGAGGGAACACCAATGGCTGCCATCGCTCAGAAGCTCAGAAGCGCTGGCGAAAAGCTGGGGCTGGTTGCCTTTGGTGAGAAGGGTGAGAAGTTTGACCCAGAGCAGCACGACGCTTTGATTCAAACTCCAAACCCTGAGGTCACCGAGCCAACCATCGGCGATGTTGTTGAAAAGGGCTACCGAATCGGGGAGCGCATGCTGCGCCCAGCGAAGGTAGCGGTATTCGTACCAAGCGAGTAGTTCGAAAGGAGTGAGGTAGATGGCGTCACAAGACTGGATTGAGAAGGACTTTTACAAGATCCTTGGCGTTTCCAAGGACGTTTCTGATGCCGATCTCAAGAAGGCGTATCGCAAGCTAGCCAAGGAGTACCACCCGGATAGAAACCCCGGAGATGCCAAGGCAGAGGCCAGATTCAAGGACATTTCCGAGGCCTACGATGTGCTCTCCGATGCCAACCAGCGCAAGGAGTATGACGCAATCAGGGCCATGGGCGGCGGAGCTCGCTTCACCGCAGGTGGCCAGGGTGCTGGCTTCGAGGATGTTTTCTCGAACCTATTCGGTGGCGGGTTCCAAAATCAGGGATTCCCAGGCTTTGGCGGCTTTGGTGGTTTTGGACCGCAGCGCGGCAGTGACCTAACTACAACCTCAACCATCAACTTCATTGACTCGATCCACGGCACTCAGCTCAAACTGACAGTCCACGGCGAGACAGTGAACGTAAAGGTTCCGGCTGGGATCCAAGATGGTCAGAAGTTGAAGGTCAAAGGGAAGGGCCAGCAGTCACCAAATGGTGGCCCAGCTGGAGACCTGGTGGTGACCATCAAGGTCAAACCGCACCCAGTTTTCTCTAGGGATGGCGAAAACCTCAGGGTTACGGTCCCAATCACCATTACCGAGGCGATTCTCGGAGCTACCATCTCGGTTCCAACTCTTGGTGCCGAGCCGGTCAAGCTCAAAGTTGCCCCGGGAACCCCAAATGGCAGGACTTTGCGCGTCAAAGGTCGCGGAGTGCAACTGCCGTCAAAGCAGGGAGATCTGCTGGCAACCGTTGAGATTGCGGTCCCAGCCCACGTCTCTGACAAGGCCAAGAAACTGCTGGAACAGTTTGAGGCGGAGCTACCTGACGAAGATCCCCGTGCGGACCTTCTGACTAAGGCCGGATTGCTCTAGGAGGGGTCATGGACCTAAACGAGACCACACCGCTTTTTGTGATCTCGGTTGCGGCTGAGCTCTGCGGTATGCATCCCCAGACCCTTAGGCAGTATGACCGGATGGGTCTGGTGTGTCCAACCAGAACGCTGGGCAAATCCCGCCGCTACACCATGCAGGATGTGGCAAAGCTTCGCGAGATTGCTCGATTGAGCCAAGAGGGAGTCTCTCTCGAGGGCATCAAGCGAGTGCTATCTCTCGTTGATGAAAACCTCGAGCTTCGCGCTCGAGTGCGAGATCTCGAGCGCGAGCTCGCAAACCAAGTTATGAACCAGCCAGGAAATCGAGTGTTTGCCGCTGGAGAGCAAGGAGTCATCAGACTCAACCCCGGACAACGACCAGAGAGAAGTGGTTCGGTGGTTTTGTGGAGGAGGCGCTAAATGCAGCCAGAGAATCAAGAGCAGCAATCTGCTCTGGAGCAGTTTGGAATTGACCTAACCGCGGTCGCAAGAGCGGGAAAACTAGACCCGGTAATCGGTCGCGATGCCGAGATTAGACGAGTGAGCCAGGTGCTCTCTCGCAGAACCAAGAACAACCCGGTGCTGATTGGTGAACCAGGTGTTGGTAAGACGGCCGTTGTCGAAGGCCTTGCTCAGCGCATCGTTGCCGGTGACGTGCCCGAGAGCCTCAAGGGTAAGACCCTGATCAGCCTTGACCTTGGTGCCATGGTTGCGGGATCTAAGTTCAGAGGAGAGTTTGAAGAGCGACTCAAGGCGGTCTTGAAAGAAATTCAAGATGCCCAAGGTCAGGTAATCACATTCATCGATGAGCTCCACACCCTGGTAGGTGCTGGTGCAGCTGATGGATCTATGGATGCGTCGAACATGCTTAAGCCGATGCTTGCCAGGGGTGAGCTGCGCCTAATTGGTGCTACCACCCTGGATGAGTATCGCGAGCGCATTGAGAAGGACTCCGCTTTGGAGCGCAGGTTCCAGCAGGTTTACGTTGGTGAGCCGAGTGTCGAGGACACAGTGGCCATCTTGCGTGGTCTCAAGGAGCGCTACGAAGCTCACCACAAGGTGACCATCGCAGACTCAGCCCTAGTGGCGGCTGCTCAGCTCTCCTCCCGCTATATCTCCGGTCGCCAACTCCCGGATAAGGCAATCGACCTTGTCGATGAGGCGGCCTCCAGATTGCGCATGGAGATTGACTCTGCTCCGGTAGAGATCGACGAGCTGCGTCGTCAAGTGGATCGGCTAAAGCTTGAAGAACTAGCTCTCAAGAAGGAAAAAGACGATGCTTCCAAGCAGCGCCTGGAGAAGCTCCAGGAGGATCTCGCTCAAAAGCAAGAGCGTTTGAATGAGCTGAACCAACGCTGGGAGAAAGAGCGTGCTGAACTCAACAAGATCGGTGAGATCAAGACCAAGCTCGACGCCCTGAGGATTCAAGCCGAGAAGGCTCAACGCGAGGCCAACCTAGAACTAGCGTCGAAGCTGCTTTATGGCGAGATCCCTCAACTCGAGAAAGAACTCAAGGCCGCCGAAACTCAGAACACCGAGACCAAAGAACGCATGGTTGGTGAGCAGGTTACCGAGGATGAAATTGCGGCCGTAGTGTCTGCTTGGACAGGTGTCCCGACCGGCAGATTGCTGGCCGGCGAGAGCGAGAAGCTTCTTCACCTCGAGCT
>JACCDX010546186.1_pt1 | contig 18701 bp, 17 predicted proteins | sample 7449681 | NCBI WGS metagenome assembly JACCDX01 (sample SAMN15323450, study PRJNA562643) | freshwater metagenome | isolation source: river surface water | place: USA:Blue River Watershed | collected 2017-08-18
GCCATTTTCTCTAGCCTTTGTCAATTTAATCCCCTACTTGTATCCGTAAACTTTGATAGTGCCACCAGTTAGTGTTCCACCGTTAAGAGTTAAAATAAAATCTGTTGATTGTACTGATGAAACCACAAATCCACTAATCCAACTTTGAGACGTTGAATACGCAGAAACAAATCCATTGATTGTTTTATTTTTAGTTGTATTTGGATTCATAATATTAATAATAAAACTTGGTTGTTCTGTAGTCGTTGCTCTCCAGTAAGCAATTCCTGGACCATTTGGGCTACTAGTTACAGTTGTCGTACGAGTATCAGCACGAAGTTCAGAATTTTCATATACACCAGTTGTAATTCCACCAAGTGAAAATCTTAACTGAGTTGGAGTTCCAGAGGTACAGTCTGAATAAACTATTTGATAATTTGTATAACTGGAACTAAATACATTGCTTATAGTTACCGATGTTATAGCAGAACCAAGGGTAGTCGTATTTAACAACACCAATCCAGTTGTAGTTTGTAGTGAATACTTACCATCAGCCTGTGCCTGTGTATAAACATCACCAACAGTGCGAGCAACTACACCAAATACTTCTACTACGTCATTAGCAGCCAGCGCTGTTAACCCTGTAATAGATGTACCGTTAGTAGCGGTGTAATCCTGTGCACGTACTTGTAGTACACCGTTGATGTACAACTGTTCGTAGTTAGGTGTGTAAGCAAGAGTTAAACCATTATCATCTGTGCCAGATAAAGATGTTTCTCCACCTGCCATAGTCTTACGCCAGCGCAGGAACTGTGATGTATCAATACCTGGAACGTCATCATCTGAGTCAATCCAGATGTCACCAGTTGCAGGTGTTGATGGTGCTGAGGTTTGGTAACTGACAGGAGCAACTACTGCTTCCTGTCCAATGGCTACCCATTCAGTACCACTCCAGATATAACCTGGTCTAGTTGTTGTCATAAACTATTACTTCTTCCCAGTTACGTTGGTTTTCATTCCAGATATAAAATTTATCATCATTAGGTTTTACAACTGGTGCTTCCCATACACAAGTATTTTCGTTTAGTATCCAAGAGTTAAATGGTTTTGGCGGAATAAAAGCGTCACGCTGTTCATCGTAAGTAAATCCAATACCAGCATAGTTTTTGCGAATGTTTCCATTATAAGAAGTGCGTATACAGCGCTGACCCCGAAAGTTTCCATACCATTCTTCTGGTGATAAACCTTCAATTAATTCTGTTTCGTCAATACCAGTGATAACTTCGGTAACAATATTATTTTCATTAAGAAATGCGTAGTGTGCCATTATGAAAAACTCACTGTTCCAGTTCCGCTTGTTATTGTTGTTACTTTAAATCCACCTGAAGGTGAAGAGGTACTACCAGATAATCCAGAACCAATAACTACTGTATAAGTATCTGGATACCTAAGAATTACAACTCCAGAACCACCTGATTTAGTTCCTTGATTTCCACCGTTTCCTCCAGCACCACCACCAGTATTTGCTGTACCATTGGTGCCATTATTAACACTTCTAATTCCTCCAGTGCCACCGCCACCTAAGCCACCAGCACCGTTTTCACCGCCACCGCCACCACCAGCGTAGTAAGTTCCATAAAAAAGTTTTCCAATACCTCCAGCAGCAGCAGTACCATACGAGGCATTACCACCCGCAGCACCTGCGCCACCACCTGCACCTGAATATGGAAAGTTGGTACCAGTTCCACCAGAAAACCCTTGACCAGTAGTACCAGCGCCACCAGAACTTGTTCCACCAGTGTTTCCACCACCGCCACCACCAGAACCACCTGAGTTTCCAGATGTTCCGTTAAAGTTACCTCCGTAACCTCCGCCTATGGCTGTGTCTACTGTGCTAATAGAAGAGTTTGTTCCGTTGCTAGCCCCAGAACCTCCACCACCAACAGTAATAGTATAAGCACTTGTTGAAATTGGAGCGAGACCAGTTAAGAATCCACCCGCTCCACCACCACCAGCAACATCGTTTTGTGAACCTCCACCACCAGCGACAATTAGGTATTCAAAGAATACTCCAGAGCGAGATGGTACACTTAAATTTCCACTACCTTGACCAAACCAAGTACTAACTTGGCTTGAAGATACCATTCTATTTAAGGGATTTGCCATTAAGAAATCCTATTTACATAACCTGAAACAGTAATTACATTTGTAGTTGCAGCGTAAGCAGATACCGTATTTCCAGCACTTCCAGTTCCAGTTAAAATCAAACCAGGAACAACCAAGGTTAATCCTGCAAGCGAAGGAATAGATAATTTAATTTCATTGTCAACCGCAGTTACACCACCCCATTGAATTGTTAACACAACTGGAGAAGATGAGGAATTATAAGCATACAACCAAATTTCATCTTCTGCCGTTGATGAAGTTCCAGTTGTATGTATAGTAGTACCAGCGCTACCAGAAGTGGTAGCAGCAACTTTAATTGCCTTACCTTGTGTTGAACCTGAAAGAAGTACTTTAGAGTAAGTTGCCATTTATATCCTTATCCGTAAACCTGTGAGGCTATTATTAATTGGTCTGTATCTGGAAGATTATCAGCCTTCAGTAAATAATCATTTGTGTTTAAAACTCCTGCAGTAGCATCTGAGTCTACCCAAACCTGTCCTACCTGTGGACTAGTTGGTGCGGTAGCAGTGTACGATGCACCAGCAATATCTGTCCACTCTGTATCATAGTCTGCATTAGAGTTCTTAACAAGTGCTTGTCCAGTTGTACCACCAGTAGCAACACCAGGTCCAGCAGGACCTGTCGGACCCGTAGGTCCAGTAGCACCCGTAGGTCCTGTATCACCAGTAGCCCCAGTTGCACCCGTTGCTCCCGTAGGACCTGTAGGTCCGATGTCACCTTGAGCACCAGTGGCTCCCGTTGGACCAGTTGGACCCGTGGCACCTGTTGCTCCAGTTGCACCTGTCGCACCTGTATCGCCAGTTGCTCCAGTAGGTCCAGTTGGACCTGTAGCCCCAGTTGGTCCTGTCGGACCTGGAACCGTAGAGTCTGCACCCGTAGCACCAGTGGGTCCTGTAGGACCCGTAGAGCCCGTTGCGCCAGTCGGACCAGTCGGTCCTGTACTTCCAGTAGGACCTGTGTCTCCAGTCGCTCCTGTGGCTCCTGTAGCCCCTGTAGGACCTGTTGGTCCAGGTACGGTAGAATCAGCACCTGTTGGACCCGTTGGTCCTGTGCTTCCTGTTGGTCCTGTAGGTCCAGTGGGTCCAGTATCTCCTTGGATACCTTGAGCACCTGTCGGTCCTGTAGGACCTGTTGCGCCTGTAGCGCCTGTTACACCAACAGGACCTTGAATACCTTGTGGACCTGTTACACCTTGTGGTCCAGTAGGACCAGTTGGTCCTTGAGCACCTGTGGGACCTTGGTCACCAGTTGGACCAGTACTACCTGTAGGACCAGTAGGTCCTGTGGGTCCTGTTGGACCAGCAGTACCTTGAGGTCCTTGGTCATTAGATAAAACTACAAGTACTTCTTGGATTGAATCAGTACCAAAGGTTGTGTCAGTAACAACCTCTTGGATTGTAATATTAGTTGCCATTATTCAGTCACCTGTGCATTAACTATGAAGCGACCTTCAAGTAAACGGGTAACCTGTCCTCCAGCAGATGTTAATTCTAAGTCATAAACCCAACGACCAGCAGGTAGAGTGTTGGTTTTAGTTGCAGATACTGTTACCGAAACGTTACCACTTGCATCCATTGTTACAGTACCGTCAGCAGGTAATGTTAAATACGCTGTTGTTGATGCAGTTGATTCACGCACCTGCATAGCAAAAGTATATGTTGATAGGTCCCAAGGTGTACCATTGGTTGAAACATTGAAGTTCCAGTTCCAGGTAGCACCCTGGTCTATTACGATATTGTAACTACCTGCCATTTATTTTTCCTTCAAGTGGAAGTCAATGTGTTCGTTTAAACGGTCTTCTATTCTTGCTACAGATGCGGCAACATCTGGCAAACTACGTCCACCGTTAGCCATTGGCTGTATAGGATAAGTCTGTTCTCTTATAAAGTTTTTAAGTGGAATCACGAAGAAGATTCTGAGTAGTACGGTTAAGATACCAATACCTAGGGATATTGCTGTTAGCCATTCTATTAGAGTCACGTTGTAATCACCGTATATCCTGCTGCTTGCAGACTTGCTGCTTCTGATGCTGACACAGGGTACTCGTGACCGCCTTGGTAAACCACTTCGGCTAGAGCAAAGTCATCTTGGCTAGGGAAACGCATCTCAACATATGAACCGTTTATCTTTAAAACGGATACGCCTTGTACACGTGTGTAACGTGCAAAAAGCCAGTTGCCACCCATTGGTCCTTCATTGACCGTAGGTGGTATAAACAGGTAACCCATAACTTCCTTTCAGTACCCTAAGAATGTCCCCCACCCGAAAGTGGGGAACAAACTTAGAGCACTACTTAAGCGATGCTTGAAGAAGACTCAATACGGTATAGTGCTTCGTTGCGGTATACACCGAAACCAAGTACGCCGTACCAACCGATTGGACGAGCACGCATCAAACGGTCAACAACTGGACCAACAACTACGTGTGGTTCTTCTGCGACTGCTTCTGCAAGTGCTTGCTGTCCTGCGATGAATGTGCGGTATACACGAACAGAACCTGAGTCACCGTCTAGAGCGTTGTATAGACGTGGTGATTCAATGAAGTATGCACCTTCAAACTGACCGATTTCGCCAGCCCAGATTGCATCGTTGCTCTGGTATTCGTGTGGGTTACGCCAAGAGGCTGCACCTGTTTCAGCACGAAGGTCGTGTGAAACTTCTGGGTGGATACCAACCCAGTATAGTGAACCCTTACGTCCGTTAGCCTTGTTGCTACGTAGTTTTGCAACAGCCTTGCGGATGTCAGCAGCAGAGATTGTGTCGTCTGCAGTGATACCTGAGGTTGTTGTTGCAGTTGTGGTTCCACCAGTTGCGTATAGAACGTTGGTGCCAGCACGAAGTGCAGTTTGTGCAACTTCGTCAATGCTGTCTGCCATATTGAACGCAATGATGTTAGCAACTGCTGGGTCTACATCAGCAAGTGATAACAGTTGTAGTTTGCGAGTTACTAGGGTTGAGTTACCGTATTCATTTAGAGTAATGGTTACGATATCTGGAGTACCGATAGCAACTGCATCTGGGTCAACAACTTCAGATAGAGCGGTTGTTGCCTTTGCTAGGTCGTTGTAGATTTGTAGGGCTACAGACGAACCTGGCATTGCTTGGCGTACTGGACGCTTGTCTGCTACAGAACGTAGCAAAGGGGTGGCACGAAGTTCAAATTCAACAAGGCGGTCATATGCCTTCTGAACCAAACCAGCACCGTTAGATGGGGTGAAAGCACCAACGTTATTGTTGGATGCGTAAGCACCACCACCAAGACCGCCATTAGTAGCGGCATCTCCACCCGAAAGGGAGGTATATGCTTGACCTGAAAAAGCCATTTTTCTTGGTTTCCTTTGTTAGAGTGATTTGCGATTAATCAACACCCTGAGAGTAAAGGAACTCTAGGAGTTCTTCACGACTCTGAGCGTTGTTGATGATGCTAAATGAATCATTAACATCATCTGGAGAAATGGCATTTGATGTCACTGCATCAATCTGCCGTAGCGCAGCAAGGTCCATCTCATTGACACGGGCTTGCTGTTGTGGTTGTTGAGCGACTCCAAAGACATCGCCATATTGTTCCAACCAAGAGTTCAACGCTTCTGGCGTTGGCTCTATATCTGATGGAATAAAGGCAGCAATCTTAGGATTAACGCCTTTCTCCGATAAGACTTTACTGACGGTTGCTTCTCGTTGGAACTTGCGCAAATTTTCCAACTCTGCTTGCAACTCTTTTAATTGCTTATCCTTTGCACGTTCGGCTCTGCGAACCTTTTTCAACACATCGTCTTTTGAACCTCGTGTTGTAGTTTCAACGCCTTCGTCTTCAAAGTCAAAGTCGTCATCGTCATACCAGTCTTGATTGTTGCTCATCGCAACTCTCCCTTACCTTGTTGTTGTTGTGTGTGTTTCGTACACTCGCACTCTCACACAGGGGAATGTGAGTTGGTGTGTACTACCGCTCTTTTACTACGCTGGGGGCGGTCAGTCCAGCGAGAGTCTTATACTTGTTTCTTGCGTCCGAGTGAGCCAGTGGTTATACCAGACTGTCCACTAAACTGTGCACGTGCTTGTGAGCGTAATGCCTTAGCAGTTTCAGATGGTCTAATACCAAAGGCTTCTTGTTCAAGTTCTTGTTGTTGTACTTGACGACCAAAGGTACGAGCAGCCTGACGAATACCAGCCTGTTCTGTAGCCATCTTCTGGAATCCTTGACGTGCTTGTTCACGTGTGACACCTTGCTTAGCCAAGTCTTGTAAATCAGATGCGGCTTGAATACCAGCAGCGGCAGCCTCAGTTGCAATGGCTGCTGCACCAAACTTAATCTTCTGTTGTAGAGAATCAGTCTCACCAGTTACAAGTGAACGGGCTAGGTCATCATCAGTTAAACTTGGGAATTGCTTACGGATTTGTTCCTTTAATGCTGCATCAGCACTCTGTACTGCAAAGTAAGCATTGTCAATACGAGCACTAACTTCATCTACAGATACTTCATTCTCAATAAACTTCTTAATGTTTTCTTGAGTATTCAAACTTCTAAATGCTGGATATGAAGATAATCTATTTGAGTAAGCACGTTCAGTTGCTACATAGTCAGCAAGGCTACCAAATACTGGAGCCATACCTGCATCTACACGCTTTTTATTTGTATCTAGGTATGCACTAAAGCGGTCTTTAAACTGTTTAGGTGCGTTCTCTTCACGTAGCAATAGTTCTACCGCTGCGTCACCAGTAATATCTTGGTCATAGTACTTCTTGGCACTATCAAACAAGGAATCAATCCAACTGCTTTCAGTTGAAAGATTAAAGTAAGCACCCATAATTTGACGGAAAATTTGACGATTGGTTGTAGAACGTGCTGCGTCCGCTAGGGCTGCTGCAGTATCTGCTGCTGCACGGTTAAGGGCAGCCTGAGCCTGTGCTTGTGCAAACGTGTCAACTACTGGAACTACTGGAGGAGTTTGACCTCCTCCGCCACCACCGCCTTTTGGTTTGGCTACTGATGCTTTACTTACACCACGGAATCCAGTTCCCTGTAGTGGTGCGTATAGTTGTCTGTAATCTGGTGTCGTCATTATATACTAAATCCGAATCCTTTTAGTAGAGATTGAGCAAAGTCTGCTGCTTCTCTTTTAGCGGTTCTGGTTGTAGCAAAGCGAGTGTCATTGCGCATATCAGTACGGAAGTCAGTTAGTGAACGTAACTTGGTTCCACTAATTGCGTTCTGAATAGTTGGGTCAGTTAACTTAACAAGTTGTGGGTCAATCTCTAAGGTATCTGCCATAACTTGTAGGTATGGGTTTGCTAAGTCACGCACTGTTAGTGCTGGGTCTGACTTTAAACGGTCTGCAAAGTTAGCATAAAGAACTTCTGCTTGCTTACGCATATCATCAGTTACAGTATCTGCAGCAACTTTACCTTCCATAATACCCTTGACATAAGAGTTAATCTCTTTCCGACTCTTTAGTAGACCCATTGAGTCTGAGTATTTGGTTAATGTCTCCTGGAACTTACCTGCTTCTCCAGTTAAATCTGCTTCTGGGTCTTTGCTTAATGCAGCATTTAATGCCCTTAATTCCTTCTGAGCCTTTAGTTCTGCTGCACTTAAACCAGGACCAGTTCCTGGAGGTGCTCCTTCACCAGATTCTACTGCTGCTTTTACTTCTCGTAGAACAGCCCACGGTGTTTTTTCTAAGTCAGACTGGTCAACAATGTTGCTCCAGAAACTAGATGCACTCTTAAAGCCTAATGATTTACCATAAGTATTATAGTAATTATCAATTTGACTTAAGAACTGTGGCTCTAATGTTCTAGTTAAATAGGCATTTTTAACTGCAGTCTTACTTTTGAACTTAGGGTCCTTTGTAGAACTTCCAGTCCATAGAATTTCACTAGTTGTTGTTCCATAGTTAGCACCCTCTTGACCTTTTGGTGCTGCCAACTGTGGCATTAATCCACCACTAGTTGATGGTGATGGTTTGGGCGCTGGTAAAGATTGTCCTTCACGTGCAAGTTTTTCTTGATATGCAAATTCTTCTGCATCATCTGTTACGCCACTGAAATCTGTATCAGCATCATCATAACCGTCATTATTCAAATCACGTTCAGACATTAATCTAATCTCGCTATCTCGCCACTATAACTTAGTGGGTCGTTTTCAAGGTAGTACCTAAAGAAGTCAGCAAACTCTGGAACTTCCGCAGTAATCTTCTGGACAAGGTTGTCTCTCTTTTGCCTGACTGAATCAAACTTACTTGAGTCAATCTTTGCATCTGCATTGGAATCTATGTTCAAACGTTCCTGAACCAATAGTTGTCGTCCAACCATAAAGTCGTAAACTGCACCTTGTAGTTTGTTATTCTTAACTACATCGTTTACATATTCTGGATTACGTAAGAACTCAAATATAGCCTTTACGTTATTCTGTGCACTTTGTGGATTGAACTCACCACTTTGAGCCTTCCACGCTGGATAACGTTGACCAATGTCATATTTAGCAGCCCTATAACCAGCATCTGCTTCTCGCTTAGTCATAGTTCCAGCAGCAATAGCGGCATCGTAGTAATCTCTGTAAGCAAACTGTAGTTTGTAGCCTTGATTGATTTCAAGTTCAAGTTTTACTACTTCAGGGTCAGTTATCTTAGACTTTACTGCACCTATTCCAGAAGCCTTGCTATTGTATAGTTTATTATTTGCAACCATACTATAGTCATCTACAGGGTCACCAGCGTTTAACATTGCGCCAGCAACTTTGGTTTCCCCAACTTCACCATAAGCATTTTCAAATGGAACTGTGTGCTTATTTAGGTTTCTTACGGTTTGTGGGGTAGACAAGAATCCATATGGGTTAATTTCACGTGGAGTGAATTGAGCAACTCCTGCACGTTCGTAGCCATAGTCATTAATAAATGCGTATAAACCATCATCTGCGGTACCACCATTCTTAATGGCTTCCTGCTGGTATAAACGAAGGTCTTTACGTAACTCTTCTTGGCGTGTAACAAACTTAGGTGCACCGATTGGACCAGTAAAACCAAAGAACGCTTCAGCAAAATTCATCTTTGTTGCTGCCGCAAATGACTCTTCAAGTAGTTGTCTACGTACCTCTGGAGTCAAAGGTTCTGGATTAAATGGGTCACGTGAAGCATCCCACTCAGCGAACTTCTGTTGGTAAACGTTTATAACTCTTCTGTTATATTGGTCTGTTGCCCTAGGGTTGAATATAGAAGTAACATCACTAACCAATGGAATATCACTAGCAGCAAGACTGCGTACCCAACTAGGTGCCTGTAGTGCAAAAGAAAGTAAAACATCTCCCTTACTTAAACCTTCTTGGTTTTTGTAGTAAGGAAATACTTTCTTGCGTAAGAACTCTGGGTCAAAACCTAGGTTAACTAAGAATAATTCTGGGTCATAAGCCTTACCACTGGCAGCAGTTAGAATGTTTCCAGCACTAACATCAACCATTGGTCCACCTAATTCAGGTAAGAACGCAATGTAACCATTATTGATTAAATCAAATTGTGATATACCAAAGTTAGCAAATGTGTCTACTGGTATTTCTTCACCAAAAAACTTTGCAACACTCTTTGGCATTTTAACTTTAATAGTTACGTCTTGAGCATCAAATGGATTAACAGTTTCTACTTGTCTTCCATTTTCATCCTCAACACTAAATACCTTAGCAGGTGATTGGTAGATTAAGAAGTAGCGTGATGCTGCCTGTGGATTACGCATAGCGTAACCAAACCAGAAACGATTAGAGTTCTGCTTAGCCATATAGAATGGCGACAAGAAACGTAGTGTGTATCCAGGGTCAGTAAAACGCTCAATAGAGTATAAACGTTCCATTAGCATTTTATAAGCAAACTTATGAGAATTAACCTGAATTTCAGATATTCTATTTTCTATTTGCTCTGGTGTAAGACCTTGAGATTGAAGTAACTTGGCTTGTCTACGACCTTCAGCCTTATAAATCATATTGTAGAAAGGATGACGTACTGCAACATCTTCTGGTTTAGTTCCGATGATGTTGAATAACTTGTCTACTCTTCTCTTGTAGCCAGTAACAAAGCCATCTAATCTTGAAGCATCGGTTCTTTCAACCTTTGTATCTCCAACTACAGAAGCACGTTGACGCTCTGGAATTGTAAACATATCTTCGGCTTTAAGTTTACCTTGTATTGCTAATTGACGTAAACCAGGAATTACATTTCCATTTTCATCAAGAATTAATTTACCTGAATCATCAGTTAATGGTCGGATAATTTGACCATCATTACCAACTTTAGGTAATACATTTGTTACGGTGTAATTAATTTCCTGAATAATGCGAAGTAGTGGGTCACTAATACCTTGTGCACGGTATGAGTTAAAGTCAAACTTCTTTTCTGCTCGCCACTTCTTAGCATCTTTGGCATCACTACGTGCCCATTTAACTACATCATCAAATGATTCATCGCCTACAAACTTCTTTGCAACTCTGTCATTCATATGACGATTAGCGAAATCTGCAGCAGCCTGTGCCCAGTTAGCGTCAGTTGGTGGGATGATATCTTCTTTAGTTGAAGCAGTCATATAACGTGAGTCAACTAAGCGACTTGAGTCAAGAATAACACGTGTGTTATTTTGTGCTGCTGATATTTCACCAGTCATAATCTGACCAATTACACCTTGGCGATATCCAGCCATCTTGATTCCAGGAATTACTTCAAATTCATCCTGACCTGCAGCCTTAATGTCATTAAATAATGTACGACCAGCAATTAACTGCTCAATCTCACCACGTGAACGAGCCCGTGTTAACGCAGCCTGGGCAATGTTTTGAATTGATTCGTCAACATTTGCATAAGATTCAATAGTTTCATTTACATATTTTTGTAAACGTGTTGGTTCATTCTTGAATCCTGGATTAGCAACTATATCATCTAGTGCATCAATCTCAGCACGAATCTTTTTCTGAATAACTTCAAGTGTATTAAATACTACTGACTCTTCACGTGCTGATACTATGATTGCATCTGCAGTTTTGATATCTCCAGAAAGTAATGCGTCATATAGTTCTTGTGACTCGTCATTTTTGATTCCAACATTGTCACTGAATCGCTGACCAATAGAACTAAATCTACGAATTATTTCATCAGTCAATGGAGTTTTGTCAACTGGAAGCATAGAGCCGTAGCGACCATTAACTAAGAATGAGTAACGAGAAACTTCTGCAATGTTTGCAGTTAAAGAATCGGTTGATGCAAACATTAAATCGCTAATAGTTTTTTCTAAGCGTTTTTGTTCGTCATTTAAACCGTCATAGCGCTTTTGAAATAACTTATCGGCTTCTTTTGCTTTTGCTCTTTGTCCTGCGTTGGATTTTGCTCTACTTAGAACTCCACGTTCGTAGGCTCCACTTAAGGTTTCAGTTATACTTACCCGTGAATCACGTGCATATTCAACTGCTACTGCAAATATACGCATCCAACCTTCACCAACGTTACGAGTGGTATATTTGAAACTAAATAAAGTTCCTGGTTTCCAGATTTGGCTGTATAAAGCATCTAGTAATTCAACTGAAATATCTTTGTACTTAGATAATAATTCTTCAGTTTGTTGTGCTAGGTTTAAATCGTCTTTTGCTGCTGTTAATTGTCTAATTCTTAACTTTAAGATTTCGTCAACAACTTGTTCTGGACTTTTACCATCGTAATCTTTTGGATGTAGTCTGATTTCATCAACAAGTAACTTTAGTGTGCTTGCATTTTCTTTAATGATGTCATCAAATAACCGCATATCCATTGCAATATGTAACGCTGGTACTTGAGTTTCAGTTGTTGGTACGTTATTAAGTAGGTCTACTGCCTTTTTACGAGCATTTTCGTAGTCAGTAGCGTTAGGCTTTGTGCGCTTTGCAGCGCCAGCAATTTCTCTTGCAATATCATCTACATATTCTTTAAGTAAATCAACTGCAACATCATTGCCAAATCCATCATCAATAGTGTAATTAGTTGTAACTGCACGAGTTAATGTTTGACGTTGATAACTTGCAGAGTTTTTTGCAATAGAAAGTGCAACACCCTCAATGAGTTTAACTTCTTCAGGGGATAGTGGTTTACCTTCAACCTCTTCAACACGCTTCTTGATAATGCCAGTAATATTTTTTTCTTGTAGGTCATCAAACCATTTAAATCTACTTGCTTTATTTGTAGTCTCAGCAAAGGTATTATATACATCTTGTTGTTCTTTAGCGGTTAAACCTACAGTTTGACCATATGTCCGTGTACGAGCACGTGCTTCAAATCTAGCACGGTCAGCAACTATGCCAGCAATACGTGCAATTCCAGATTCTCTTTCACGTAGAGGAGTGCTTGGATTAAACCAACGTAATACACGTATACCATTTTTATCAGTGGTTACGCCAAAGTAAGCCTGATTAAACTTTAAAGAATTTTTTGTTTTCTCTAATTCAAGTTTTGCAAATGGTGACCAAGTTTGACTTTGAATAGAAGCAAATAATGAACCTTCATCGTCAGCAATAATTCTATCTAAAAATTCAGTTTCTTGTTTTGCTTCAGCAATCTTCTGTGATATTTCTTCGTGCTGACGAATCTTCATTTTGTTAAAAGCAAACTGACCTTTAACACCAAGAGGAGCCATAAATGTTGAGTCAGTAATTGATTCAACAACTTTGTTTGATTTTAAGTATTCGTCAATAGCAACTTTTTGTGCTTTTAACTTATCAATTCTTTGTGCAAGGTCTGGTGCTTGTTCGGCTAACGCCTCACGACTAATATTGTTACCAAAGCCAATCTTAAATACGTTTCCAATATATGAGTCATCATTGGTACGGATAGCAAGTTTACCTGCTTCACTAAGAATCTTTGATAAATCAGATGGTGATGCTGACTTTGCAACAATATCTAAATCTTCTATAGCAGATGGGTTATCAGCATTTGCTTTAATGTAGTCAATGGTTGGGCGAAATCCGTTTTGTTTACCAGCAACACCTTCGTCAATTTCTTTTAATAAAACTGGAAGAGTTTTTGTAGTAACTGGACGGCTTATGTAAGTGCGGCGTACACGACCAGCACCACGACCAGCAAGATAGTATGGGTCCAACTTGTATGATGTCATAAAGTCTAAACCAAAAGATACATACTTTTGTGCACCACGACTAAAGTAGTCTCTTACTTCACTTTGTCTTGTCCAGTCAATTTTATCTGTGCCTTGTTCGCCACTAACTTTATCACCAACAAAACCTACGATAGCCTGACCAGGTGAAACTACTTGAGCATTTCTCCAGGCTAATCCCCAGGATTCTGGATTAAAAAATGAATCATCACCAGTACGAACAGAGATATCGTCACGGTAATCTTTGTTAGCCATTAAAAAAGCAGTTGACAAAGGACGTGCAACAAACTCACGGTAAGGAACTGCTAATGGTGCCATACCTGCTAGAGGAAGTGCAGCAGCACCTTCAAGACCTTCAAGCGCAGCCTGAGTAGAAGAAATACGCTTACCGTCAGGACCGATTGCTAACTTAGAAACTTCAGGAGTTACTACAGCCTTACCACGTGATACACGTGCAGTTTCTGCCTGTACAACTCCAGAGGCAACAGTACTTGCATAACCAGTAATAGCCTTAACGATATTTCCTGGTGCTTCTTTTGCAGCATCAAGAAAGTTTTCTATAAAACCTTTATCTTCTTCTTGTGGGTCTGGAATGAGACTACTCATTTTGACCCCCTATTAAGTTACCGTTATTAATGCTTACTAGTTCATTTAAAAAAGCGTTGCGTTCGTTGTCAGATTCCCAAGGTACGGTAGCAAAAGCCATAACTAAATCTGGGTCTTCCATACCAAAGAAATTAACAAATGCCGCTATGTTATTTGCTAACTTCACTGATTCAAGTCTTCCAATTTATTTGCTGCTTTTACATATTGTAAAAAGTTTTTAAATGTTACAGGAACATCTGGATTCAAAGCCATATCCTCAAGTATTGGCATATACTTTGATACAAATGTAAATCTTCCAACTGGTGCTTCCATCTCTGGTGTACGACCAGGACCTACAGGTGCACCTGCAGTAATAGGTTCATCTGGACGTTGCGTTGGTGCAAAAAGATTTGTTACCTGTGCACGAGGTTGTGCAATTGTTGGTGTGGGAACATTTGGAATTGTGTTACCTTGCATTGGTGCTGCTTGTTGTAATTCTTGCATAGCCTTACGTTCACCATATTGACCATCAGCAGGAATTGGTTTTGCACCTTGAGTTGGTCCACCGTCAGTACGGCGTGATAATGCGCCAGGTCCTGACACAGGTGCAGGATTGGCTGGCTTACGGTATCCACCACGTGCCATTTGCTATCCGCCTAACTGTGCTAAGATATCTTGTATACTTGCTTGAGGGGGAACCCCAGGGGTTGCTGCAACAGGAGCACCACCAGCCATTGCTTGTTGTGGCATCGCTTCAACTGGAGCACCCTCACCTGGGGTAGTCTGTGGGGCACCACCTATTGCAGCCATCATTTCGTCCATAGACATTTCTGGCTGTTGTGGTGCTTCTTCTTGTTCTGGTTTCTTAAACACTTCAAGTACTGCGTTAGCAATATCTTCACCATTACGGCGCTTGTCAATTACCATAGCAATCTTTTCAATGATGTCTGATGGGTCTTGACCTTGTGTAGCCATTTGTGGAATTGCAGTAGATGTAGCATTTAACGCACCGATAAGTGCGTTTTCCATTTTTTCAATGTCAATGCGTTCCTTTTCCTTGATGACGTTAACCATCCAAGGAAGTTCTTGCATAACAAATTCTGCTGAAATCAGGTTAGCCTGTAGTGCTTGTAGTGAGAAGATAAGAGCACGTGATGGGTCTAAGCCTGACATTAAGCCATAACGTACCTGTACGCTATAGTCACCCTTAATATCTTTAGCAGGGTTGTATTCAAATTCGTAAGGGGCACCTTGGTACATACCAGATACCATCTTCTTGCCTGAGAATAACATTTCGTCCATCTCAAGGGCTAGAGACATAACCTCTTGTAATACCTCAGCAAAGATTTGCTGACCTGCTTTAATCTGAGTATCAAATCCACCTAGAAGTGCTTGAACACCTGAGCCAGTGATAACACTAGCATTGATGTTTCCTGAGCGACCTTCTGGGTAGCGAGCACCCATACGCATTTCTTGTTCAAGAATTGCTTGCTCTTGGAACGCAACTGTTGGAATTTCTAAACCAACACGGCGTACACCACCAGGATTAGCAGTACGCATAACTGCATCTGGACCAAAAGCGAACTCTTGTAAATCTTGTGGTACTACTAGTGGTGCGTTAACTGACTTTTCAGCAGCATCCATTGCTAGTAGGGAGAAGCGAGCACGAGCAATCTGTGCCCAGATGACATCATCAAACTGACCACGTGGGTCGTTCTCATCAATTCCTGGTCGCTTAGCAATACGAACCATCAGTTTACCAACTGGGTTCTTAACCTTGCGTAGCACCAAGTTGCCACGTTGTGGCAGGAATAGAACCGTTTGGTCCTTATCGTCATACTTGATTAAGTCAAGTAGCGCATTAAGGTCTTGGTTCTGGCGACCTAGTGGTCCAAGAATCTGTGATTCAAATTCAGGGAACTCAACTGCGAGTTCACGAATAGACTTTAGGTAGCGCTTGGTATATGAAACACATCGTCCGTAGCGGTCAAATTCTGGGTAAGCCCCCAATGGGTTTTCTACTCTGATGCGTGGCATACGAGCCTCAAAATCGGGCTCAACTATAATAGGCAAAAAGGCATAAGTATTATACCAATCTGCACCAGTATACATCTGGGTCTGTAACCCAGAAGACTCAACGTAATGATTAACAATCATTGTACGTAGCGAGGCACGTTTCTTCGCTAGTGATGAAGTAACGTCTGCAGTGTGGCAGTTAAAGGATGGTAGTGGTGCTAGAATCTCCGCTAAGTCACGTGCTGCAACGTCAACGAAGTTTGCAATCATTGGGCGAGACATTCCCTCTGGGAACATATCTGGATATACGGAATCCATATCGCCACGGCGGACTGCTGTTACATCAGCCATACGCTTATCACGGTAAGCATAGCGTTCACGCAGTGCTTCAACCTTGTCAGCAATCTGCTGTTGGTTTAGTGCCATTGATATCCTTATAAAGTGATAATACTATTCTGGTAAGCCAGGTCATCCAAATTGATGACAGTACGTTGTTCTGCCTGTCTGCGTGTTATGAATCTGTTATCTGTGTGGAATACTTTAATTCCAGACTGTGAAATCATTTCTTTTGCTTTAATCTCACAGAACCACAGTGCCATAACTACGTCAGTAGGGTTCTTCGTGTCAGGCTTCCAAGTAATCAACTGATTGATTAAAGCCTTGATGCCCTCGTGGTATTGAGGGTCTGGTAGTTCTATTAAGTTATCTTTATTAGGTTTGCCATCTCGCATTGAACCGAACAAGCCTTGCATACCAGCCACACCGAAGTTGGTATCCCATTTGTTCTTGCCAGTGAAATGCTCAGAGAATCTTACGCCACGGTTAGCCAGCCACTGCCTTAGTTCTTCATCTAGGGCAAATGCTTTCTGATAGGCGTTGATTTCAATACGTAACTCTATTGGCTTGTAGGTTTCTACCCAGCCTTCAATGAGTTCACGAATCTTACCTGGAGTTGGCTCATTCATATTATGAGCATCTAAGACTAGACGCTTGCCAGATTGCCTATCAACTGCGTAAGCAACTGCAGCGGTCTTACCTGCCATAGCAGGGTCAATACCGATTAGTGTGACCCATTGTCCGTCTCGTGGATGTCCAGCCGCTCCCAGTTTAAGAGCACCAGGTTTACGCATCCGATTAACAGCGGCATTAACAAGCGTTGGGTTAAATATCGCATCATCTTCTATATCCTGTTGTTGGTATACCAATGCCCAGGTAGAAGGCGTAACCTCACTTCGGCGCTGGAATAGCGCTGGTCCATCCCATTTAGGATAGTGACCGTTCTCATCTGGCACTGCATCATCATCGCCATCCCAAGGGCGGTCAGACTTAGCCCAGAGAGTCACCCAGTCTTCTGGTTTGTCGTGAATCTCTAGTGCTGCTGGCATTGCCAAGTATGTGAACGGAGATTTGCCACCAGACCAGTGGTCTGGGTTTCTTAGTTCACGGTATAAATCTACTGATGAAATACGAGTGCCTACGATAAGAAGTTTACCGTTCTTACCAAGACGGGTAATTACTTCTTTTTGTAGCCACTCTAATTGCTTTTCCCACTCGTGTGCGTTAGCAGTGGTGATAACGTCATCTAGGATGATGAGGTCAGCACGGGCACCGTAAATCTGACCACCAATACCTAGTGCTTGGAGCGTGGGGTCTTTTTCCGATGAATCACGTGCTTCTTGACCAAGGTAAACCGTATCGGTTTTCCAAGTATCAGCATCCTGCTTATAGCCTCCTGCTGGTCCATAGACCTGCTGCAACTTAGACCAACGTGGGTGGCTTAGTCTTTGCTTGATGGAGTATACGAACTCACGGGCTTTGTTTAAAGTTTTGGATACGACAATGATACGAATGTTTGGGTCCATAGCAATGCGGTAGGTTGAGTAGCCTACTGTGATGACTGTGGACTTAGCGTGCTCTGGTGGCACGTTGATGAGCAACCGATTAGGGTTGCCCTTCTCGTAAGTCATAGCATCGTGGAGCCAGGATGGCTCCCTACCCTCTAGGACATCAATCCAGTCCATATGGTGAGGAAATACTTCTGACTCTAAGAACTCTTTAGAGAAGGTGGCGAAGTCCACCTGCTTGCCGTTGCCTAGAGTCTTATTAAGTAACTCGCTACCTTTGGTGCGAGCCTCTTCCAAGTCTGCTGCGAACTGAGCATCCTTGAGCCAGGACTTAAGTACGTCACGTTTCTTGCCGATGATGCCAAGAGCGACATTGACATCTAAGCCATTGGCAACGTGCATAAGCACGGCTGCCTTGTCTTCTTTTAACTTCTTGACGAAGTGGTGCTCCGCCCCACCTTTTGCTGCCATATGAAGTTGTCCTTAAATCTGGGTGGGGCTGACTACTGGTAATAGCAGCCACTTACGATTCCCTAGAGGGCTACCCCACAAACCCTAGCCAGTGCATTTCTGGACGGCTAGGAGGATTGGATACAATATCTATTTCTTTTTGCTGCTCTTCTTTGGCATTGGCTTAGCCTTCTTAGGCATTGCCATCATATCCTTTTTCATTGGCTTCATTTTTTTCATTTGCGTATCCTTAGTGTATATGTTTTCCTGGGTGCGACCAAAGTGAAATATTACTCCTACTTGGTGCGCCAAAATCCCCGTTAATTAAACCCCTATAATAAACCCCAAATAAACGCCGCCCATAAGCGGCGTTATTTACCAGTTGTCAGCGCCCTTAAGAGGCGCTGTTGTGTGCGCCTTTAGGCGCACTTATAACAGGGGTAAAATTATTTTATCCTACATATATACTAACCCCGTTATAAAGACCCTGTAACGTTTTGTTACCAAATTGTTATAAACTTTTTTTACAGAATTA
>JACCDX011703869.1_pt1 | contig 18700 bp, 12 predicted proteins | sample 7449681 | NCBI WGS metagenome assembly JACCDX01 (sample SAMN15323450, study PRJNA562643) | freshwater metagenome | isolation source: river surface water | place: USA:Blue River Watershed | collected 2017-08-18
ATCGCAAGAAGATTTTTCTGATCCGACGGCCGGGCATGAGCATCTGCGCGGCTTGCCCGATTGCCTGCTACTGCTGGCACCGGATTATGGCGTCGATATGCCGACATTGCATCGGCAAGCCGCATGGATGACAGCCGTGTTTGGCGAGCGCGCGCGCATCGCACTGACCCTGCTGCATCGTGGGCAGGATGAGCAGCACAAGGCCCGCGTATTTCAGGCGGCTGCGCTAAACGGCTTGCGCATCGCCGCCACCGGCGATGTGTGCATGCATCTGCGCTCACGCAAGCGCTTGCAAGATGTATTGACAGCGATCCGTGCCGGGAAGCCGGTGGCTGAATGCGGAAAGCGCTTGTTCCCGAATGCCGAGCAGCATCTGCGTTCGCGCTTGCGATTGGCGAACTTATACCCGGAGGAGGCACTCGCCGAGACCATGGCGATCGCCAGGCTGTGCAACTTCTCGCTGGACAGCCTGCGCTATGAGTATCCTGATGAACTGGTGCCCGAAGGGCATACACCTTCCAGTTATCTGCGTGAGCAAGCCTGGATGGGCGCGCACCGTCGCTTCCCGAAAGGTATACCCGCACCAGTGCAGCAGCAAATCGAACACGAGCTGACACTGATCGCGGAAATGGCCTATGAACCTTACTTCCTCACGGTGTATGACATTGTTTCTTTCGCCCGCAGCCGGCATATTCTGTGCCAAGGCAGGGGGTCAGCGGCGAATTCTGCAGTCTGCTATTGCCTGGGCATTACCGAGGTCGACCCGGCACGCGGCAATCTGCTGTTCGAGCGTTTCATCTCCAAAGAACGCAATGAGCCCCCTGACATTGATGTCGATTTCGAGCACCAGCGGCGCGAAGAAGTCATTCAGTATATCTATGAAAAATATGGTCGGCATCGCGCGGCGCTGACGGGTGTCGTCATTACTTACCGACCACGCAGCGCAATGCGAGATACGGGCAAGACGCTGGGTATTGATCTCGGGCTCATTGACCGGCTGGCTAAATCCCATCGCTGGTGGGATAGCCGCGAGGCATTGGGAGAGCGTTTCAGCGAAGCTGGACTAGATCCCGAATCACCCTTGTCAAAGCAGTGGCAAGAACTAGCGAAAGTGCTGATCGGCTTTCCCCGGCATTTATCTCAGCATCCCGGCGGCTTTGTCATCGCGCGCGACAACTTATCGCGGCTGGTACCGATAGAGAAAGCGGCGATGGAAGGGCGCAGCGTCGTTCAGTGGGACAAAGACGATCTGGATGCGCTGGGCCTGCTGAAGGTTGACATACTCGCGCTGGGCATGCTCTCGGCCATACGTCGCGCGCTGGACATGATTTCCGAGCAGCGGGGCGAGGTATTCACCCTGTCCGACATACCTGCTGAAGATGCAGCGACTTACAACATGATCAGCCGCGCCGATACGATAGGCGTATTTCAGATCGAGAGCCGCGCGCAGATGAGCATGCTGCCACGCTTGAGACCGCGTACTTTCTATGATCTCGTGATTGAAGTGGCGATCATCCGCCCCGGTCCCATACAAGGTGGAATGATCCATCCTTATCTGCGGCGCCGGCAAGGTCTGGAGCCGATCGTCTACCCCAGCGCCGATATGGAATCCGCTCTGTCGCGCACGCTGGGCGTTCCTATCTTTCAAGAGCAGGTGATGCAGATTGCCATGCTCGCGGCGGGCTTCACGGCAGGTGAAGCGGATCAGTTACGGCGTGCGATGGCGGCGTGGAAGCGCAAAGGCGGACTGGAAAAATTTCATGACAAACTTATCCACGGCATGCGCGAGCGCGGCTACACGCGCGAGTTTGCTGAAGCGATCTATGCGCAGATACAGGGCTTTGCCGAATATGGTTTCCCTGAAAGCCATGCCGCCAGCTTTGCCTTGCTAGCATATGCCAGCGCCTGGCTGAAATGCCATCAACCGGCTGCTTTTCTGGCGGCGCTGCTCAATAGCCAGCCGATGGGCTTTTATTCACCTTCGCAGCTGGTACAGGACGCGCGCCGGCATGGGGTAGAAGTACGCGCCGTCGATGTCAGCTGCAGTGACTGGGAGGCCACACTTGAAACAGACATTGAAGCCTCTGGCGAGCAGCCAGTGGCCGTCAGGCTAGGCATGAACCTCGTGCGCGGCTTGCCGCAAGCGGCGGGATGGCGTATCGAAGAGGCGAGGGCAGTGCGGCCATTTTGCGATCTGCGAGATCTGGCCTTGCGCGCATCATTGTCCGAAAAAGATATGCAGACACTGGCGGCTGCCGATGCGCTGAAAAATCTCGCCGGTCATCGGCGTGAAGCGCTGTGGCAGGCATCGGCTGCAGCACCCGGCAGAGGCTTACTCAGAGGCGCGCTACCAGAGCCGGAACCCCTCCATTTGCCCCCACCTTCAGATCTGGACCAAACAGTAAGCGACTATCGCACACTTGGGCTGACATTGGGGCGTCATCCGCTAAGCTTCTTGCGCAAACAGTTATTTGATCGACGGTTCATGACAGCAGAAATATTAAAAACCTATCAGCAAGGACAATTCGCGCGTGCGTGCGGCATCGTTACGGTACGCCAGCGACCCGCTACCGCCAAAGGGACGATATTCGTCACATTGGAAGATGAAACCGGCCATGTGAATGTCATTGTCTGGCCATCACTGATCGAACAACAACGGCATGAGCTCTTGAATGCTTCATTACTTGGCGTCTATGGAATATGGCAGACAGAAAACAATGTGAACCATTTGATCGCTAAACGGCTACTCGATGTATCTCCACTACTGGGTAGGCTAAGCATCGGAAGCAGAGATTTTATGTAGTGAGTTTTTGCAAATATTGACCAGAACCATCAGGTCAGAGAGGTTACATAGCCGCAGTCTTATCACTCATCGATTCAACTTACTGCGGGAAAGTCATGGCCAAACCTGATCTTAACTCCTCATCGAGCCACTATTCTTCATCAACGAGCTATCCTGATACCTATAATCGACAGAATGGCAATGCCTCTGGTAGAACGGATGTTCCCACAGAGGGAAGCTCTCAGCAGAACAAAGAAGCAGAAAAAGAAAAATCAAACAATAACAGCACCCAAGGCAGTCGCGTAAAAGTGCCGAAGTTGCAGATAAAATTTCTTGCTCCGGATAGCGGCAGTTTATCGCCGAATTCTTCTTCGAGAGAAAGTCATTTTAGCCAGACTTCACCAAGAACTGGGGCGCCAGGTCCCAAGCCAGAAATATTAATCGGCATGCCAGGAAGCACACTGCCGACATTGACATCACCAAGGCGCAGAGAAAGCAAAGTAGATCAGCCAACATCTCCGCGCCAGCAACAGACAGAAGCTTCAGACGTGTCATTGCCAGCTAGTCCACGCAAGATGCTCGGCATGGGACCTGTACCAAAGAGCTTTCGATCTCCGAGAAGCGAGAAAAACGACTCCGCCCCCCAAAGTGTCAACAGCTTGTCGCCTCGCGAAGTAGCGCACACATCGGCACCACAAACCGATACTCGTCACACCACGACACAAACCACGACTACCACCGGCACGGCATCCTCAAACACCGCGGAGAATGCTCAGCATATTGATCCCGACGAGCTCTTGCAACTACTCGACATTGATCTGGCGACAGGCTCTCAATCCAGCAAACCGAAAGTAGAGCTGCCCATTGATAGTGGCATGAAAATTATGCGGATACGTACACGAGTCAGCAGTCGTATGCTGGGCGAGGATCCTCCCATTTCCCCACGCTCAACGCAATGGTCGAGAACAAAACCCAATACTTCCGAACGTATCATTGCGGGCGGCGAGATGCCAAGCTCTTCACGCAGCAGCGCGATATCAGCTGCCGTGCAGCTTTATGCAAAAACGACTTTAGATCTTTTAAAACCAGGAAAACCTGAATCCATCAAATCACTGGCTCGAATTGATCCACATATTGCTGCAGCCAATATGCCGCCAAGCTTGATGTCTTGTTACGTATCAAAATCACAGGCATCTTTTCCAATCGCACCCTTGCTAAGGCAGCTACACAAGACCGAATTGGAAGGTACTCAGCAATGGAAAAATGCAAGTCAGTTAACCCAGGATGCGATAAAACAATGCGATCCCGCCATACCATACGGAGCGACAACTAGCCCACGAAAGGAAAATGAAACAACAAAGCTCAAGCCGTTAGCAGAGGCTGTCATCGACGCCTTATTTCCTGCAAATACAAATTCAACCAGCCCTGAAAACAACCAGAAACTCAGAAGACTGAGCGACAGTTTTCTCACCAGAGATTTTGTTGATAATGTGCTTTTCGTGGTTGACCAAGAGGTTATAAAGCGCTGTCAGTCTGATGACAGCCTCAGAATCAACGAGATCAACGCCATACGCTACACCATGGTGTTTGATCTGATTTTCACTCGCATGACGCTACCTATGCTGACCAGACTATTTCCTGAAATTCCCAATCAGTCCCAAGTTTGGATGCAATCCGCATTGAGAGAGAGTCTGAAAAATGCGATGCCACATATTGCGATAGATTTTTTTGAACAATCATTGAAATTGATGCCGGAAAATCATCGCTCTTTTATCAATCAAAAAGCCAAACAAGAAGAAGATTTTTTACGGAAAGAGAAAGAAGAATTTCTTGAAAAAAGGATTTCTGAGCTTAAGCTGAAAAGCAATTCAAGCAGAAACATGAATTACTATAACGCCATTGCCGATCAAAAAAAGAGACGCGACTACACGAAACATAATAAAGCTCTTTATGATCAGGTTCTCGAAAACTTGAATACTGAATTTCTCGATGATGCTGAAATAAAAATAATTAATAGTGAAATTACCAAAAAATTGAAAATCTATGATCAGCTTCAGACCATAGATCACATCAGACAAGATCTTTTATTTATCTTCAATGGCTTCCCCAAAGATAAAATTGGCAAGGCACTGATAGCTATTACTCAAAGTCTTCATGAAAAAGTAGGCGCCGACACTGACCATCGTATCAGGCGAAGAACCGTTGCATTTGATGCGGGTCTCATGCGGCATTGGGTTGGTGAATCGGAGAAAGACTTATCGAACTTCGGCGATCAAACCATTATTCATCAAGCGGTGATAGATACCTTTAACTACGACGAGGAGGTTTCTGTGCTGACCACAACCTCACCCACTATCACTACCACAACGACTACGACAGCGACCACCGCAACCATTACGCCAAGCGTCACACTTGCACCTGTACCAACGACAGCAGATCCTCATGGCCTGGCATCTGGCTCGATTTCAGGCGATAAAATTTCTGATGCCTCCGAAGAAAAAACACTCTGATAAAGAGAGGATCAGATATGTTATCAAGCAATGATATCCCTTTGCATTATCAGGAAACTCACCAGTTTTCAGAGAAAACACCAGCCACCTCACCATCAGATTCAGGAAGAAAATCGTTATCTTCTGCGAAAAAACATCAGTCTATGCCGGTCATGCGCTCACCAGAAAAAAAGAAAGTGACACTGGTCGATGCCGTATCGTCTCCGACGCCAATGCCCGACGGCAGTCCGGTGGTGCAGTTTAAGTCGCCCACCAGCATACCCGTTCTAAAGATAAGATCAACGGCATCCTCTGCCGATCCCGGTGATTCGCCGCGTTCTATGAAATCTCCCAGATCACCCAGAAGCGAGTATGAGGTGAAGTCAACACGCCGTCATCAGATTGAATCGCCGACCGCTTCCCGCAACACAACAGTCACGCAGACTGTCACCTCGACAGCGGGCAAGACAGAGGTGCCGCCTCAAATGACTTCGATGCAAAAGACGTCATCACAGCGTTTGAGTGCGCCTCCGAATACTGTCAGTCTGAAGCCGCCTATCCCAGAGCAAATAGATGCGCTGGCTGATCTGTGGATGACTCAACTTCTGAAATCGTCATCCGATTCCAAGGAGGGGCAATACGGAAAGCTAACCAGTGCGAAGATTAATTCATTGGGAAGAACGGACGGAAAAGTAGACGCTGCAGCTCTTCCTGATGTACTCCGCTCCTTGGCGATCTCCTCGGGACGCGACGGTAAAGTGATGCTGAATTCTTTACTGAACTCGGCACTCGCAAATCATATGAGTCAAAGTGTCGCAGGAAAAACCATGGTCGCTATGCTGACTATTGTCATCAGCAGCCATCCTGAACTCGCTACGATCGATTTCGCTCAATTAACGGCCGGCGATGTGGATAGCAGCAATGCGATCAAGGAGCAGATGAATCGGTCTGTGATGACTCAGGCTAGAGCTTGTGTGGACATTATTTTTGGTACTGATCGACAATTCAGTCAATCCCACTTGCCGCCAGCACTGCTGGACTTCTGGAAGCAGCTCGATACGATGCTTGTTCAGGAAGCCGCCAAAAATCCCGAGCTGAGCAAGGAGCAGGTACTGACAGCCCGCAGAAATCTTGGATTCGATTTGCTAATTACCCGGCAAATTTATCCGTACGCGCTCAAACCGGTAAAACAGCTCTCATCGAATAGCATGCAGAGCCCCAATGCGGATACTGCCCATGCGGCTCCTTCGGTATTGCAGATTGCGCTCGCAAATACGCTGCGTGAGCAACTGATCAGAGAATGGCCATCATTTGTTGATGATGCAATCAGGTATTTTGATGCCTGAAGAAGAAAAGTGGGCGGACGGTTAGTTCTGACCACTTTTCTCTGTTTAAGCCAACACGAGCGACCTTTCGCTCATCCCGCGGTTCGGTTGTCCGCAGGTAGCTTACCTGAACAGTCGCTACCCTTCAGGCAGGCCAGCAGATCAAATACCTCGTCTTTCGACAACACGTAGCGCTCCATTAGTGTGTTTTTCAGATGGACCATCCATTCCCGATAGCCGGCCATCGCCTTCAACGTGCGCTCGTACAATTCATCCGCTTTCTGTTCCAGCGCACGCACCGAGTTGTCGGGTGTGCCATCATGCCTAAGCTGACGGTAGTCCAGCTTGGAGCGGGAATACATCGATAGCTGGTTGACCATCAACTCCAGCCGCGCAGTCACTTTCTGAATATCGTTCTGGCTGCCAATAGAAATACCGCGCGCCCCATAGAATAATTCTTCCGCCGCGACACCACCGTACAACTGCATCACATCCTGCTCCAGCTCCTCCAGCGTCTGCAAGCCAGCGTCAGGCGTGACTGACAGCACATAGCCCAGAGCCCCCAGCTTGGATACGGATTCGGTGCTGATCTTCAGCAGCGATGATTTGGCTTTCACGTCCTCCAGTGGCAATCCCTGCTTGAGCAGAGGATCAATCTGCATGAAAAAATGCCCCAGCTCATGCAGTGCCACGCGCTCGCGCTGCTTGTCCTTTTCAGCACTGGCGGCGCGGTCGGTCAGACCGATCGCGCTGCGTTCGAATGCCCGGAACAATAGATCGGTATCGATCTGGCAGCCCTCCTCAATGGCGATCATGCTGGCCCGGTCTACCACGCTTTCCAGCAGGGCAGGGGAGAGGTTTGTTGTGATCGCGGCCACATAATCGAGATTCAGACGGTCTCTGGCGACCACGGCCTTGTCCTTGCGGCGCAGGAAAACCTCGAGCAGCTCTCGCCGTTCGGCCTTGTTAGGCAAACGGAAATTGATCTTTACTGAAAAGCGACGCAGCATCGCTGCATCCATCTCGCTGTTGGCGTCATCAAAGTTGGATGCCACCACCCAGATCACGCCATGGCCTTCGTGGCTCTTGATGCCATCCAGCAGACCAAGCAGCGTGTTCGCGGTATCGTCATCCCACTTGCGTTCGCTGCGGCCGCGTGGCATGAACAGGCTCTGCGCCTCATCCAGGAAGATCAGACAGCGTCCTTGCGCGCAGGCTTTCTTGTAGATCGAGTTCAGTGTCTTAGAGCCACCGCCCACAAGCCCAGATTCCAGCCCGGAGGCGGATGCCTGTATTAGCGGAATGTCGAGCTGTTTAGCTAGATAGCCAGCCAGCTTCGTCTTGCCGGTCCCCGCCGGACCGGTCAGCATCACATGGAAGGGCTTATCGATGTTGTGTGACTTGTATAACGCGCGATGGCGGATCATTGATTCCAGATGCGCGACCTCGCGCTTGATGTCTTCCATGCCGATCAGATCATCCATGCTGCCTTTGAGATTCTCTGGCCGGGTCAGTGTGATGCCGCTACCGATGCCGGGCATGCTTTTCTTCAGGGCCACCGCCATCAACACCAACAGCAGCAGCCCGATCGCATTACGCACCATGAAGCCGCCGGCCTTTTGCCAGAGACTTTGCGGCGGTTCTTGATCGCGTAGCACCTCATCATGCGTTGCCAGCCACTCGGGCTGCGCGATCGCATACGGAATGCCATTCCTGAGTAACACTTCGCGTTCAAGATTGACATGGGTAGTGCTGGGCACTTTGACCGAGAACAGCTTGGCCTGATCCTTGTACTTGATCACATAGCGCGGAGAATCTGACAGCGGCTGCGCTAGCAGCAGGTATTCAAGACGGTCGCGTTGCATCGGCAAGGAAGTGACCAGAGAAATATCCTGGCTGTAGACCACCGGGGAATGCGCCATCAGCTTGGGAGCGCGCTCAATCGAGATAATGAGCGTGCTGAGCAGAAGTAATGCGAACAAGGCCGTGCGAAGATGCGCGTTCTTCAGCGACCGCGCAAGCGATAGAAAATGAGGCATGAAAACTCTGGGTGGAAACACTGCGTCCCGCAGTGAGGCAGCGTCAGTTTGACGCAGGGTTTACAGGATTGTGTGAAGCCCGGGTAGGACAAAACAGGGCAGAAGAAGTTGCCCGAACGACGAGGTTTTTATGGAGTAGGGTGAGAGGGCGTGTATTACCGGTAGCTCAGACCAGCCCGAGGATGCGGCCCAGCTCGGCCAGGTAAGGCGTATCCCTCAGCACCTCGCCCTCAACACTGGCGAGCAGATCGTCCAGCTTTCCGTGGGTGCCATGCAGCCGCCGCCGCAACAGCTCTGCCTCACCATCAGAGGCAGACAAAGTCCGGCGCAGCAGCACCAGCTCTTCCCTCAGTGCCATGACCCTCGGTGAATCACTCGGGGCAGTAGACAGTTCCTGTTCTAGATCAGAGACCAGAGCGGAGATTCGCTCAAGACTGGCGGTATCGGCAGAGGAGGGGCGTTGCTCGGACATCGTGTCACCTTCCTAGTCGGAAAAATTCGTGTGTATGCCTATAGTGTTCCCATTACCTGCTGGCTGTCAATCCGGCGGGACATCCTGGAAGGAGCTCAATGTTCATCAGGGATTATTGCAACAGAAATGTGATCTGCTGCGAACCCGACGCGCCCATTGCGGAAGTTGCTGCACTGATGCGCCGGCATCATGTAGGTGACGTCATCGTCATTGGCGTACAACAGCAGGAGCAGCGGGTACCGATAGGGATCATCACCGACCGTGACATTCTGGTCGAGACGATTGCACTGGATATCGAAGCCCGGCTGTTTACCGCATCGGACCTGATGTCAACCCCGCTGACCACCGTGCAAGAGGACGCCAGTCTGGCCGAGGCACTCGGCATCATGCGCGGCAAACGCGTGCGTCGGCTGCCGGTAGTTAATCGGGCAGGAGGTTTGTTTGGCATGGTCACCTCGGACGATTTGCTCAACGTGCTGGCGGGAGAGTTGTCGATGCTAGCGTGTCTGATGACGGAGCAGATCACTACTGAAGGGCGCCTTAGAAAATGATCTGCACTGATGCACTGATTTAATGGACTACTTTAAAAGGAGATTCTCATGGCACGCCAACTGACCCGCCTCTCACCGTTCAGCGATCTGGCCCGTTTTGATCCACTGCGCATGGATCCGTTCCGCAATTTCGAGGAGGCGATGCGCGAATTCTCGCTGATGCCCTCCTTGCGAGGCTTCGAGGCCGAGCCCAGTATCCGGCTAGATGTACAGGAATCCGATCAGAGGTATGACATCAAGGCCGATATTCCAGGGGTCAAAAAAGAGGATATTCAGGTGTCGATCGAGGGCAATCAGGTCACAATCCGCGCCCAGACGGCGGAGGAAAAAGAAGAAAAGCAGGAAGGCAAACTGGTCCGCCGGGAGCGCTACGCGGGCGAGCAATACCGTAGCTTCAGCCTGCCGCAGGATATCGACGATAAGGGTGCGGAAGCACGCTATGAAAATGGCGTGCTGTCGTTATCACTGCCCAAACGGGCCGGCGGCGCGAGCAAGGCGCTGGCGATCAAATGATTGGGCGCTAGCCGCTAGAGCTCCCCATACTTGCCGGCCAACGCATCGTCATTCAGGCTCAAGGCGGAATCCATGATCACTCTGGCAGTGACGCCAGGACCGGGTGGTTTTCGCCAGCCGTGGATTCCTGCCTTCGCTGGGATGACGATATAAGGCATTTTACATAATACAAATTATGCGCATTTAAACTTAGCCCGGAGACCGCAGAATCTCGCTCAGACCCAGGCCTTGCGGCAAACCTCAGACCGGCCATATCTCAGCGCGGTACCCAGCCGCCGCACACGGGAAACACCTGTCCGACAAAACAATCGGCGGCAGAACTCGCCAGATACGCGGCGAACAAGGCATCTTCGCGCGCCGAAACCAATCGACCCAGCGGTACTTCACGTTTGAGTTTTTCCTGAAATACCGGATTGGACTGTACCTCAGCCGGAAAATACGTCGGGTTATCCACGTAGTTTTGCGCAATCGCATTCACCTGTACGTTCTTTGCCGCGAGCTCCACACCCACGGACTGAATGTACGCTAGCTGCGCGCCACGTGCGGCGCTGTACGTAGAGGCACGGCGAATGCCGCGTAGCGCCGAGGCGCTACCGATCAGAATGATTTTCCCCGAGCCGCGCGCGCTCATCTGCGGAATCACCGCTTTCACCAGGCGCTGCAAGGGGTCGACCATATGAGCGAATGCGGAACGCCATTCATCGTCGGCGACATCGGCGGCCGGCGTGGAGGGCGCGGGAATGCCCAGATTGGCCAGCAACACATCCACCCGCCCTGCTTCTTTGATCAGCGCATCGGGTCGCTCGGGATGGTCCAGCGCACTCTCATCCGCGATCACCTCGGCGCCCAGCTCGCTGAATACCTCCCTTAGCGCCGGGCCCATGAAGTGGTTCGCCTGCGTCAGCAGGACACGCTTTCCGTTGAGCGCGAGTGGATTCATTCTGCATCTCCGATTGAGGATTGTTAGACAGGCGTCGGTCGTTTCGATCGTGCGAAGGATGATAGCTGACTCGCTTGCGCCAGGTCGATACTGAGTGCCGGCGCTCGCCTAAGATCGGGCCATGAAAATACTCGTTGTGCACAATCGTTATCACTACCGCGGCGGCGAGGATACGGTGGTCGATGCAGAAGTGGCACTGCTGCGCCGGCACGGGCACCAGGTGCTGCTCTACACGCGCGACAATCGCGAGCTGGCATCGATGACCCAATGCGCCGCGACCATGGGTGTGCTGTGGTCGCGGCAAACCGAGGCCGATATCCGCCGAATACACACAGCATTCGGACCCGACCTGATTCACGCCCACAATACCTTTCCGATCATTTCGCCCTCGCTGTATGGGGTGGCTCATCAGCTCAAGGTACCGGTCGTTCAGACCCTGCACAACTTCAGGCTGCTGTGCCCCCAGGCGATGTTGCTGCGAAACGGAAGCTCGTGCGAAGCCTGCATCGGACATCTTCCGTGGCGCGCCGTCATTCATCGTTGTTACCGGAATTCGTTATCTCAATCGTCGATCACTGCCGCCATGATTCTGATGCACCGCTTGCGCGGTACCTGGCGCACGGAAGTCGCTCGCTACATCGTGCTGAACCAGCTGTGCCGGGACAAATTCGTCGCAGGCGGTCTGCCGTTCGATAGGCTGCGCATCAAGCCGAACTTTGTGGAAGTCGACCAGCTCCCAGACTGGCATCACCGCAGCGGTGGTTTGTTCATCGGTAGGTTGTCGGCAGAAAAGGGGCTTCATACACTCGCTGAAGCAGTGAGGCAACTGCGCTCGGTGCAGATCGATGTGTACGGAAAAGGGCCACTGCAAAAACTGGTCGAGAGCGCGCCGGGACTTCGCTACCAGGGCTTTTATGAATCTGCCACGCTGCAGGCGCGGCTGCGTCATGCAGCCTACCTGGTCATGCCCAGCACCGGCGTCGAAAGCTTTGGCTTGGTCGCGATCGAGGCATTCGCCTGTGGCACGCCAGTCATCGCCAGTCGGCACGGCGGACTGAAAGAAATCGTCGTGCATGGCAATACTGGTTTGCTGGTGCCTCCCGGTGATGCCCGCGCGCTGGCAGAGGCGATCAAGTATGCCGAGACGCATCCCGAGGCGATGCTGGCGATGGGGCGCACCGCGCGAGAGGTTTATTTGGAACGCTACACGCCAGAGACCAATTACGTGCAAATGATCCGCATCTATCACGAAGCGCTGGCCAGTCGTGCCGCACCTTCGGATCCTCCCGCCCTGTCTGATGCCACCCTGTCCTATGCCCCGACTCGCACTGGTCGTTAACGAGCCCCCTCCTTACCGTATCCCGGTATTCAACCGGCTGGCTGCCCTGCCCGGCATGGATCTCCGGGTCATTTTCTGCTGCCGACGCGAGCCTAACCGGCTGTGGAACCTGCCGCGCATGGAATTCAATCATGCGTTCCTGCGCGAGCGCGTACGCACGGTACACGGCCGATATATTCACAATAATCCCGATGTACTGCTGGCCCTAACGCGCTTTGATCCGCAGGTGGTGGTGGGCAATGGCTTCAACCCCACCCATGGATATGCATTGCTGTGGACGATGCTCCGCCGTCGCGCCTATGTGCCAATGACCGATGGCACGCTGGATTCGGAAAAACACCTCGGCCCGCTGCACCGCCGCGTGCGTCGCTTTGTCTATCGCAGAGCGCCGGCGATGATCGCGGCCAGCAGAGGCGGTCTGGCGCTATATCGCAGCTATGGTGTGGATGAGCGACGCTGCCATCTATCGTGTCTGTGCGTGGACAACGACCGCTTTAACGCTCGATTGCAAACGATATCCAAGGCATGGGATTTCATTGTTTGCGGACGACTGGAGCCCGGCAAGTCGCCTGAGTTCGCGCTGCAGGTGGCCGAACGCTGTGCCAGGATCCTTCACCGAAAAACTCGGCTACTGTTCGTGGGTTCCGGCAGCCTTGAGGCATCGCTCAAAGCACAGGCAAGCGACATGGCCTCATTCGTCGAAGCGCACTTCCATGGCTTTGCGCGACAAGAGGATTTGCCGGCTTTGTACCAGTCCGCGCGCGTTTTCTTGTTTCCGACTCGCGCAGATGTCTGGGGCGTCGTGGCCAATGAGGCCTGCGCCGCCGGGCTGCCCGTGATCGTCACGCCGCAGGCCGGCGTTGCGGGTGAGCTGATCATCGATGGCAAGAATGGCTATGTGCGAGAACTGAACATCGATGACTGGACAGCGTGTGCGTTACGCCTGTTGCAGCATCCGGCGCGCTGCACCGCTTTCGGACGGCACGCCCAGCTGCTGGTGGAGGCCTATCATTTCGACGCTGCCGCACGCGGCATTGCCGAGGCTGCGCGGGCGGCACTGACACCGCCGCGATCCCTGACTCAGGCGGCGGTGAGACGCCCTGCCTGATAATCTCGTATCGCCTGCTCGATCTCGGCGGCGGTGTTCATCACAAAAGGTCCATACTGCACGATAGGCTCGTTCAGCGGGCGTCCCGCCAGCAAAAGAAATCGTGCGCCGCTGCTGCCCGCGATGAATTCGGCAGCGTCGCCATCGGAGAGCACGGCACCGCTGTGCGTAGGCAGCATGCGGATATCGCCGGCCAGCTGCAGATTACCCTCGAACACATAGGCCATCGCATTCAGGCCGTTTGGAATCGGTGCGCTGAATGAAGCACCGGCGGGAAGCTGCACATCCAGATACATGGGCTCGGTCGTTAGACCGGCGATCGGACCAGCGATCGTATGACCATTCACCGTCAAGGTGCCGGCAATTACCTTCACACGGCCACCCGAAGGCAGTTCGTGCACCGGTATCTCTTCAGCAGGGATATCGCGGTAGCCGGCTGGCTTCATTTTTTCTTTGGCGGGCAGATTGATCCACAGCTGAAAGCCGCGCATCCTGCCCTCTTCCTGTTGCGGCATCTCGGAATGAATAATGCCTCGGCCAGCGGTCATCCACTGCACACCACCGCTTTTCAGGTCGCCCTGATTGCCCAGATGATCCTCGTGCCGCATATGGCCATCGAGAATGTAGGTGACGGTCTCAAAACCACGGTGAGGATGCGATGGAAAGCCGGCGATGTAATCGCCAGGATTATCGGAAGAAAATTCATCCAGCATCAGGAAAGGATCGAGACGCGTGCCCTCGCTGCTGCCCAGACTACGTCGCAGGCGCACACCGGCGCCGTCAGAGGTGTTCATTGCGCTGATGACGCGTTCCAGCTTGCGGGGCGCGGAGTCGGCCATGGTCGTACTCTCCTGTGTGCTTGTCGCTCAAAAAACAGGATTGTAGCCCTTGGCGCACGCCGCTGCCGGAGCGCAAGTGGGAGGGCAGCGTCTTCAGTGGAGGACTTGCCCCTGCTGCTGGCGGCTCTGGAGTAGCTGCTCAAGTTTTTCCGGGCGCACGGGTTCGCTGAACAAATAGCCCTGCACCCGGTGGCAAGTCGTGCCACGTAGGAAACCCAACTGCTCCACCGTCTCCACACCCTCGGCCACGACTTTGATATTCAAGTCCTTCGCCAATTTGACGATGGCAGAAACGATCGCGGCATCTTCTCGGTCACGTGGCAGGTTGCGTATCAGCGCCGGGTCAAGCTTGAGCACATCGACCGGAAAGTCCTTCAGAAACGACAGCGTGGAAATACCGGTGCCAAAGTCATCGATGCTGATCGACACGCCGATCGACTTGAGGTGGTCGAGCACCATGCTCTGCCCTTCCCTTGCCATGACAAGGGCGCTCTCGTTGACCTCGATCTCGAGAAGGCGCGGAGGCAGGGCGGCGTCCTCCAGCGCGGAACGCATCATTCCCGGAAACAAAGGGTCCAGCAGCTGCGCGGCCGAGACATTGACAGCAATCCGAAATTCCGGAAACCCGGCGGCGCGCCAGCGGCCCATCTGTATGCAGGCGGCGCGCATTACCCAGGCACCCAGATCATTGATTACGCCAATTTCCTCAGCCAGCGCGATCAATGCCTTGGCCGACAGCGTCATCAGCCCCTGATTTCGGCAGCGTAGCAAGGCTTCGACAGCGACAAAGTCCAGCGTTTGAAGATCAATCTGCGGTTGATAGACCAGTTCGAAGTCGCCCTGCTCCACGGACCGTCTGAGCAAATCCTCCTGCGTCTGGCGCAGCTGCACCTCGGTGAGCATGCTTGGTGCGAATACTCGAAAACGGTTGCGTCCGCTCGCCTTGGCGCGGTACATGGCCAAGTCGGCCTTTTGCAGCAGTTCGCCAGTGTCCTGGCCATCCTGCGGATACATTGCAATGCCCACGGATGCGCCACTCTTGACCAGCTGATGCTCGATCTCGTAGTTGTGGCCTAGTTCGCGAACGATGTTCTCGGCGATGAGCTCGGCGGCGGACAGCGATTTGAGGCGGGTCAGAACGACGACAAACTCGTCACCGCCGAGACGGGCCACGGTATCCGTCTCGCGCACGCAGCGCAGCAATCGTTGCGCCACCAGCCGCAATAGCTCGTCGCCCGCGTGATGCCCGAGGTGATCATTGATGGACTTGAACCGATCCAGATCCAACAGCAGCACTGCGACCCGCGTCGCGTCGCGGTCGGCATTGATGAGCGCCTCGTGCAGCCGCTCCATGAAGCGGGCGCGATTGGGTAAGCCCGTGAGCGGGTCATGATTGGCCAGAAAAAAGGCATTTTGTTCAGCCAGTCGCCGCTCCGTGTTGTCGCGCATGATCTCAACGAAACCCTGCACGCATCCTGCGCTGTCATGCAGCGCACCCATCGCACCAGTGCACCAGAACCGCTGACCGTCCTTCCTGACACGCCAGCTGTCTTCTTCGCTGCGCCCATCCAGTGCGGCTTGTCGCAGCAGCCGCTGAGGCTCACCTTTTTCGCGGTCCTCAGGGGTGAAAAATACGGAGACATGACTGCCCACGATCTCCGCCTTGCGATAACCCAGTATGCGCTCGGCACCGGGGTTCCAGCTGACGATATGCCCCGATCCATCCAGCATGAAAATCGCATAATCCGTCGTGCCCTCGACCAGCAAGCGGAAGTGCTCCTCTGCTCTTTGAAGCTCCTGCAGTGCGCGGTGGCTCTCAGTCACATCGCGAAAGACATCCACCGCACCGATGATCTTTCCGTCACGGTCTTTCAGCGGTGCGGCGGAGTGGCTGAGGGTCACGGCCAGATCGCGCCGCCGGTCATATAGGGCCAGTTCCTGATCCGAGAGCGTCTCTCCCTTCAGCGCTCGTACCAGCGGATGCTGGTGCCACAGGCGAAAGCTTTCGTTTTTTCTGGTTTCAGCCGCCTGAGCGCGTCGGATCTGCGACAGGCGCGTCAGCGGCTCGTCCAGCTTCAGCATGCGCTCGGCTGAGCGGTTGACCAGCAAGGTCTTGCCATGCTGATCGCAGACGATCACGCCCTCGGTCATGCTGTTCAGTATCAGCCGCAGGATATCGGTAGGCTGAGGCGATGCCGACCCGACATCGGTCGGCTCGGTGATATCGGTGGCGCTGCATGTCAGCAGTCGGAGTGCCCCCTCCGGATCACGAAACGCTGGCGCTGCCTTCACGCGCAATCGGCACCAGCGCCCATCCGCATGGCGTATCCGGTATTCGATCTGAGCAATCTCGCCATCCTTCAGCTTCCTCAGGTGTGCAGACCACTCGCGCAGCGGTCCGTGATCATCAGGATGAAACTGCTCTGGATCGTCGCCAAATCCTGAGCTCAGAAACTTCTCGGCACTCAGACCCAGCAGACGCTCAAGGCGCGCATTGCAGTAGACATGTCGCCCTTCCCGCAGATCATGGATGAACACCAGATCGGGCAGCAAGGCCAGCATGTTTTCTAAGGACACTGCGTCCACCACCGTCGAGTTGAGTGTGCCGGGGGGCAGCGATGCGGTCAGTGGCGTGTCATTCGTGTTCACGTGCGGTCCTGAAATCAATAATCAGACATCGGGCACAGATCAGCCCTGTCGCGAGCGCTGACATCCATGGCGTGCCGTAAACTCAGATGATCGCCCGATGCTGATGCTTAGGCAGTGATTTTCTGAGGCGATTCGATTGATGAAAATCAAGATTCTTGTGCCTGAGTAATGTCTCCGGTACCGCTGGCCGACAATTCCATCAGTTCGGCGAACTGCCGGGGTGCGGGGTAAGATCAAGACTGGATCAACAGCGATTCGATCAGCATGGACTATCCAGTTATCGACAGCATCATTTCGCCCGAGGGCAAGCTGGACATTCTGTCAAAAGCAGAAATTGCCCGGTTGCTCGATCACGGGCAGACGGGCCTGTATCAGAGCTTCCGTCACTGTGCGCTGGCCGTATTGAGCACAGGCAACTACCTGGACGATGGCAAGGCGCTGATGGAGCGCTACCCTGACTTTGATATTCGGGTCGTACACCGTGAGCGTGGGATCAAGCTGCATATCCGGGGAGCGCCAGCATCAGCATTTGTGGATGGCGACATGATCCGCGGCATTCGAGAGCATCTGTTTGCGGTGCTGCGCGACATCCTTTTTACGGCCAACGAGCGACCGGCGTCGGAGGATGGCGAGACTGACAGCGCGCGCCTGACAGATTTTGTGTTTCATATCTTGCGCAATGCCGACGTCATGCAGCGCGCACAAGATCCCAAGTTGGTGGTGTGCTGGGGTGGGCATTCGATATCGCGCAGCGAATATGACTACTCGAAGCGAGTCGGCTACGAACTGGGACTACGCGGACTGGATATCTGCACCGGCTGCGGCCCGGGTGCCATGAAGGGTCCGATGAAAGGCGCAACAATCGGTCATGCAAAGCAGCGTATCTTCGGTGGACGCTACCTCGGTTTTTCTGAACCGGGCATCATCGCAGCGGAATCGCCAAATCCTATCGTCAATAATCTCGTCATCTTTCCGGATATCGAGAAACGGCTTGAGGCCTTCGTGCGCGCTGGTCATGCGATCATTGTCTTCCCGGGCGGCGTGGGCACGGCAGAAGAAATTCTGTATCTACTGGGAATACTGCTGCATCCGAAGAATCAAGCACTCCCCCTACCGCTGATCTTTACCGGCCCCGTGGAATCAGCCTCCTATTTTTCTCAAATCGATGCATTCATTGGCGCAACGCTGGGGCCGAAAGCACAAGCGTTGTATCAGGTGATTATTGATGATCCATCCGGCGTGGCAAGGGCGGCACAGGCGGGAATCGCTCTTGTCCGCGATTATCGCAAGGCACACGGAGATGCGTATTACTTCAACTGGAAATTGCACATCGATCCAGCGTTCCAGCAGCCCTTCACCCCGGTTCATGCATCCATGCGCGGGCTCAGTTTGCACATGCATCAACCCGAGCACCTGCTGGCAGCCCACCTGCGCAGAGCGTTCTCAGGCGTTGTCGCTGGTAATGTGAAGCTGCAGGGGATACAGGCCATTGAAAAGCACGGTCTGTTCGAGATACAGGGCGACGCTCGGCTAATGGCGCAGCTGGATGAGCTATTGTCGGCTTTCGTCGACCAGGGAAGGATGAAGCTACCGGGCTCGGTATACAAACCTTGTTATCGGATCATTCGATGACTGCCCCGGCGTAGCGACCAAT
>JACCDX010104175.1_pt1 | contig 18688 bp, 19 predicted proteins | sample 7449681 | NCBI WGS metagenome assembly JACCDX01 (sample SAMN15323450, study PRJNA562643) | freshwater metagenome | isolation source: river surface water | place: USA:Blue River Watershed | collected 2017-08-18
ATGGAAAGAGAATCTTAGTTACAGCAGGCGGTACAAGAGAAAATATCGACCCAGTGCGTTTCATAGGTAATAGATCATCTGGAAAACAGGGAATAGCGATTGCGTTGGCAGCACAAAAAAGAGGTGCTCTTGTGCATTTAATTGCTGCCAATATTGATGAGAAAGATGTAAAGGGCATTGAAACAACCCACGTCGTAAGTACACAGGAAATGCATGATGCTCTAATTGAGCAGTTTCCTCGATGTGATGTCCTCATTATGTCTGCTGCAGTTGCAGATGCTAAACCAAAGATTTCCTCTTTTGAAAAGATCAAAAAATCAATGCTTGGAACTATTGAGCTAACGCCTAACACCGACCTACTTGCTGACATGAGCCAGAGGAAGACGGGTCAAATAATCATTGGTTTTGCCGCAGAAACTAAGGACCACTTGCAAGAGGCCCGCAGAAAAATGGAAAGTAAGGGGCTAGATCTAATCTATGTAAACGATGTTTCTGGCGGGGCGATATTTGGTAAAGATAAGACTATGGGTACGATACTCACACGCAATGGTGCGGACATAGCGGTCAAGGAAACCTCCAAAGACGCTCTCGGAAATTTATTACTTGATCAGGCCATCCGGCAGATAGGTTAAAAATGTCAAAACGACTTTTTACATCAGAATCAGTTACTGAAGGCCACCCAGATAAGATCGCAGATGCGATTTCCGATGCGGTCTTGGATTCGCTGATTTCTCAAGACAAAAAAAGTCGTGTTGCCGTGGAAACTCTGATTACAACAGGTCAAGTGCATGTTGCTGGTGAAGTGACGACAAACGGTTATGCAGATGTAAATGGGATCGTGCGCGACACTGTGCTCAACATCGGTTACGACTCATCCGAAAAAGGTTTTGATGGAAACTCTTGCGGAGTTTCCATTTCAATTGGCCAACAGTCACAAGATATCGCCGCAGGCGTCGATGATGCTTATGAACATAGAGTCTCTGCAGCGGTTGATCCTTTAGATCTTCAAGGCGCAGGAGACCAAGGTCTTATGTTTGGTTATGCCTGTGATGATACAAAAGAGCTAATGCCTTTACCGATTTGGTTGGCACACGCTTTAGCTCAGCAGCTAACAAAGGTGCGCAAGTCAGGAGAGCTTGGATATTTAAGACCAGATGGTAAAACTCAGGTAACGATTGAATATGACGGCGATAAGGCAATCGCGATAGATACGGTTGTTATTTCCAGCCAGCATTCAGAAGAGGTGGATGTCGTAAAGAAATTAACACCTGATGTGATCAAGCTTGTAATTGATCCAATATTAAATTTGATCGACCTTCCAAAGAAGGATCTTCGAACTCTTATCAACCCAACTGGGCGTTTTGTGATCGGTGGTCCGATGGGAGATGCAGGGTTGACTGGTAGAAAAATTATCGTGGACACCTATGGCGGTATGGCCCGTCATGGTGGCGGAGCATTTAGTGGCAAGGACCCATCCAAAGTCGATCGCTCTGCTGCTTATGCCATGCGCTGGGTGGCCAAAAACGTTGTTGCTGCTGGGCTAGCAAAAAGATGCGAGGTGCAGGTTGCTTATGCAATTGGTAAAGCACAACCTGTTGGAGTTTTTGTGGAGACTTTTGGTACGGAAAAAATTCCTGTATCCAAAATTCAAGACGCAGTTCTCTCTACATTCGATCTTCGTCCGGCGGCGATCATTAGAGATCTTGAATTACTTCGTCCTATCTATTCACTCACAAGTGCTTATGGACACTTTGGGCGCGAACTTCCAGAATTTGCATGGGAGCGCACCGACCGTGTTAGTGCACTTCAAAACGCAATAAAATAATTTGTGGCATCATCGAAGCTTTTTCGGTTAAAAGCCGAAGTTGCATCAGCGGCTTCGCCCGTTCAGGCGGTTTCATTTTCCTATGTTCGAGTAAGAGTTGATACGGGTGTATTTCATCTAGATGAAATCTATGACTACATCGTTCCAGAGAAATTAACCGAGATTGTCCGCGTTGGTATTCGAGTGCAGGTGCCTTTCGGCAACAGAGAGGTCGAAGGAATAATTGTAGAACGGGCTGAAAAGCCCGAACGAGCAGGAACATTGAAGTACATCACGAAAGTCTTATCACCGCATCCTGTTGCTACGATTGAATCCTTGGAGTTAATCGATCAAGTTTCCAAGGAATATGCGTGCAATCCATGGGATGTCATACGATCGGCCATTCCTCCACGAGTGGCATCAGTTGATAAAAAGATGCAGTCAGCACAATCTAGTGATCAAGGAAAACCTGTTCGCCACATTGAGCAAAGAACGACCGCCCACTGCTTCATTCAACTTGCACCGGTGATTCCTGGGGTTGAACAAGTTGCATTAATTGCTCGTCAGGCAATAAAGCAGGGGAGCGTCTTGATTATTGCACCGGATGATAAAGATGTTGATCAGATCTATCGTGAGCTACTCCCCGAAAGAATATTGACACTTAAACTGACCTCTTCCATGTCGCGAGATGAAAGATATGAAAACTTCCTTCTCTGTCAAAGAAACGAAAAAAAATTTGTCGTAGGAACCCGTAGTTCTGTTTTTGCGCCAATTCGCGATCTATCTTCGATTATTGTTTATAAGGAATCTTCTCCTGATCACTACGAAATTCGCACGCCTGGCTGGAACAGTAGAACTGTTGCAATCAAGCGAGCGAAGTTGCAGGGACAAAAGTTATTTTTTGTTGGATATAGCCCTTCAGTAGAAGTAGGCTTTTTGATCGATACAGGTGAAGTGTCTTTTAAAGCTCATGTTTCGCAACTCAACGTGATGTCATTCGCGCCAGATTCTGGAACACTTTTGCCAGGACGAATATTTCCAGAGATTAGAGCGGCACTTAAGAATGGTCCAGTACTGTTTCTCGCCGCAAGAAAGGGTTATGGCAACGCCCTTCTGTGCTCACACTGCAGAAATATTGGCCTCTGTCATTGCGGCGGCCGTCTCCAAGTCGAATCGAGAACAACCTCTCCAATATGTGTGCATTGTGGAACAATTTTTAAGGATTGGAGTTGTAGTTTTTGCAACCGAAGTACTCAGTATCTTGCAGGTCGTGGAATTGAGAGAGCCTCTGAAGAGATTTCACGCGCCTTTCCTGGCTATCCAGTTGTAGTTTCTGCTGGTGATGTTATTAAGGAAAATGTAGAGAACAGACCATCGATTGTATTGGCGACCCCCGGAGCTCAGCCTGCTGTACACGGTGGTTACTCAGCTGTTGTTGTTTTGGATGCAATTAGGTTTTTTTCTCACACTGATCTTAGAACGCAAGAGCGAGCACGTGAGATTATTTTTGAAACTTCATCACTTTTAACAAAAAACGGTAAAGCATTGTTAGTTATAGACCCTGTTCATCCTATTGTGCCTGCCATTTCTCGCTGGAACATCGCGTCTCTAATTAAACGTGAATTAGCTGAACGGCTAGAAATAAAATTGCCACCATTTGTTTCCTCTGCAGTTCTGTTGGTTCCAGAAAAGGAAGGCGCTACGATCTCATCAGGAATTCGAAGAGCGATGAATGAGGAACGTTTGCCAAATTCGTTACGGATTTATGGACCTACTCAAGTTGCTAAGAACCAATGCAAGATCGTTCTTTATAGCAGCCTCTCGGACTCAGTGAAGATTGCCTCATTCCTTTTAGAGTTTCAGAAAAAAAGAAGCATAGCCAGGAAAGAGTTGATTACGATCCGTGTGGAGCCGTATTCCCTCTAATCGGTTGGTAGTATTGGTACATGCCAATCCAACAGATACGTTTATTTGGTGATCCGGTGCTTACAACTCCAGCAACTGCCGTCACCACTTTCGACAAGGAATTGCGTACTCTGGTTGCAGATTTAACGGAAACAATGTTGGAGGCACCAGGTGCTGGCTTAGCAGCTCCACAAATAGGGGTTCCATTGAGAGTTTTCGTTTGGGATGTAGATGAGGCTTTAGGTCATTTGATCAATCCCACTCTTGATCTAAGCCAGGAGATGCAAGATGGTGAGGAAGGTTGCCTTTCTTTCCCTGAGCTTCGATATGACACACCACGAGCTATGCGTGTTGTTGCAAAGGGTTTTAATATGCATGGGGAGCCTGTAACGATTGAAGGAACAGAGTTTCTTGCTCGAGCGTTGCAACACGAAAATGACCACCTAAACGGGATTCTCTTTATCGATAAGTTGTCCAAGGAGAACCGAAAATTAGCAATGAAGGAGATTCGTGAATCTGATTGGTTCGCGTTGGCTAATCAATCAGGAATAGATATCCAAGTTAAAGAGTCCCCTCACTCTATGTTCGGTCGGAATCTTTAGTGCGTCTAGCAGTTGCTGCAACCCCGGATGTTGCGTTACCAACATTAGAGTGGTTAGTTGGATCCGAACATGAAGTTGTCTGCATCATTACTCAACCAGATCGACCGTCGGGGAGAGGTCTAAAAAATAAGGAAAGCTCGGTATCGGTTTGGGCTAAGCGGAGAGGTCTCGCAGTCTATAAACCGGAGTCATCATCAGAGATGCTACCTATAGTTGAAGGATTAGATCTCGTGGTAACAATTGGTTACGGCGTGATTCTTCCTGAATCAATTTTGAATGTTCCAAAACATGGTTTTATCAATCTACATTTCTCACTTTTGCCGCTCTATCGCGGTGCGGCGCCTGCTCAACGCGCACTTGAAAATGGTGACTCTGAAACAGGAGTCACTGTCTTCAAGCTAGACAAAGGTATGGATACAGGGCCAATTTATTTTCAGGAAAAGATCAAAATAGACACTGACTGGCGATCTTCTGATCTATTAAATGTCTTGGCAAATTTAGGGGTTCGCGGTATTGAGCAAAGCATTACATCGATAGAGAATTCAGTTGATCCGACACCTCAGTCTGGAAACGCAACGCTTGCGCCAAAGATTACTAAGGCAGAGGCAAAGATAGATTTTAATCTTCCAGCAAAAAATATTGTTCAAAAAATTAAGGCATTTACCTACGAACCAGGTGCTTGGGCGATTTTCAATCAGGAACCTTTTAAGGTTTCTCGAGCTTTAGTTTCATCACATGTCTCGGATAAACCAGGAGCCATTTCTCTAGTTGCTGACGCAGTTGTTGTCTCATGTGGGGCGGGTTCCTCAATAGAACTGCTAGAGGTAAAGCCGGCCGGAAAACGAGAAATGTCAGCTATTGAATGGGCGCGCGGAGCTCGACTAGTTGAGGGCGACTACTTTGGTTGAACCCCGTCGTAAAACCTTCAGATCTCCAAAACCTGAAGCTTCACGATTGCTTGCTTTCGATTTGATTTGTGAAGTTAATCGGAATGAGGGTTATTCAAACTTGCTCCTTCCTCAAGCTCTTAACGCAAGCGCGTTAGAGGAAAGAGATAAAGCATTAGTGACAGAACTTGTCTATGGCACGATTCGAATGCAGGGCAAACATGATTGGATTATTGAACAAATAAGTGATCGACCTTTTTCTGAGATCGATCCAGGAATTATCGATGTTGCTCGCTTAGGAATTCACCAAATTCATGAGATGCGAATTCCGGATCACGCCGCTGTCTCTTCAACTGTAGAGGTAGCGAGAAAGAGATTGGGGGAGTCCAAAGCTAGTTTTGTTAATGCAATTTTGAGAAGCGTGGTTCGAAAGAGTAAAGAAGAGTGGTTTGAACCTGTTTCACTCATTAGTGATCAAATTAGTCGCCTATCGATTCTTTATTCTCATCCTGAATGGATTATTTCGTCATACTTTGACTTGTTTAAGAATTGGGATGATGTAGAGGCTGCCTTAAGAGTTAATAATGAACCTGCGATCCCAACGCTAGTCTCGTGGCCAGGTTTTTCTTCGGTTGAAGATTTGGTCGCTCTGGGCGGAGTTGCAACTGAGTATTCATCTTTTGGCGCGCATTGGAAAGGTAACCCAGGATCTCTTGATCTTATAAAGTCCAGAAATGCCGGAGTACAAGACGAGGGCTCGCAATTAGTTGCTGAAATTTTTAGCAAAGCTGCGCAAGGTTCAAGTTGGTTGGACATGTGCGCTGGCCCTGGTGGTAAGGCAGCGTTACTTTCTAGCATCGCTCGAAAACGTTCGGTTGACTTCACGGCCAACGAGATCTCCAGCACTCGTGCAGAGTTGGTCCGTCAAGTTGTTCATGGTGATCAAGTATTAGTTGGTGACGCACGCGATATTGGCAAGTCAGATAAGAAATACGATGCAATTTTGATCGATGCACCCTGTACAGGTTTAGGTGCACTTCGTCGAAGACCCGAGGTTAGATGGCGACGGAACGTGAAAGACCTTAGAGAACTTACACAGTTACAGAGGGAATTGATCACATCAGGTATCTCTGCTTTGAATCAAGGTGGGTTGTTAGGCTATGCAACATGTTCACCGCATCTGGCCGAAACGTCGGTGCAAGTAGTAGACATCTTACGAACTCATCCACAAATGGAACAAGTTTCGGTCCTACCGTATCTTCCTGAAGGTTTAAACGGAGCAGATCGGGATGGAGCGCTGTCGCTCTGGACCCATAAACATGGAACAGATGCAATGTATCTCGCTCTTTTTAGAGTCCGATCAGGTTAAAGTTGCCTCATGGTTCCTGAAATTCGTATCACGCCGAGTATTTTGAATGCTAATTTTGATCATTTAAATTCAGAGATCGAGAAGATAAGTAAAGTTTCAGACCTTCTTCATCTAGATGTGATGGATAATGTCTTCGTTCCAAACTTCACCTTTGATTTTGAGGCCGCAGCAGAAATTATCGCAAACTCTGCCCTTCCTGTAGATGCTCACCTAATGGTTGCAGACGTTGATCAAATAGCTGTTGAATATGCAGACTTAGGCTGTACTTCTGTGACAGTTCATGCAGAGGCAACAAGAAACATAAGACAAACATTACGAAACATTCGCTCTGCAGGCGCTCGGGCAGGTTTAGGAATAAAGCCTGGAACTCAAGTAGAAGTTTACGAGGAGTTCATCAATGAAATCGATATGTTCCTGATAATGACAGTTGAACCTGGATTTGGTGGACAAAAATTTATGGAGGAGATGATGCCGAAAGTTGCCAGAACTAAGCAGATCATCGGAGATCGACCAATATGGCTTCAAGTTGATGGAGGAATATCAATGTCCACTATCGAGAACGCACTCGATGCCGGTGCTGACACTTTCGTTGTTGGAAGCGCTGTTTTCAATGATCCTGACCCAGCGTCTATGGTCGAAAAGATCAGAAAATACGCTTTCGAGCACTTAGCGAAGTGAAATATTCGCCAACGCCGTGTGTATCGCTCGAGTAAACTAAAGGTATGAAAAGTTTTGATGCTTTATGGACCGAGCTAAATGACAAAGTCACTTCTAACGATCCCGGATCTGGCACGGTTTTAGCTGTCCAATCAGGAGTGCATGAGATAGGTAAAAAAGTTCTAGAAGAGGCTGGTGAAGTATGGCTTGCTGCCGAGCATGAGTCCGATGATCAGTTGGCAGAAGAGATCAGTCAGTTGCTTTATCATCTTCAGGTTTTGATGTTAGCAAGAGGACTTTCGTTAAACGATGTTTATAAGTTTCTATAGGAGATGACGATGTTACGAGTTGCTGTTCCTAACAAAGGTTCTTTAGCGCAGGTTGCAATTGCCACTTTAAATGAAGCGGGCTATCGACAACGAAGCGATGACCGAGATCTCATTATTTCTGACCCTGACAATGGGGTTGAGTTCTACTATCTTCGCCCCCGTGATATTGCCGTCTATGTGGGCTCCGGTGAACTTGAAGCGGGAATCACAGGTCGAGATCTATTGATTGATTCCGGAGCTCTTGCTACGGAGATATTGCCTTTAGATTTTGGTCGATCAACTTTCCGATTTGCCGGTCCTGCGGATAAAAATCTGACCATGTCTGACATATCCGGAAAACGTGTGGCAACGGCCTATCCTGGATTGGTCCAGCAACACTTATCCGAATTAAAAATTAATGCCCAGATTGTTCGTCTAGATGGAGCAGTTGAAAGCAGCGTACGTCTAGGAGTTGCTGATTTGGTGGCCGACGTTGTTAGTACAGGTAACACATTGCGACAAGCTGGACTTAAGATATTTGGTGATCCAATTTTACATAGCGAGGCAGTGGTTATTTCCCGAACGAATAATCAGCATCGCCCAGAGTTGGACGTTCTCATTAGAAGATTACAGGGTGTTGTAACAGCTCGAAAATATGTTCTCCTTGATTATGACGTTCAAAAGCAACATTTGGAGCAAGCTTGTCTGATAACGCCAGGTTTAGAGTCCCCAACGATCTCAGCTCTTCAAAAGCCAGACTGGGTCGCAGTTCGAGCTATGGTTTTGCGCGAAGAAACAAATAAAGTGATGGATCAACTTTGGGCGGTTGGAGCTAGAGGTATTCTCGTTACAGATATCCATGCATGTCGTCTTTAAAATTCTCGACAATGCTTTAATGCGTGGATTAGTTATAGTTTAAGCAGTTGAGCAACTGATCGAAGGGTCGGCTCATTTATCGCAAAATCGGCTGCCTGAATCACAATCGGTTTGGCATTAAATGCAATACTCAATCCGGCCGCTTCCATCATGTCTAAATCGTTGGCACCATCACCGATAGCCACAGTATTTTCCATGAGAACATCAGATTGACCCGCAAATTCGATTAGTGCTTGTGCTTTAGCCGCTCTGTCAATGATAGTTCCTGATACTTTGCCCGTTAAATGCCCGTCCTGAATACCCAAGACGTTTGCTCGAAAATATTTGATTGAAAGTTTCGAAACAATCGGCTCCATGATTTGAACAAATCCACCAGAGACAAGCGAGACGCTATGTCCCAGTTTGTGGAGCTGGTCGACTAACTCTGCCGCTCCATCGGTTAGGAGAATTTCATCTCGAACATCATCTATTACCTGGACGGGCAAGCCCTTTAATAATTCAACTCTGGCAGTCAGGCTTTGGGCAAAATCCATGTCGCCATTCATCGCTGATTGGGTAATTTGGGAAACCTCATCAAGGACACCAGCTCTTTTGGCTAGAAGTTCGATAGCCTCTTGCTGGATAAAGGTTGAATCCACGTCGAATTGAACGAGCATTTTAGGTTTAAGCATCGCGATGACCCGCAAAGTGTTTCACTAAATCCAGGTTCGTCATATTTCAGTGACCTTAAACTCTATTTCATCTTCATGCTTTAAACTTTCGAGTTTCGGTTGCAACTCTACAGCCTTAGATCCCGTCACTATAAAGAGTATTTCAGTTGGGTCGCTTTGTGTTCTAGAAATAGACTCAATATTACCTTTGGCTTCTACGATAGCAGAAGTTACAGCAAGCAAATTCTTGGGATGCAGCTTTTTAGATTTTATCTGCACACCCACACGATTTGAATCAACAGGAACCAAAGCCTGCTCAGAAAAAACAGTAGCAATATCGGTGTGAGATATTTGAGCATATTCGGCCAAGTCAGACTCAATCGCGCTTTGATGTACAGGATTGAGTGTAATCAAGACAGTCAAAACCAGTCGATGACTAATAACGATCTGCTCCACATCATGGATCTGAATTGAGAACTCAGAGATCGCCTCAAATAACCCTTTGGCTATACCGGGAGCATCTGACCCAGTTAATAAAATTAGACCCGTATATACAGGGTTCTTTTGCGACAAATCATCCATAAGATTTCACAGTTTATCTCGAAAGAGATGCCTCTCATGCATGTTTTTGCACTAACTTGCCTTGTAAAAGCACTATGTTTTGCATCTATGAGCAACCAGAACGTTCTCTCGCTCCACGATGTCTCTGTCGTTAGGGGCGGCCATACGATTCTCGGGCCAATGAACCTATCAATCTCACAGGGTCAGCGATGGGTCATTCTTGGTCCTAACGGAGCTGGAAAGTCAACACTCCTGCAGATGCTTGCAACAAAAATATTTCCCACAACAGGAACGGTTAACGTTCTTGATCGCGAATTTGGGCGCATAGATCTTTTCGAACTTCGAACGCGAATAGGTATCTGCAGTTCCAGTATTGCCGATGAGATCCCCGCAGATGAGATGGTTCGAGATGTAGTACTGACCGCAGCTTATGCAATATATGGGAGATGGAATGAGGGCTATGACTTATGGGATGAATCCCGAGCTATCGCCCTGCTTACAACTTTTGGAGTACGAGAGTTAGGCTCTAGAGAGTATGGAACGTTAAGTGAAGGAGAAAAAAAGCGAGTTCAAATTGCACGTGCACTCATGACTGATCCTGAACTTCTTTTGTTAGATGAACCTGCGGCAGGCTTAGATGTGGGTGGTCGCGAGGACCTTTTAGCTCGCTTAACAAGCTTCTCCTCGGATGCTTTAGCCCCAGCAACTGTTTTGGTCACACACCACATTGAAGAGATTCCCGCAGGAACTACGCATGCTTTGATTCTAAAGTCTGGAAAGGTTGCAGTTTCTGGACCGATCGATCAAGTTATTACTTCTGAGCACATCTCAGCTATCTTTGAAATACCAATTAACGTCTCTACCGAGTCAGGTCGTTATTTTGCCCGAGCAGCTCTTTAAACAGCTACACGAAGATTGGCAAGATGCCCTCTCGGATTTGAAAGATCACATCGGTACCATAGAGAGATCTATCGATATCCATACCGTTACCCCGAAGTTCAACAACATTTTTCGAGCGTTGGACGGTTCTCTATCATCTGTCAAAGTTGTCATATTTGGACAAGATCCTTATCCAACAGCAGGACATGCTCAAGGCTTGGCTTTTTCTGCACCATCAGATGTCGCAGGGATCCCTGCCTCTCTCAAGAATATCTTCCTAGAACTAGGAAACGACCTTGGTCAACCATTAAGAAGTAATCCCGATCTTTCTGATTGGGCCAAGCAGGGAGTAGTGCTCCTGAATAGAATTTTGACGACGGAGGCAAACAGTTCTTTGTCCCACCGTAATTTAGATTGGGAGAGAGTTACAGATCGAGTGGCACAAGTTCTCGGAGAGCGTGAAGTAGTAGCGGTGTGCTGGGGCAATTACGCCCAAGAGGTTTCAGGTTTTTTCAGACAAGACTGGATTATCCAATCGGCTCATCCAAGTCCTCTATCGGCATACAGAGGATTCTTTGGATCCAAACCATTCTCAAAGGCAAATTCAATTTTGGAGACACACGGGATTAGCCCCATTCATTGGTGAGTTAGAGAAGTTAAGCTGGAAGTATTAATCCAGAGTTTTCCTGCAGTGATAGACGCTCTTTGATAAAGGCAAAGGCCCCCGTTACCGAGGGCCTTTGCTGACTTTATTCTTTTTGGTGCGTTATCCCACCCAGGTATTAATAGGTGAGGATAGGAAATACACCATGAACAATGCGGCAATGAGCCACAAGAGTGCATGGATTTCTTTACCGCGACCTTGAACCAGGCGAATCACGACGTGTGTAATGAAACCTGCACCAATTCCAACGGTGATGTTGTAAGTGAAAGGCATCAATATGATCGTCAAGAATGCTGGAACAGCGATTCCCATGTCATCCCAATCAATATTCTTGATTTGAGACATCATGAGGAAGCCAACGATAATCAAAGCTGGTGTAGCTGCCTCGTAAGGAATTATGTTGACGATTGGGGACAGGACAGTGGTAAGCAGGAACAGAACACCGGTAACCACAGAGGCCAATCCAGTTCTTGCACCTTCACCTACACCTGAAGCTGATTCGATATATGAAGTGTTTGACGAGACACCAGCAGCACCACCTGCGGCCGCTGCAACAGAGTCAACGAGCAAAATGCGGCTTGCATTTGGCACATTTCCATCTTTGTCGATCAAATTAGCTTCATGACCGATTGCAGTCATTGTTCCCATAGTGTCAAAGAAGTCAGCTAGCAAGAGCGTAAAGACGAGCAATGCCGCTGCAATGAAGCCGATCTTTGAAAATGAACCAAAGAGATTGAATTGACCCAAAAGATCGAAATCTGGCGTCGCAACAACTTCTGATGGGATGGCAGGAACATTGAGTCCCCATCCCTTTGGATTAATGAAATCTTTACCATCTGCGGTGAACGCACCTGGAATGTAGTTAGTACCAACCTTGAATGTTCGTTCAATAATGATTGAAAGAATGGTTGCAACCGCAATTCCTATGAGGAGTGCGCCCTTAACCTTCTTAACCATGAGAACTACCATTAGGAAGAAGCCGACGATGAAGACAATAATCGGCCAACCGATGAGTGATTTTCCATCACCTAGTGTTACAGGCACAGGACCAACGTTGGTTCTGCGAACAAATCCTGCATCAACGAAACCAATCAAGGCAATGAACAGTCCAATACCGACTGAAATTGCAACCTTGAGTTGTGAAGGAATAGCTTTGAACACTGCTGTTCTAAAGCCTGTTAATACGAGCACGAGAATAATGAGACCTTCGAGAACTACTAGTCCCATCGCATCGGCCCAGGTCATCTGCGATGCAATTGCATATGCAACGAATGTGTTTAGGCCTAACCCGGTAGCGATTGCAAGTGGATAATTTGCAACAACGCCCATGAGCAATGTCATGATGCCCGCTACTAACGCAGTAGCGGCAGCAATCTTTGCCATGCCACCTTCTCCACCGAGGAAATCACCGTTTACATCCGTGGCACCGCCAAGAATGATTGGGTTTAGTACAACTATGTAAGCCATCGTGAAGAAAGTGACGACTCCGCCACGAACTTCTCGACTGACTGTCGATCCGCGTTCACTGATTTTAAAGAATGAATCCAGCATGAATTCACCTTTCTGTTTTGGTATCGGGGGTGTTTGCGACCCCGTGTGCGATAAGGCGCACAGCCTTGGGAAGGTCTTAAGCCTAATGATTACTGGGAAGTAGCCCGGGCTACGACACCAAGTGAAATGGCGATTGATTGACCAATGAGCAGGGCGAATAGAAGCGTGCCAACACCAACAGTGCCCCCGAGGACCGCCCCGAGGATCAAGACGAAGGCCTCAATTGACAGTCGCACTCGACCTATTCGATAGCCAGAGCGAAAGTGGATCGCTGTCATTAATCCATCTCTAGGACCTGACCCCAAACCACAGGTGATGTACAAGGCTGAACCGACACCGACCATTGCTATTCCAATAAGGCAGTACACAAGAGAGATCCAAAAAACAATTTGTTGCGGAAAGAAAGTTATCCCTAATTGAATAGCTGCTGCTATCACAACAATGTTGGAAAGGGTTCCAAAACCTGGTCGTTCCCGCAAAGGAATCCATAAAAACAAAACTAACGAGCTGACTAAGAACGTTGACCAACCAAGTGTGATTTCCAAGCGCTCTGATAATCCCTGTGCAAGAACTGACCATGGTGCATTACCTATCTGACTTTGAATAAGCAAAGAATCACCCAGGCCAAAAATGAAGAGACCAAGGAACAAGATCAAGGTCCGCTTTACTGATATATCCCAGCGTGAACTCGCGGTCCATGGTGTGATGGGAACTGTTCTATGCGGGCGAAGGAACCTCTGCAGCCATAAAAACATTCATTGAGTATAACCATGACGGCTATACTTGACTGATGTTTCCTGGAATCGGCACAGCAATTAACATTCTCGCAATTGTTGGTGGTGCCACTCTCGGTGTTCTAGTTGGAAATCGAATGAAAGAAAAGACACGTACGCTGCTTACAGACGTGCTGGGTCTTGTATTAATCCTTGGCGCTGCTTCGGCGGTAATTCCGCTTTGGTCTGAGCGCTATATACAGGCAGTTCCACAAGGTTGGACACTTCTTATAGTTTTGGGATCTTTGCTGATCGGTGGATTGATTGGTTCTCTTCTTAAATTGGAAACCAGGTTAGACGGCTTGGGGGAGCGCCTTCGAATCAAGTTCAAGGCAAGTAGTGATTCATCATTTGTAGAGGGCTTTGTTGCGGCCTCTTTGTTATTTGCAATAGGACCACTTGCAATTCTCGGCAGTATTAGTGATGGTATGGGAACTGGTATTGATCAATTGGTCCTAAAGAGCACCCTGGATTTTTTTGCTGCCATGGCCTTTGCTACTTCACTTGGTTGGGGTGTCGCGGTTTCTGCGATACCTGTAGCGGTTTATCAGGGAGTTTGGACCATCGTCGGTCTTGGGCTTGGGCAGATCTTGGATGGTTATCAGATAGACGCGATGACAATCGTGGGTGGAATTATGCTTTTGTGTATTGCCCTTCGCCTGCTTAACATAAAACACGTTGCTGTTGGCAATTTGCTGCCAGCACTGGCAATAGCTCCAGTATTCGCCCTAGTTATGCACTCCTTTTAACTTCTATTCGTATTCAGACAAGTCTGTAAAAGTAGCTGTGTTTCATCTAGAAAGTACTGGCATCAATCACAAAACGATACTTCACATCACTTGCAACAGTTCTCTTAAAAGCCTCATTGATGTAATCAGCCTTGATCACTTCAACGTCACTGAGAATATTGTTCTTACCGCAAAAATCTAACATCTCCTGGATCTCTGGAATTCCACCAATCATCGAACCTGCGATACTGCGACGTCCATTGAGCAACGTCCCAACATTTACTTTATATGGTTTACCAGGAAGACCAATTACAACTAGGGTCCCATCAAGTTTGAGAAGTTTTAGATAGTCATCGATGGTTATCTCGGCGCTGATGGTATTTAGAATTAGATCAAATTTCTTCTCATATTGCTTCAGGTTTTCTGGCTCATTTGTCGCAACAAAATCATGGGCGCCCATAGCTAGAGCATCGGTTTTTTTATTAGGGGAGTGGGAGATCACCGTAACGTGCGCGCCCATTGCAGCAGCAAACTTCACACCCATATGTCCCAAACCACCAAGGCCCATTACTCCTACATTCATCCCAGGTGATACTTTCCAATGTTTAATTGGTGAATACAGAGTTATACCCGCACAGAGCAACGGTGCAACGCCACTTAAATCAAGGTTTGATGGAATCTTTAGCGCGTAGTCCTCATTGATTACAAAAAGATCGCTGTAACCACCCATAGCAACTGTCTTGCCATCTGACTCCATGCCGTTGTATGTGCCAACCATTCCATTGAGGCAGTATTGCTGAAGCCCAGCTTTGCAACTGCTGCAGGTACGACATGAATCGATATAGACGCCAACGCCAACGGCGTCACCGATTTTAAACTTACTTACCTTGTCTCCAATGCTTGTCACTATTCCTGCAATTTCGTGGCCAGGCACCATAGGAAAAATTGCGGGTCCCCATTCTTCGGCAACTTGATGAATGTCACTGTGACAAATACCAGCATAGGAAATCTTTAGTGCGACGTCATAATCTCCAACTTCGCGTCTATCAAATACGTAGGGAACGAGTGGTGCTCCAGCGCTCATTGCTGCATAAGCTTTCGTTTTCATATCTCTACTCCCTTTTCCTTTTTCTTTTCGCTTTTCTTTTATTTTGAGATTTCTAATCGTAACTTTCGAATCGTCTAATCCTTAAAGAACTTTAGTTTTTCCCGATCAATCTTTGAACGGAAGTGTTTGTGGAGAGGTATGGGCAGCTCGTGAACCATTGGCAGTTACTTGACGCATGTGATGTCTCCTGCATAGCACTTCGTATGCAACCTGGGCGCCAGGTGCTACGTCACCGACTACAACCTGTTCACCTTCTACAACCATTGTGCCCCCAATAGTGCGAGCGTTATGTGTAGCTCTTGAACCACACCAACATAGGGCTTCAACTTGCAAGGTATTAACTCGGTCTGCAAGTTCGACCAATCGGGCAGATCCCGGAAAGAGTGAGGTTCTAAAATCAGTCAAAATCCCAAATGCATAGACATCTATTCCTAGGCCGTCAACGATTCGAGCTAGCTGTTCTATCTGTGTTCGCTCATAGAACTGAGCTTCATCGCAGATAATGTAATCGATTCGCTCACCAACTGAGAGATGGTCAACAACATACTTATGTAGATCCAAACCCGGAAAAACTTCAATCGCAGGACTAGAAAGTCCAAGTCGTGAAGATATGGTTCCACTTCCAGCCCGGTCTTTGTTGGTGAAGATGAACCCAGTTCGACCACGAGACTGATGATTATGTGCAGTTTGTAAAGCTAATGTGGACTTACCACTATCCATGGTTCCACAGTAATAAATCAGCTCAGCCATGGAGAGCATCTTGCCACAGCACGAAGTATTTTTCGTTGATCAATTAGCGCAGGATTCGATTCACGGTCGAACCCTCTTCACATGGGCTGGGTTAGACGATCAGGAAATAACTAATGAAGTGATCGGAATGTGTGGATAACTCTTGCTAATTTTCTCTCGACCGGATAATCCAGAAATCTCAAGAAGAGCCAATACGTGTACTACCTCACCGCCAATTCGATGAATCAGATCTATGGCAGCGCTAATGGTTCCACCAGTGGCTAGCACGTCATCGATGAGTAAAACTTTGGCTCCTGAGACGACTGCATCTTTGTGTATTTCAAGCACATCATGGCCATACTCAAGCCCATACTGAGCAGAAATGCTCTCATGAGGAAGTTTGCCAGCTTTTCTTATCGGGACAAATCCTGCCTTTAAATTACTTGCAACAGCAGATGCAAAAATAAATCCTCGGGCTTCAATTCCAGCGATGACAGTAGTTGATTGCGCATAGGACGAGAGTTTTTCAGTCACGGCATGAAAGGCATCACCATTTGAGAGTAAAGGAGTAATGTCTTTGAAAAGTATTCCGGGCTTAGGAAAATCAGGCACGTCTCGAATGAGTTCTAGAGCCTGTTGAATTTGCATGTGTCCGAGAGGGGACTTGAACCCCTAATCCCTTGCGGGAACTAACACCTCAAGCTAGCGCGTCTGCCAATTCCGCCACCCGGACTAAGTGATGGTCAAGGATAGCAATTGGATGCCACAATAGCGAAATGTCTTCTTCGCAGTCGCAGGATTTGGTTGATGAAACGATTCGAATCTGCCGCGATTTAATTCGCATACCGAGCGTTAACTATGGTGATGGTAGAGGTGACGAAAAAGAAGTTGCCGATCACGTGGTGCGCCTCTTAAAAGAGGTTGGAATCGATTCAAAGATATATGAATCCGCACCAGGTCGATGCAATGTTATTGCACGCATCAAAGGCGCAGACAGTAAACTTCCAGGACTGGTAGTCCACGGACATTTAGATGTTGTACCTGCCAATGCATCTGATTGGTCTGTTGATCCCTTCGAGGCCGTTGTTAAAGATGGTTATATCTGGGGACGTGGCGCAGTTGATATGAAAAACATGAATGCCATGATTCTGGCAACTGTGCGACATTGGTCGCAAACCGGATTTGTTCCACAGCGAGATATTGTTCTAGCTTTCTTTGCCGATGAAGAGGCGGGAAGTGTTTTTGGTTCTCATTACATGGTCAATAATCACCCTGAAGTATTTAGTGGATGCACAGAGGCAATATCCGAAGTCGGTGGATTCTCGGTCACATTAACTAACGGTAAACGCTTGTATTTAATTGAAACGGCCGAAAAGGGTATTCACTGGATGAGACTGACGGCCAATGGTCGTGCTGGGCACGGCTCTGTCATGAATCAAGAAAATGCGGTAACTCGACTTACAGAAGCTGTATCAAAAATTGGAAATTATCAATGGCCGCAACGCTACAGTTCAACAGTTAAGGTCTTCTTCGAGCGGATTGCTCAGGCAACTGGGCGAACCTACGATGAGAAAGATCTAAGACCACTTCTGAAAGAACTTGGTTTTGCTGCACGAATGATTGGTGCAACGTTACAGAACACGGCCAATCCGACCATGTTGGAGGCAGGCTATAAAGCTAACGTGATTCCAGGTTCGGCATCTGCAGTTGTCGATGGACGTTTTATTCCAGGTTATGAAGATGAACTCAACGACACAATTAGGATGCTAGTTGGGCCTGATATAACAATAGAAACGATTACAAGGGATAAGGCGTTAGAAGTTACCTTCGATGGTGACTTAGTCGAGCAGATGTGCGCTTCATTGATAAAGCATGATTCTGATGCGATCCCTGTTCCCTATGTAATGAGCGGTGGCACAGATAATAAAGCACTCTCAGTTTTAGGAATCAAAGGTTATGGTTTTTCACCACTGAAACTAGATGCAGATTTTGATTTTATGGCCATGTTTCATGGAGTAGATGAAAGAGTTCCGATTGAAGGGCTAAGTTTTGGCGTTTTAGTTTTGAAGGACTTCCTAGAGAAAGCTTAGAAACTCACGTCATCTAGCGCGGTGCGAACGATCGCGGGAAGTTCAATCTCTTCACTTTTCAAAATTCCCCTTAGTTGCGCGCCGGTTCGGGCTCCTACAAGAGCAGTTGTTACACCTGGCGCATCACGCACCCATGCCAAAGCAATCTCTAAAGGTGAATATCCCAAACCTTGAGCAGCTACAACAACAGCTTCGACGATTCGAGAGCTTTGTTCATCTAGGTACGGCTCGACTTGTTTTGCAAAATGCGGAGCAGCAGCGCGAGAGTCACTTGGAACACCTTTTCTATATTTGCCCGTCAAAACACCTCTTGCCAATGGTGCCCAGGCAATGAAGCCCAACCCGCAGTTGACGGCGGCATCTAAAATTTCATTTTCGACGCCTCTATTTAACAATGAATACTCACTATTCACGCTAGTAAGGGGAGCCTTCATCGAATTAGATTGTTGTTTTGCCGCAGCAAGAGCTACTTGCCAACCTGCGTAGTTGCTTACACCAACATATCGAGCTCGTCCTGTTGTGTAGGCATAATCCAATGCAGACAAGG
>JACCDX011755156.1_pt1 | contig 18687 bp, 27 predicted proteins | sample 7449681 | NCBI WGS metagenome assembly JACCDX01 (sample SAMN15323450, study PRJNA562643) | freshwater metagenome | isolation source: river surface water | place: USA:Blue River Watershed | collected 2017-08-18
CAAAAGAGAGTGCAAGATTTTTCAAAACATTTAATTCACAAATTGATATGGATGTTATGTTTAATTTCAGGTCATTTGTTCATTTTCAAAGATTAAGAAATAGTGAACATGCTCAAGTTGAAGTTAGAGCATTGGCACAAAGAATGTTAGAATTAGTACAAACCATAGATGGAGCTCCATTTAAACATACATTGGAAGCATTTGGATTAAATACAATAAAAGCACCTAAATAATTGAAGTATTTGAATTATGATTATAGATGTAGATATTAAAGTACCTCATAGAGTAGATAAAAAGTGGGGATATGAATTGTGGGTTCACAATGATGAAGAGTATTGTGGAAAATTATTAGTATTCAATAAAATCGGAGATAAGTTCTCAATGCACTACCATCTTAAAAAGAAAGAAACTTGGTATGTTCAGAAAGGCGCATTCATATTCAATTGGATAGATGTTGAAAACGGAAAACTCAACACAAAGGTTTTAGCAACGGGTGATTCTGTTCTTATAGAGAGAGGATTACCACATCAATTGGAAGCAATGGTGGATGAATCCACTATATTCGAAGTATCGACCCAACACTTCGATGAAGATTCTTACAGAGTGTATAGAAATAATTCTGATGATTTGAAGGGTTAGTTAAAAAATTGATATTTATATCAGTAAAAGTGAATCAATCGGTTATGTTAGTAGTTAATTTAAAAAGCATAACCAATGGTCACAACAAATGTCTATTCTATAAACTTTGTAGAAAAGTTTAAGCAAAAGCTCTTTTTGAGCCTTCTTTACGCAGCAACTGCGTTTATAATGTTAGCGTTTTTAACGCAAGTAACATTCGTAATTCTTACCGCATTAGGTAAAGATGATTTAATCCAAAAAGCAGTTAACGAATTTAATTGGAAATTTGATGGTACATTCAAAAATCATCCAGGCAACGTAATGTACAATGCCGATGAGCATGTGTGGATTGAATCTGTAACAAATAATGTTAAAATTGGAAAATTGGCTGGAAACAGACAATTAGAATTTGGCGTTAAAAATGTATTAGAAGAGTATTTGCAAGAAAAGGGATTGGATTTAACTCCATCCGCTCCAAATAAATTAGTAGTTCAAATCGTATATTTAGACGTTCTTACAACAAAAAAGAACGTATCCGTATTCCACAAAAATGAGGAAGAGGTTGTCATCAGAATGAAGGGTACTTTAATGAAAGATGGCAAAAAAGTGAAAGAGGTTATGGTTGAAGAATCTTCATCTGAAATCTCTATGTCAACTCTCATAGTAGATGAAGGTGGTAAGTTCAACCAAACATCTTTAAGTAACGCATTAAAGAAAGCATCGGAAAAACTTATAACCAAACTATTTGAGAAGTAAAATGAAAAACTTATTATTATTTTTAGGGGTATTATTCATATCCCTTTCATCGTATGGTCAAATTTCAGTAAATCAATCTGTATCGCCATCGGGTCCTTATAAAGTAGGCGATACTTTAACTGTAAAATATACTATAAATAGAGGTGCAACTCTACCACGTTATTTTTGGTTGAGATATTCTTTCAACAACAAAGCGTTAGCGATGGTGCCGAATAGTACTGTGTTTTCACAAGGTACTTCTACACAAACGTTCTTTACGGGTTGGACTAACTACAAATTTACACCAGCTGCTAATATAGCTGATACACAATTATACGCACAATACCAAGCAACTCCTTGGGGATATGCTGTAAATGCAGATTGGAACGTTGGACAATTGACGGTTCAAAGAGCAGATGCGGCAATCAATGGTGATATAGCAACTCAAAAGTTTGTATTAAAAGACCAAAACACTTACAACGATATTCATAAATTGGATTTAGCATATGCGGTGAATGATACATCGGCATTTATTTCTCCAATTACGAGAAGTTCTACAAATCTATCTATAACAGGTGTAAGTGGTAACACATCTCAATTTAAAGTAAGAGTGTTATTTCCACAAGGATATACAATTACCGACCACAATGTTCAATTGATGCATCTTAAAACCGATGGCAGTGGAGATATCGATTGGAGTAGACAACCCATCGCACAATTACCATTAGATGCAAGTGGTGAAGCACTTTTCACAACGCAAGTTAAGGTAGGTGATTCGGTTGGTGTATTCGTATCACCTGCTTCACAAAAAGCTTGGATGAATAACGTAATCACTGTTTCGGATGCATATAAAGCATTCTTAGGACATTCTCAAACTGATATTAGTGGTACTTCAAACTTCTTTACATACCCTAATTTAGAAAGAAGAATTGGTAACATTACCAAAAATGATGCGGTATTTAACGAATCGGATTCATACTACTCATTTGCATATGTAATGGGACAAGATGTATCAGCAAACGCATTCATTCCAACATCAACTGCAACTTCTTGGAGATGGCAAAGTGGTTTATTAAATCAAAGTTGGTTAGATGGTGTAGTAAAGAATAGAGTAATAATTGATTCACCTACAAAAGAAGTTCATGCAGTATTCGCATGGGGTGGTGATTTAAACTGGTCACATTCATCTGACCCGGCAGTAATTGCTAGCAGAATTAGTAGTGGTTTATATACAAACTCTGTAAACAATATGAGTACTAATTCGGTAAGAACAATGTCTCTTCAAACAATGTCTTATGTAGCAAAAGCAGCTGAAAAAGCAACATTGGGTATTACATCTACATTAGAAGGTGGTAAGGTGGTATTAACTACAAACTTAACAAAAGAAGGATTGGCTGGATTGGAAGTTATTATGAATTATGATACTTCTAAGTTAACATTAGATAATATAATTTTCGATAGTGGTTCTACCATAACAAATTTCTCAACTAATAAAGATGGTAGATTGACATTTGGTTCTATTGACCAATTGAAAACCGCTAGAATCAAAGTTGGAACTCCATATAGATTGGTATTTACTCCTAAAGTTCAATTGACAAATACTGCAGGATTATTCTACTTCGTACTTTCAGATGCAGTAGATGGTGCAGGAAACAAAATCGACTTAATAGTTGAATAATATGAAAAAATTATTAGTTACTATTTTATTAATAACAACATCATTTTTAGGGTTCGGACAGAGTGTATCTGCTCCGGACTCTAAATCTTTTTTACCATCTACAACTGGGCAAGATGCAAGTGGGTTTGTATTAAGTGGATTTACTTCTACATCAACTTTATTAGCATCAATCAGTTTAGTGAACCCACCATCTGGTACAACATTTAACCTAACTACAACAACAGGTCTAACTGCGGCAAGTGGATTCACATTAGCAGGTAATAAGACTCGTTTAGTGGTAACAGGAACGATGACTAATATCAATACGGCATTAGCATCTCTAAAAGTAAACACAGGTTCGGTAAGAGGTAATATTGTATTATCGGTAGCAGCAACTGTAAATCCAACGGGTTTCTTTTACAATGGAACAAATGGACACTTTTACAGACCAATATCAACCGGAACGAGTTATACGGGTGCAAGAGCAGCGGCATTAAATACTACATTCAAAGGTCAGCAAGGATATTTAGTAACAATCACATCACCAGATGAAGATGCCTTTGTGTTTAATAATGTTCCACAAACAAACATTTGGTTTGCATTAACGGATGAAGCTGTTGAGGGACAATGGAGAATTGATGCCGGTCCTGAAGCGGGAACACTAATCAAAACATCAAACGGACAAACTGCCGGAAACATAGTTGGACAGTATAATAACTGGGCACCGGGTGAGCCAAACAATAGTGGTAACGAAGATTATGCGGTAACTAAATGGAATGGTTCTCAATGGAATGATTTACCAAACGGATTTAGTTGTCCATATGTAATTGAATACGGAACTTGGACTAATCCTGATGATGCAACATTTACAGAGTTTTATACCAATTCGGTAACTCATTCAAACGGAGAAGTTCTAACGGCAAGATTCAATTTTGATTTTGGTAATAATGTAGATGAAACAAAATTTACAGCCAAAGCAAACACTTTTGTAAATAATGTGTGGAGTACAACTACTAACACATTAAGAACAATAAGTGGATTAGGTAAAGTTGATTTAACAAATGATTTAGATACTGTAAAAGTAAGTGGTAATGGTGTTAGAGCAACAACAACAGGCGGACAAGTAGAATGGTGTGTAGTATATGATTACGAACCATCAAATCAGAGATACCAAATCTTAATTGATAAAAGAGAATTCCCACAAGGTACTTCAGCAAGTAGTGTTACAAATTTACAATTATTTGATTTATGGAATGGACCTGTAACTTATCAATGGGATGATGGTACTTGGGCTGCATATTGGATTTATACACCAACGGAACTTAATTTTGCAGGTTCATCGTTTACATCTAATATAAGACGAGCTGGATTTTTTTGGGGGTTAAGTGCGGAGTTTACATTTGCACCAACTATGGTGTTTAAACAACATGGAATCGAACTATCATACACTAGCCAAACTCAATTAAATACTTTATATAATAGTATTGTAACTGTATCGGATGTGTTTATAGCATTTAAGGAATTATCAAATGGTGGTATATTTGGAGACCAGAGTGGATTAGAATTCACATCGGGTGTTCAATTTATGAACGCCGATGTAGATGGTAATGGGGTATTTAACGAATCGGATACATACAAACTATTACAACATCTTACAGGAGTTCAACCCCTTACGCAATTTTCAACACTAACCTATTTGATGAAATTGTATGGTAAAACCGAATACGATGCTATTACTAAATCTAATTGGAATACTCAATTAAATTCAACGAGAAGTTTATATCCATTTAATTTGAATAGTGGTGTGTTAAACAACACTTATAATGTTAGTGCAACTTGGGTAGGAGATGTAAACCTATCACATTCGGCACAGCAAACTATAAGCGGTGTTGCAAGTAATTCGATGAGAACAATGAGTTTATCAACAAACTCTATATCAAATGAAGTGTTAGCAACAACTATGGGAGAAATTATAAATGGTAAAGTTGTAGTTACAATAACAATAGACCCATTACAACAAGAATTAGTTGGAACACAATTCCAATTAAATTATGATAACAACGAATTAAAGTTTGATAAGGTTGAATTTGTAACAAAAGGAGCTCCTACTAATTTTGGAACTGATAGAGGTTCGTTTATAACATTGGGTTCTTTAATTACAGATGGTTCAACTATATTGGATAAAACAACAGAGTATAGAATATCATTTACGCCAAAAACTACAATAAATAGTATGTTGGGATTAGTATCGATATCAACGACTGATGCCGTTAATAAAGGTGGAACGCAATTAAAAATAAAATTAAACTAATGAAAAAAATAATATTAATATCGTTGATTTTGTTGGTAGGTTGTACAAAAATGGAAATAGAACCAACACCACCCGTTGTTCAAAAAATATTTAGTGTAACCGAAAGTAAAGTTACAAACGGACAAACTATACACTTTGATTTACCAGCTGCAGGAGTATATACATTGACATTAATAGATAAAAATACAAACCAAGTTGTTGCTAGAGAAAGATTTAGTGGACAAATAGGTGAAAATATGAGGAAGATTTATACGAATTCGATACAATCTCAATATTTATATTTGTTATTGCAAGATGTTACTAAAACCGAAATTGGAAAAACAACAATAATAATTAAATAAAATGAAAAAAGTAATTTTAGTAGCATTAGTAATAATAGGATTTGCTAGTTGTACAAAAGATGATATGTTCATCGAACCAACGCCAAACGTTAAAGCAGAATTGCAAATAAAAAGTGCAGTAGGTATCAAATTGGAATCAGCATTTGTAACAACGGAAGTTTCAATGAATGTAAAAACAGACGCAGCACAAGTTGTTACTGTTAAGATTTTTGATATTGGTAATAGAGTAGTATCCAAAGAAACGATGAATGTAAAAGCAGGTGATAACTTACTTAAAGTATATACATCAGCATTACCATCATCAGCATATAGAATCGGATTATATGATTCTAATGGTAGAGAATTAGGAATAACGGATTTTAACAAAATGTAAATTAAAAAATAAACAATTATGTCAGAAGAATTAGAACAAAACAATGATGGTACTTGGTCGGGTTTAAAAAAGACCATCATCGGTGTGGCAACAACCGCAGTTATGGGTTTAGGAACTTGGGGTGTAACCCAAATCACCGGCGGTGATGATGCAGCTCCTGCTCCGGCAGCTGCTCCTGTAATTAACATTACAAACTCTAACCAACAACAACAATCAGCAGGTGGAACTACTATAATCAAAGAAAGAGTAGTTGAAAAGCCAGCGGCACAACAACCAAAACCAGCACCCGTTAAGAAGAAAGAAGGTGATGAATTTAAAGAAGAAGCCCCTAAATGGTAAATAATATGGAACAAAAACCAAGCGGATTTAGAGAATTATTAGGTAGTATGATGAAACGTAGATGGTTCATCACAGCCATCGTGTTGGGTGGATTTATGGTCATCATTATGGGTATCTTTGGTGCTATTTTAGGTCAAACTGCAATTAGTGGTGAATGGAAAGAACTTCTATTATTGTTATTAGGAGCTTTCATCGGTTCTTATGGTAAAATCATTGACTATTGGTTTAGTGATACCGACAAGGATAAAATGTTAGTACAAAAGATGGATGAGGAAGATGGTGTATCGTTAAGTAATACTGCTGATATGCCAGATACTCCAATAGTTCCAATGAGTATAGCACCATTAGTATTACCAACTACAGAGTTTAAAAATGAAGAAGAATCAGTAGTATCACTACCACAATCAGAACCAAATAATCCACAACACATTGAATCTCCTTTCAAATCTGAAACTAAAGCAGGTGTTGAAATCGATGAAGATGGTGATGGTGTAATGGATGGTTTAGATTTTGATGGTGATGGTAAGATTGATGAATACTTTAAACACAGACAATGTGAGCACGTTTGGGGTGATTTAGATGGTGATGGAGAAGAAGAGTGTTTGAAGTGTGGAAAGATTAAAGATGAAGATGCTGAAATGGCAGGATAAAATAGGTTACATAGTTTATAACAATTAAAAACAAAAACTATGGGATTCTTTAAAGAATTATTTAAGGACAACAATGACATCAACGAAAAATCAGTAGTTGGTTTCTTATCATTCGCAATGATGGTAATTGCATTATTCGTAGACCTTATTACAGGCTATATGGGTAAAGAATTATTAATTAACGAATATATTTTTAACGGATTTTTAGTAATCACTTTGGGTTCATTTGGTATCGCTTCGGTTGATAAATACATCAATAGAAAGGCAGAGCACGATAAAAACAAATTAGATGCTGAATCTGATGAAGAATTAGGTTAAATAAAAGGGAGATTATTCTCCCTTTTTTTATATTTATACATAAACGAAAACTCATTTATGTATGAAAAATTTATTAGTATTATTAAGTTTCTTTTTATTAAGCAGCACTGTGGTTGTTGCTCAAACAATCGGAAAAACGCAAACAGAGCAGTATAAGGCATCCTTTGAAACTGCAATCGATATTTCTCAATTCTTAGATTACGATGGGCCTCAAATCCCAATCCAAATCTTAAAAGCAGGTATTTCCGATGAAATGTATGAGATGTATCCTGAACTTAAAGAAAAAAGAGTAGGTTTGGGTGTAGCTAATATTTCAATGGAATACTTAGAAAACCTTAATCGTTTCAAATTTACCGAAGATAAAACGGAAATTAAGAATAGAATGGTTAAACAATTCCAAGCATCTCAAGCTGGCATTTCTGAAAACAAATTAGATGGTAGAGGAAAGATTAACTTAGCAAAATATTTCGTAACAATCGAATGTTATGATTATTCAGTATCGGAAGATGAAACTGTAAATCTAAAAGATGGAGTTAAAAATATGATGGTAACCCGTATTGGTTTACAGGTTAGATTTACTGATGCAGAAACAGGAGTAGTATTCGGAGCAAGTGGATTAGGTGAAGCTAAAACTACGAGAGAATTAACATTCCTTTCAGATGCAACTGTTGATGAAATGAAGTTCAATCAATCAACTATTTCAATAGCAACTAAGAAAGCATTGGATATTGCTTGTGCTAGAATTTTAGATAGAATGATTAAAAAACAAATCTTTACTAAATAAAAATTTATTGTATGAAAAAGCTATTATTATTTATATTGTTGATTCCAACAATAGCTTTCTCACAAGTTAGTAGTTGGAGAGGTGGTACATCCGCACCGAGAGTATCTACTCCATCAATACAACAATCAATTCCACAAAGAAATGATGTTAGTAGATGGAGAAGTGAACCATCAAGAGGGTACGATAGACCGATAAGAACAAGACCGGGTTCAAACATAATTGTTAGAGACCCGTGGTTAATGAATGGATGGGGATGGAATAGATGGGATATGTGGGGAGCTCCGATGTTCGGTTGGAATTTTTGGCAACCAATGTGGTATATGAATGATTGGGGTTATAGACAGCCCGCTAGAGTTTATGTATATGAGGATGGTAAGAGAGATACTATTAGAGGAAAGAAACCAATTATCAGTTTTGGTATTCAGAAAAGTACAGATGAGCAAATTGGTGGATTTTTTACAATCGGAAACAAAGCATATTTTATAGCTGAATACAATTCAACATTTGAAAGAGATAATTCAACATTCTTTGAATATGGTAATATAACACAAGTCGATTTTCCATTGGTAAATGATTTGGTTGAAAGGAGAAATTTCTATGTAGGTGTTGGTAAGAGAATTAAAAGAACAGGTATCCATATGATGATTGGTAGTGTAGTAGAAGATGTTAAATGGAGAGGTAGAGATGATATTGGATATATTACTTTTCCAAAATATAGAGATAGATTTACAACTGTGAAAGTTGGAGCGTTGCATGATTTCAAAAATTTAACAATAAAGTATGATTATGACCCAATAATCAGAAATAGCACTTTTGGATTGGGTATCAATTTCTAAAATGAAAAAATGGTTAGTTGGCATTATAGTATTGTTTTTGTTTGCCTTTAAAGCCAACGGACAAACCTATACACAAACATTTATAGATAAGTGTACGGGTGAACGAAAAATAGCAACAACCACTATGATAAATGGACACGCTACTGTGTCTTTTTACAATCAGGTCAGAACATTCACTCCATTAGAAGTTCAAACGGGTGTAGTACAAAGTTGGTTACTTACAACGAAGGCTACATACGAAGCATTAACGTGTCCCGTTATCAATAATCCAATTGTACAACAAACGGTAACAAACGCAGTAGCACAAACTGCTACTAATGCCGCTGCTTCGGCAGCAGCTTCGGCGGCTAGTTCAGCTGCATCTTCATCAGCATCTGCAGCAGCAAGTAGTTCTGCGAGTTCAGCAGCTGCGAGTTCAGCGGCATCAACCCCACCACCAACAACACCTCCACCATCAAGTGGAAGTAGTACACCACCGCCAGCAAGTGGTAGTTCATCACAAAGTGGGGGTAGTTCTTCATCATCTTCGTCACAAAGTTCGGGTAATTCATCCGAAAGTAAAACCGAAGCAAAGACTGAAACCAAATCAGAAACAAAGAGTGAATCCAAATCGGAAAGTAAATCCGAAAGTAAGAGTGAAGAAAAAAAGGAAGAAGCTAAATCGGAATCCAAAGAAGAAAAGAAGGAAGAATCTAAATCAGAAGAAAAGAAAGAGGAAGAGAAAAAAGAGGAGAAGAAGGAAGAAAAGAAAAAAGCAGCAGTATCCAATCCAATGTTACTATCATCGGATTTATCTACAATCGAATCACCCGATGGCAGATGGTTACAATCTGCTACTATTGGAGTATCGAGAGCATCAATGGCTGGGGATGAAACTTATTCAGCAACCGCAGTTGTTATGAGTGATTTGAAAACATTTATAGTAAGTGGTGGATATACTAAGATGGATTTTCAGAATGGCAAGTTAAACACTATACATTCCTATTCATCCGCATTCGCTTATTTGAATGGTACATATATGAACTTATTGGGATATACGTGGATTAAACCAACTCAAAAAAGAGGAGTATTTGGATACAATTTGGGTGTAATCAATTTATTAATTCAAAACGGAAAAGGTGGATATGATTATAATATGTCAACATCAGCCGTAGCATTTTGGACTAAACCATATCAGTATAGTAAAAAACTAACAATATCGCCACAAATATTTACAATGTTTGCACCATTATCTTATAATACAGTAGCAGGAATTACTACTGTAAATAGACATATGGGATTCCTATTAGGTTCATCCTTTGATTATAAAATTAGTAAGAGATTTGGACTTAGTATAAACTATAAATTAAGTGGTAATACAACGCCAGGTTCACCATTTCTAAGTAACGTATTGATTGGAAGTAGAATGATACTTTAATCCAATTTTAAAGGCTTTGTGTGTTCTCTTTGTTTACGAAAACCATAATCCTTTGTAACTTTTGAGATGGTAACGCCAAACGTACCACATAACAATAAAATACTAATTAATAAATTTATCATATTTGTAATTTTTTTAATATAACTATTAAGTTTTATATCAAAAAAGAAAGAAAAATTGTATTTTCCTAATATGTTAATGAAAGTCCTTTAAATTGTACAATAATATATTTATAAAAAAGTTTACATAATGCGTTTCAAAAATTTATATTGTAATGGGTGTTCTACTATGGCCGGCGGTGGGTTAGAAGTTATTAAAACCGATTTGCTAAAATATTACAAAGATACTTACGGAGTTGAGTGGAAAAGCGAAAGAGATATAATGTGGCCAAAATTGGTAGCTGACCATTTTGGAATGCAAATATATGATTATAGTAAATCGGGAGCAGGAATAGAACGATTTGTTAGAGAAACCTATGAATTTATTAATGATTATTCTCAAATAATCAACGAAACTATATTTTTCATAGAATGCCCTATAATATGGAATAAGGTAGATATTTGGTCTAACTATTATAATGAGTATATACTTTGCAACACCGATTTAAAATACGATGAAAGAGGAAAAGAATTAAATGAATTACGAGATATACATCTTTGTAAAGATTACTTCTATCAATCCAAATTAGAAATAATGGAATTGGAAAATCGTATTAAGAACGAATTAAAATCAGCTATGTTTGAAGTTTGGAATCCAAAAAAATATACTGAAAAAATAATGCAGAATTTAATTGGCTTGGTTTCTTTTATGAAGTTAAAGAACTTAGAATTTTATATTTTACCTAGTGCAATTAATATAACTCAATTAAGAAGAAGTGTGAATGATATAGATACTCATTTTTTAAATTTAGAAATAGATGGAGAAAAATATCAACATGATTTTCATAATTGGCAAGCTCACAAATATACAATCTCAAAAGAAACAAATGATATATTTATTGACACGCATGGAGGATACTTTGCACATAAAAGATGGGCAGAGGAAGTAATTAAAAAATTAAAAGAAAAATATGAATAAAGTTTTATTATCGTTACTATTATTAGTATCAGTTTCAGTATCGGCACAAGATGTTAAAATTAAAAACAATGTGTTTCAGGTATTATATTCACAATCCTTAGAACAACCTTTGGAAATTGTATATCATTCAACGAATAGACCGACTAAGGTTAATAGGGGTACTATGGATTTCTATAAAGAACCAAATGTCAAAACATCGGATGCAGATGACTATAAAGCAAACATATATGATAAAGGACATGGTGCACCAGCTGCAACATTTTCTGATAATATGGAAAACCTTAAACAAACGTTTTCATATTTGAATTGTATTATGCAAGACCAATACCTTAATAGAGGTGAGTGGAGATTATTGGAAGAGCAAGAAAGAAAATGGGATGATACTGAAAACTTAACTATTATCATAAAAACATTTTTTGATAAAACACCAAAGAGAGTGCCAACAGGGGCAGCAGTTCCATCGCATTTACAAAAGCATATTTATTTTGAAAAACAAAAAGTATGGAAGTGTTTTGTGTTCCTAAATGAAAAACCTAAATTTAAGTGGAGTGAACTAGAAATGGTTTGCCCACCATCTGACCACATAATAAAATAAAAATTAAACAGTGTTTGTACCAAATCATTTACACTTATTAGTGAAGGGATATATGAGCATCCCACCAAAAGAAGAGGCTCATCTGAATGAATTCTTTAAAAAGTTAGTAGAAAAAGTTAGAATGGTAGTAGTTGCCGGCCCCACATCGGTTTATGTGAATGAACCGGGCAACGAAGGAATTACCGGAACGGTAACATTGGCAACATCGCACGCTTCCATACACGTTTGGGATGCAGAAAGACCGGCAATGTTTCAATTCGACTTATATAGTTGTTCTTGCTTTACAGCGGAAGAGGTATTAGAAGAATTGGATAGTTGGTTCAAATTAGAATCAGCTAATTGGATTATGTTAGATAGAAATGGTGATGGTTTCCAATCAGCCGGAAACGGAAGATGGGAAAGGGGGCTGGGGGAAACGCAGTCGTAAACCCAAAAATTTTTGATAGTTATATTATATGACGTATTTTAGCGATTACGATTTAGCCTTTTTGGATATAATGAAAAATGGTTCTTCTCGATTCATATCTCTATTTGAGTATGTTTTGGGTAAAGAAAGAGATAAGCCTGTTTTTATAAGAGAACCCCAAATATTTATTGTTGTTGTTAGAAATCCGTATGATAGATTGGTATCTCAATTCTATCACAACAACAAAAGGGAATTATGGAATGATTATCGATATGCGGTTCACTATCCGTTTTTTAGAAAATGGGTAAAGGAAACATATGGTAATGGATATGATGGAAACGATGGCCACTATTATTCTCAATCATACATCATACAATATAAGAAATATCCCGAATTACCCTACCACATATTTAAGATTGAGAATTTAGACCCATCGGATTTATTTTTCTTTTTGGGCGACCTAACCGATGAACGTAAAGAAGATATATTAAAGAAATATAATGAGTTGGGGTGGGTTAAAGTGGTTGATAAACATTATGCAACAAACACTATAAAGCAAGGAATCTGGCAAACTTTCTATGATTCTGAAACGATTAGAATATGTAATGAGTATTTTGCTGATGATTTTGAAGTGTTTGGGTATGAGATGTTAGAACCATCCGAATTTAATTTTAAAAGAAATATCATTTAATCTTTATAAATTTGATATTTATATACGAACTTAAAAACAAAACAAAATGGCAATTTTTAACACAGCAGAAGAAATGCAGGCTTTTATCGACGGTTTGGATGATACAACCGCAAAATGGGAAGTTGTAGATATGGACACAAACGAAGTTGTAGCTGGATGTGAATCTATGACAGATAAAGCACAATATGTTTGGATTATGGAAAACCAACCTAAATCAGAAGTAGAAGGTGAAGGTGTGGCTAAGTATAATCTAAGACCATTGGATGCTACCAACGCAGATATGCCTTGGTTAGATTCTGAATAAGATAAAATTTAAATTGTTATGGATTTATCTAAGAATGCCTTATGGGTATTAGGCGATTCTTTTTGTACCGAAGCAGACAATCCACCGAGATGGACTATCTTATTATTAAATTATTTAAATAAAAAATATAATAATAAGGCTCGTTCAAAATTCGTAGGTTATTACAATTATGCGGGTTCAAGTATGGATACCCAAACGATAATAGAGAATTGGGTTAAACTTCTACCTTATATGAAAGAGGGAGATGCTATTGTTGTTTGTCTATCTGATATTTCTAGAGCTCGATATCCACTTAAACAATCGGAGCACTATTCACTACCATTTTTATCAAATCCGAACAATGCTCCACTATTGGGAGTAAATTTCGATTATGCTCCCGTTGGTTATGACCCTACAAACCCAATTATGAACGATAGAATTCATAAATTGGATATCTCCTTTACAAATAATACCGAATTCAGAGATTACATAAGAAATGATAATTTTATGTTATCAACTAAAGCTCACGATAAAAATAAAATAGAATTAATAGAGGCTTTATGCAAAATAACACCATGTCATAAAAAATTTGTTTATACGTGGAGTAGAGATAATATATTAAAATCGGATTACATTTATTCAAAAGATTGGATTAGTGAAAATATTATGAATGGTAATTGGGAAAGCCTTCACGATGAATGGGTAAGAACTAATGGTTTAGCCGGAGTACAAAACGATGGTCATTTGAGTGGCGATTGTGAAAGATTAATGTTTGAATACCTTATAAACGAATTTGAAATATGATGGATTTATACAAAGATGCGTTTTGGATAATCGGTGATTCTTTTTGTGATAGTAGATGGAGTGTATTTGTATCCAGATACCTTCAAACGAAATATCCTTCAGTACCAAATACTAGATTGTATAATTATGCGGAAAGTAGTTGTGATACTCAAACAATAATCGACAATTGGACTAAACTTTTACCACATATGAGTGAAGGTGATGCTATTGTTGTATGTGTTTCTGATATATCTAGAGTTCGTTATCCAAAACACCCGGAATTCGTATATGGCTTACCGCATTGGCCAAACCCATATAACGGACCTGAAATCAATTCGTATTTTAGATATGCCCCGATAGGTTATTCGCCAGCCACAGAACCACATCACACAATTAAATTAGATGTTCCATTTACGGATATGAAAGAATTTGCTAAATTTTGTAGATTGGAAAATACAATACTTTCTACAAAATCATATGATAATTCTAAAATAGATATCATCGAAGCATTGTACAAATTGACTCCATGTCATAAAAAATTTATTTATACTTGGACTACCGATGATATACTAAAATCGGATTGTATATATTCAAAAGATTGGCTTACCGAAAATGTATTTGATGGTAAATGGGAAACACAACATGATGTTTGGTTAATGACAAACGGAGAAAAGGGAATACGGCAAGATTTTCATCTAAGCGATGCTTGTGATAAAATAATGGCTGAATATTTTATAAAAGAATTTGGAATATGAGTTATCACCACGACGCAATTATGGTTACCGATACCATTAAATTAAAGGATAAATTTAATTGGAATATCATTATAGAAACGGGCACCGATAGAGGATGGTCTACTCGAGTATTAGCTAATATTTTTGATAAAGTATATACCTGCGAAATAGATGAGGAGAGATGGAATTATTATGGTGAATTGTTAAAAAATCCAAAGGTTAAAATATTAAAAGGTTCATCACCTGATTGCTTAAAGGAATTTATAGAGGAAATTGGACATGGTGAATTTTTCTTATACTTAGATGCACATTGGTACACATACTGGCCACTATTAGATGAGTTGCAAGTTATTATAGATTACGGATATAAGCCGGTAATTATTATCCACGATTTTGATAATGGATTGGGATTTCAGTTTGATAGATATAGAGATTCGGAAAACAATGAATATCTTTTAAATTTTGATTATGTAAAAGATAAAATTGAACAAATCTATGGAGAAGATGGATATGTGTTTGAAACAAATAAAGAAAGTTTAAATGATACAAAAGTAGGATGTGCTTATTTTTACCCAAAACAATAAAATATGAAAAAATTAATTTTTAGTGGTTGTTCTTACACATATGGGGCGGGGATTGAAAGAGAATATACATCAGAAATTACAACCGAATTCATACCACAAGAATACAAAATAAAAGATTGTACATACGAACAATTGGAATTTATTCATCAAAATAGATTTTCACGATTAGTTGCTAATAAGTTTGGAACATCCGATTTAAACAATGGTATTAATGGTGGAAGTATAGAATATGGGTTAGGTGAAGTAGCCAAGCATTTTCAAAATGGTGAATCAGCCGAAACGATTGGTGCTATAATTTTTCAAATTACAAACTTAGATAGAGGAATTAGTAGAGTTTATTCGGAAAAGGATAAGCAAAACAAATATTTTCAAATTCAGGTAGCACAAATAGAAAAAAATGGAGCTGATTTACAAACGATGTACGAATTGGTGGAGGAATACGGTGAATTAGAAAATGTAATAGAAATAGCATATACCAACAAATTAAATGATTTAGCAGAATCATTAAAATCATATGAAGATGCCGGTATTCCTGTTTTTATAATCCATTGGAGAGATGGGCATCCGCAACAAACCGATTCCCCATACGACCAGTACCCAAATTTAGTGGATAAAATAAAGTGGTTGAAAGATAAGGTAATCCCAATTACATATAAAGAGGTTACTGTAAATAGATTTGTGGATTTATACATAAATAATACAGAATTAGTTATAGATGGTAATATGCTAAGTGGTAAATTCGATGACCATGCTACTATGTTAGGACATCAAATATTGGCAGATTCTATATACAAATGCCTTAAAAATAGGGTAGTTTTATAACTTATTGATTTTCAATAGATTATAACTCATTGATTTTCAATGGGTTATTTTTTTGTCCCATATTAAGATTTTTTATATATGTAAGCGATTGATTCTCTATAAAAAATTTTTCATTTTTCCAAATATTTTTTAAAAAGGCTTGTTTATATCGGGGGAATTTCGTATATTTACAAAGTAAATGAGAGTTATTAATCAAAATCAATTAGTTATGAGTACAAAAATCCCAAATTCAGTTATTTCTGAAAAAATCGGTTACGATTGGAGAATCAAAATGATGTTATGTAGAGTTTCTCCCGCCCTTCACAATCTTATGAATTCACCGAAAGATGTAAATAAAAGTTGGACTAACGTAGTTCGATTGATGTTTATTTCAGAAGGTAAAGATTTGAATAACCTTAATGTAAGTGTTAATGGTTATTACAATAGAGTTAAAAGTAACCTAAAAGATATCGATGTTATTCGTTATGAAGGTAGAGAATTAGTTAAAGGTTCTAATTGGGATAGGTTGTATTCCGATGAAGATTGGAGTTGGTTCGTAATGAATACCGATTCTGGCGCCCACGCAACAATTATTAAATAATCAATCAATCTAAAAAATAAAGTTATGAGTTTACCATTTAATCTTAATTCAGTATTAGCAACCGCTTCTTTAATCGAAGGGTTCGATGTAGTTAAAAACGCTTTCCCTGTTGAGGGACGTTTTACTAAACGTGTTATCACTTATTCAGATGCCGTATATGAGGCGTTGAATGATGTAATCGAAGATTATTCAGATTGGCCAGAAGACCAAGGGTTTGGTTCATCCGATATGACTTACGTTCGTAAATCATTTATAGATACTATGATTAGTTTGGCTAACCTTAATGGTTATTATCAAACGGATTTTAAACCTTACCTTAAAGTGGTAGAGTATTCGGAAATCGATAAAGAAGAATATGACCTTCGTAGAGAGCAAGGTCTTTAAATTAAAAAAACAAAGTTATGAGTAAATTACCTAAACATCGTATTCTAATGATGGAGTCATTGGAATTACTATTTGCTGGAAACAAAACAGCGGCTAAGAAAAAATTAGCAAAAGCTAAGACTGAAACAAACAAATTTTATTCAATCAAATCTAAAACTAAATAATTATGGCTACTTCAAATTTTCACAATGTTAACGCTACCCACATTTTCGCAGTTCAATTAGAAGATGAATGGGCTTATGAGGACTTAGTATATAACTTAGAATCAGAATTCAATATTCATAATGATTATTCTGATTATGGCAAAACAGACCCCGATGAGTTACGCTCGTATCCATCTCGTTCATTAGGCTCATTTAGTGACTCACTTACTATTGGTGATGATGAGGTTGAAATATACATTACGCCTGTTATTCGTAGTGGTTACTATGAGGGTTGTAACTTAGATTGGCATATTAAATTGTATGTAAATGGTTATGAAGATGATACATACGCCGATGATGCTAACGTATTACGAATTTCAAATGAGTATATAGAGTTCATCGAAAACATCTATTCACAATATTCAGAACCTTTAGGAGTTACCGCACGTTTCTCCAATGGTGAAACAATTTATCATAAAGTTGCTTAATATGAAAGTATTAGAAATGACACTATGTACGAAGTGTAATGGGCAGATGCCGTTACTTCGTTTAACAAAGTATGGGTATAGAAGCTGTGTAAAATGTAGCTCGGTAGAAAAGGTTGGTGGTGTTCCAATTACCAATCATAAAACGGGCAATAGTATTCAGATTGTACCTATGGAAGTTGCTAACAATTTAAATCGCCTTGCTGCCCGTAGTGGTTACGGAGTATGTAAAGGTATGAAACATAATTAAAACATAAACTATGAATTTTACTATCAAAGAGTTAAACGAGCTCATTTATTCGTTGGGTATTACCGCCCTTAATGGTAGAATGTTGGATAAGGAATTGAATCAATCGTTAATGGAAAAACTTCACGCTGAATTGGGATATCAATTGGCGTTAGAAGCCGAAGATGAAGAAGATGATGATGAAAATTATCTTACTATTCCATCGGAAGATGAAATTCGTTCTCACTATATAAGTAACGAAGAAGCTGATGAAGATTATCGTTCTACATTGGTACAAGATGAGCAACGATACGAAAAAAGTAAAACTAAACCTTTTGATAAAGGCACTAGTCAATGTATATTGGATTATGTGGAAAATACGGGCGCTTCTACTTATACCGAATTGAATGAGTTTTATAAATTTGTAACAGGTGGTTCAAATAGTTTCTCACACATCTTAAAGAATTTAGTAATACCATATAAAAACCGAATTACACGTCGTTATTTAAGTAAAA
>JACCDX011040414.1_pt1 | contig 18686 bp, 20 predicted proteins | sample 7449681 | NCBI WGS metagenome assembly JACCDX01 (sample SAMN15323450, study PRJNA562643) | freshwater metagenome | isolation source: river surface water | place: USA:Blue River Watershed | collected 2017-08-18
AGTAAGTCAGTTGCTTGAGTTGTTTGATGAATATCATCAGCAACGAGTAACCCTTGATGTTTCTCGTAAGGTTGATTCTCAAGATCTCATTCTTCCTGGCCGCCCAGTAAAGCCAGACCTTGTGCTTCCCAAGCTGGTTCCCAAAAGAAGAATGGACACGCCCGAAGGTAGGGCAGGCTTATTGCACTCCTTGGCTCATATTGAATTTAATGCCATGAATTTAGCTTTGGATGCGATCTGGCGTTTTCCGGATATGCCCAAGGAATACTATGAAGACTGGCTGAAAGTTGCCAAAGAAGAGGCCTATCACTTCAGCTTAGTTAACGATCATCTGCATTCGCTTGGATTTACCTATGGCGATTTTCCGGCTCACAATAGTTTGTGGGAGATGGTTGAGAGAACAACGGATTCAGTCATTGCCAGAATGGCGCTTGTTCCCAGAACGATGGAAGCAAGAGGGTTAGATGCGGTGCCTTCGATTCGAGATCGCTTTAAGCAAATTAAAGAGGCTCGTGCTGTAGAGATTCTAGAGATTATTCTCAATGATGAAATCGGTCACGTACTGATTGGTAATCGTTGGTTTAATTTCTTATGCTCTAAAGATAATCTATCTCCGATCGTCGCTTATCGAGAGTTAGCTGGAAAATATCGAGCACCTGTTCTTAAGGGGCCATTTAATATCGAGGCTCGCAAGCAAGCAGGCTTCACCTCTGAAGAGTTAAGTCTCCTTGGAGCATAGCCACATGAAGGTATTAAGCCTCATCCCTCCGATGACACAGCTCAATACCCCGTATCCCTCTACGGCTTACCTTACCGGGTTTTTACGATCGCGTGGTGTGGATGCTGTACAAGAGGATTTGGCATTAGCTCTGGTACTCAGTTTTTTTACACCCGAAGGTTTGAGGGAAATTCATGCTCAAGCTCTCAGCATGCCTGAAGAGAATCGTAGTGCAAGTGTCAACTTTTTTCTAGATTACTTTCCCACATATCAATCCACAATCTCGCCAGTAATTACTTTCTTGCAGGGGCGCGATAGCACTCTAAGCCATCGTATTAATAGTCGAACTTTTTTGCCTGAAGGACCGCGCTTTTCATCGCTTGATGCGTTTGATGAAGAAGGGGCTGGTGATTCTTTGTCTTGGGCATTTGGTGCTCTGGGATCGCAAGATCGAGCGCGTCATTTGGCAACCCTTTATCTCAATGATCTTTCTGATGTTTTGCGTGATGCCGTTGACGAACGTTTTGAATTCGTGCGCTATGCAGAGTCACTTGCAAGCAGTCAGCCTACTTTCACACCCTTAGCGGATGCACTCAATACAGAGCCAACGCTGATGGATATGCATTTGCAGGCGCTTGCCAACCAAGCAATTGAGCGTCATCAGCCGAACCTAGTGCTTTTATCAGTCCCATTTCCTGGCGCAATGTATGCAGCCTTACGCATTGCTCAAGTGATTAAAAGCGCTTATCCAGAAATTAAGATCGCATTGGGTGGTGGGTATGTCAATACAGAGTTGCGAGAGCTCTCTGAACCCCGCATATTTGATTTCGTTGATTTCATTACCTTGGATTCTGGGGAAAGACCACTATTAGCCTTGCTAGATCATCTTGCTGGCAAGCGCTCTGTTGAGAGGTTGGTACGTACATTTATTCGCAATACGAAAAATCAAGTGCAATACCTCAATTGGCAGGAGCCTGATATATCTTTCGAGGAAGTTGGAACTGCTACCTGGGATGGATTGCCTCTCGATTCTTATCTATCGCTTCTAGATATGCTCAATCCCATGCATCGCTTATGGAGCGATGGTCGCTGGAATAAGCTTACGGTTGCGCATGGGTGTTATTGGAAGAAATGTAGCTTCTGCGATGTATCGCTTGACTATATCTCTCGCTACGAAACTGCATCAGCGAGTTTGTTGGTAGATCGTATTGAACAAATTGTTGCCGAGACTGGGCAAACAGGCTTTCATTTTGTGGACGAAGCTGCGCCACCAAAAGTATTAAAGGCTTTGGCGGAGGAGCTGATTCGTCGTCAAGTTGTCATTTCTTGGTGAGGCAATATTCGTTTTGAAACATCCTTCACACCAGTATTGGCTGAACTTCTAGCTCAGAGTGGTTGCATTGCTATGTCAGGTGGCCTTGAAGTGGCTTCTGATCGTTTGCTGAATCTGATGAAAAAAGGTGTATCAGTCGAGCAGGTTGCTCAAGTGACCAAAGGTTTCTCAGATGCAGGCATCTTGGTGCACGCATATCTGATGTATGGTTTCCCAACTCAAACCGTGCAAGAAACAGTAGATGCTTTGGAGTATGTAAGGCAGTTATTTGAGAATGGCTGCATCCAAAGTGGCTTCTTTCACCGATTTATCTGCACAGTTCATTCTCCGGTAGGGCTAAATCCACAAGAGTATGGAATCGAATTAGTGCCCTTGCCTGAAATCACTTTTGCTAAGAATGATGTCTCCTTTATCGACCCTACTGGGGTGGATCACGACTTGTTGGGGCAGGGCTTGAGGAAGGCGCTTTATAACTATATGCATGGTGTGGGTTTTGATATCAAAGCACACTCCTGGTTTGATGGCTTGGGAATCACTATTCCAAAGGCAACTGTCCCTAAGAATTTCATAGAGAATGCTTTGTACCAATAGCCTGATCGCGGGATTCAGACTTAAAATAATTTCGTGAAGTAATGAGATTAATGCGGGAGAAGAAAATGAATTTATCGCGTCGTACTTTTATTGCATCAGCTGCCTTAGCCCCTGTCGCTTGTGGCGTACCTTTGGCCTACCAGAGGGGCACTCCTGTTGCCCAACCAAAGCCAACTCCAAATGTGAGAGCACCTCAAGTTGGGCAGGAGTGGACATATGTCAAGCGCGATGTTTTTGATGGCAAGATCCGCGGAGTGATTACGGAAAGAGTCGCTAGTGTTGGCTCAACCATTGTGATAGAGCGTAGAGATGAGGATGGCAGTCAATTGCCAAGTGAGATACAGGGGCCATGGGGCGTAGTGCAATTAGATACATCATGGCCGCGTCTGATGAGCTTCAAGCCGCCGATTCCCCTGTGGCCTGAAGAGTTGACATCAAGCTGGAGTAAGCAATTAAATACCAAATATAGCTTAGGCGGATATTCTGAAAATGCTTATGGCTGGCAAGAATTTATGAGCGCACATGGTTGGGAGCAAATTACCGTTCCTGCTGGAACCTTTTTAACTTTGCGTTATCAAAATCTCATTAACTTCGAGAGTAATGATGACAATAAAGTTAATTGCATTCGCAAGCAAACCATTTGGTTTGCCCCAAGCATTGGTCGCTGGGTGGCCAAAGAATCATCCGGCTCATACATGATTCAGGGGCAATTGGGTATGCCTAATTTAGAGGATAGTTATCAATGGCAGCTGACTTCATACAAGTAAGTATCTTCCGCCGAATATTTTTGATGGCTCTACCAGCTTTGCTGGTGGGTTGTATTTCTTCCCAACCTGCTCCTAGAGGTCGACTTGAGGCCCAGCCTATGCCACCTCCCATGGTAAGAGCGCCAAAGATTGGTCAAGAATGGGTCTATCAAGTTCGCAATATTTTTAACCAAGAGATTGTGGACACCGTCACTGAGAGGGTCGTATCGGTGGGCGATCAGATTCGTATTAGTCGCTCCGGAGTTAAGGCGGGTCCACTTCCAGATGAAATCCAGTCGCCTTGGGGCTATGTCATTCAAGATCCACACTGGCAGCCTCCTCAGAAATTTACCAAAGCCATACCTTTGTGGCCCGAGCAATTACAAGTTGGTTGGAATAAATTCTTCACCACCCAATATGAGGCTCTTTCTTATCCTGGAGCTACTTATTACTGGGGTCTGAGTATGGCTGCAACCCAGTGGGAGCGCATTAAATCTCCTGCTGGTGAGTTTTCAGTATTACGAGTTCATAACGAAATACCGAATTTTGTCAGCAACGACCTCTTTAGGGTTGGTAATGTTCGAGATGAGGAGTTATGGTTTTCACCGGAGATTGGTCGGTGGGTGGTTCGCAGGAGCTCTGGACGCTACATTACCTCGGGCGTATATTGGGCTAATGCCTACTGGGAGGATTTCCTGGAGTGGGAGTTAATCTCCTGGAAGTAAGCAAAGCGCTTAAAATAGGTGCATTGCTATGTATACCGTAAAAGAACTATTTCCCACCCTCCAAGGCGAAGGTGCCCATGCTGGTAGGGCGGCAGTATTTTGCCGCTTTGCAGGATGTAATCTATGGAGCGGTCGCGAAGAAGATCGCGCTACTGCTATTTGCCAATTCTGCGATACCGATTTTGTTGGTAGTGATGGTTTTGGTGGTGGTAAGTTCGATACTGCAATTTCACTTGCGGATGCAATTGAGACTTCATGGCGCAGCACTTCTGCCGGACCTCAGCAACGTTATGTAGTTTTTACTGGTGGCGAACCACTCCTCCAGCTGGATGATGAATTAATCGCAGCGCTTCACCAAAAAGGTTTCGCAGTCGCCATTGAAACCAATGGCACGATGAAAGTTCCTAAGGGAGTAGATTGGGTTTGTGTGAGCCCTAAAGCTGGTTCCGATTTAATTGTTTTGCAAGCAGACGAGCTAAAGCTAGTAATTCCACAACAAGATCATGCGAATTTAGAAAAGATCATGGCTCGTTTTGAGAAGATGGACTATCGCAATCGCTTCTTGCAGCCCATGGATGGACCAGGTCTGAAAAGTAATACAGAATTAGCCGTCAGCTTATGTCAAAAACGCCCTTTATGGAGATTGAGTCTGCAGTCTCATAAGCTGATTGGGATTCGGTAAACAAGCTAGGCGACAATATATTAGAAGAGCACTTAATGACAACTAAACAACCAGCCATCTCCATTACCCGCCGCCTCGAGTTCGACTCTGGTCACCGCATTCCGAATCATGATGGACAGTGTCGCCATCTTCATGGACATCGCTATGCAATAGAGGTTACGCTGACTGGTGAAGTGGCGGATCATCCTGGCAAAGCAGATGATGGAATGGTTTTGGATTTTGGCGACATCAAACGTTTAACTAATCAATACGTTGTTGAGTTGTGGGACCATGCATTTTTGGTGGCAAAAGAGGATGAGGGATTGGTTGCTTTCTTGGCGACATTGCCTAACCATAAGACCGTCATCATGGAGCATGTACCTACTGTAGAAAATCTTGCTAATGCAGCATTTGCGATATTGCAGCCTGTATTTAGTAAGGCTTTTAGTGGTCGCTTAGAGCTTTCGTCTATTCGTCTTTACGAGACGCCCAATTGTTGGGCTGATATTCATTCAGCCTAAATGACGCAAGCTGAGCTTGACCAGCAATATATGCGCATGGCAATTGAGCAAGCTCAATTGGCAGCGCAATCAGGTGAGGTTCCTGTAGGTGCTGTATTGGTCAAAGATGGCCAAGTTATTTCCAAAGCTTTTAATAAGCCAATTGCAAATCACGATCCTAGTGCACATGCTGAAATGCTGGCTCTGAGAGAGGCCGCTTTGGCTGAAGAAAATTACCGCATTCCAGGCAGCACTCTCTATGTCACTCTAGAGCCATGTGCAATGTGTTCTGGAGCTATGCTCCATGCTAGGATTGATCGTGTGGTCTATGGGGCGTCAGATCCTAAGACAGGCGCGGCAGGCAGTGTTTTAGATATCTTTGCCTCTAAGCAAATTAACCATCAGACTAGCGTAGAAGGTGGCATTATGAGTGAAGAGTGTGGTCAGTTGTTGCGCGATTTTTTTAAGGGACGACGTTGAAATCCATTCACCTGATTGCTCCATCTGGAGCAAGTTTAGATAGCAAAAGCCCTCTAGCTGGCATCAATTGGTTAGAGGGTCAAGGCATTGCTGTAGAAAACATAGATTGTGTGAATCGAGTTTATGAGCGATTTGCAGGGAGTGATGACGCGCGTCTTGCGGAGCTCAATCACTTATCCAAATTAGATCCACGTGCCTTAGTGATGGCAATGCGTGGCGGTTATGGTCTTCATCGCTTACTCCCAGGCATTGAGTGGAGCGCGATTGCAAAAGCGATTCAAAATGGTTTGCAAGTATGTGGCCATAGTGACTTCACAGTATTTCAGCTGGGTCTATTGGCAAAAACAGGTGCAATGACATTGGCTGGACCCATGCTTAATTATGACTTTGGGCGACTTGGCGATGATGGCGCTCCAGTAGCGCCAGATGCCTTCATGTGGCAGCATTTTCAAAATGCTGCTGAAGGCCGCAAGTTGGAATATGCAGTATCAGCCCCGCAAGCTTTCTTGGGTAAAGCCAAGACTAGCTCCCTTACAGGTCTGCTATGGGGTGGAAACTTAACTGTTGTAGCGGGTTTGGTTGGTACACCTTACCTTCCTAGCAATAAGCAAACGCAAGGCGGCATCTTGTTCCTTGAGGATGTTAATGAGCACCCTTATCGGATTGAGAGAATGATGATGCAGCTTCTGGATGCGGGAATACTTGCAAATCAGGGCGCCATTCTGCTGGGTGGATTCTCCGCTTACCGTTTGTACGATAACGATAAAGGTTATTCGTTGGAGCGGGCTATAGAGGCGATTCGTAAGCGTTTGCCAGAAGAGACTCCAATCTTGACTGGTCTTCCATTTGGGCATCAGGCGAATAAATTAACTTTGCCTGTTGGTGCTTCAGCGAATATAAGCTTCAACCCAAATGGATTTGAGCTGAAGTCCCAGTGGTAGTCATTAGAAATCTTTTGAGTCACCCTTTTTTGAGGGGCGTCTTCATTCTCATTGCATTTATATTTACAGGGGCAGTCATGGCAACCGAAGAGCCAAAATACACTGTTCTTGAAAAAGAACCTCCTTTTGAAATCCGCGCCTATGCGCCAATGATTGTGGCCGAAGTTCAGGTTGAAGGGGATTTAGATGGGGTATCCAGCCAGGGCTTCCGTTTAATTGCTGCCTATATATTTGGTCAGAACCAAGTGAGCGAAAAAATAGCGATGACTGCACCGGTCACGGTAGTAGATCAAACAGTAAAGAACGCAAAGATTGCCATGACTGCCCCTGTAGGCATTGAGTCAAATGCTGGTAAATGGGTTGTGTCGTTTGTGATGCCGGCTGAGTACACCATGGAAACGATTCCCAAGCCACTAAATTCTCAGGTGCAATTGCGTCAAATTCCGGCAGTAAAAAAGGCTGTCATCACCTTTACTGGTTTTTATAACGACCAAAAAGTTGCTGAGAAAACTCTCGAGCTTGAGCAGTGGATGAAGACCAAGAATCTACAAAGCGCTGGTGCTCCGAATTTTGCGCGTTACAACCCGCCTTGGACTTTGCCGTTTATGCGCCGTAACGAGGTCATGTTTAACCTGCGTGACTAATTCTTCGCTTCAAAGCTTTTCAATAAAAACTGACCGCCACCATTAACGCCTAAAGCTTTCGTGAGGGTGGGCAAGGCTTGAGCCAAATGTTTTTCTAGGGTCCAAGGTGGATTAATAATAAACATGCCGCTAGACTGGAGACGACGTTCACCAGGCGCATTTTCAACTCGTAATTCTGTATGGAGCCAAGAGCGTTTATGCGTAGCGGCAATTTTCTTCAGACGATCAGGCAGGGCGATGGATTCTCTTCTGGAAATCACGGGGTACCAGATTGCATAGCAGCCAGTCGCAAAGCGTTGCAATGCTTCTTCCATGGCGGTCTCAAGATAGCGATAGTCTTGCTTATCCTCGTAAGAGGGATCAATCAATACCAAGCCACGCCGACTGGGAGGGGGGAGCAATCCCTTCAGCCTGGAAAAGCTATCCTCAGCATAAATATCAATCTGTTTTGATTGCTTCAGCTCGCCAATATTGTGGCGAAGAATATCAATCTCTTTAGGATGTAGCTCAAATAACTTAAGACGATCTTGCGGGCGCAATAGACGCGCTAAAATGAAGGGAGAGCCAGGGTAGGTTGTGAGTTGCCCATCAACATTCTCTGCGTTGATGAATTTCAAATATTCCAAAATACTTTCTGGAATTGGCGTGTCAGCATGCTTGCAGGCTTCTACATATTGAGTGAGACGAAAAATTCCGCCATTTGCTTCTTTGCTGACGGTTGAGAAGCCGTCTTGCAAGCTATAAATACCTGCACCAGCATGGGTGTCCACCATCGTGAGAGCGCCAGGCTTCTCTTGTAGGTACTGAACTAAATGAATCAGGGTGAGATGCTTAAGAATATCCGCATGACTGCCAGCATGGAACGCATGTCTGTAGCTAAACATATTAGATCGCGCTCATTTTGGAGGTGCTTGAGTAAATTGCGCTTTGCCATAAAGCACAAGCGTAATCACAATGATCGCGATCGAAGCGTATTGCAGTGGTTGATTTAATTCAAGATCCATTTTTTGGGTGAAGTGAGAATAGGTTGCTACAACACCACCAAGTGCAATGATGTGAGCCCATATCTTTTTGGGGCCCAGTTGACTCTCCGGGAAAAGATTGGCTAACCAAGCTCCAATCATGCCGCACCAAATACCAAATCCTGCTCCCGCCAAAACATCGGTTAGCCAATGTGCTCCAACGGCATTACGGGAAAGTCCCACGAATGCAGCTACAACAAATAAAAGCAGCAGTGGCACCCTTTTTTCTTTAGATGCCGAGAAATAGAAAGCGCTGGCAATGGCAAATGCTGTAAGGGTGTGACCCGAAGGAAAGGCTCTATGAAGCAGTACTTCGCCGATGCGATAAAAACTTCCTTCAGTCAGAATGCCCGCGGGTCTTGGTAGATTGAATATGCCTTTTAATACCGAGCTTGTTACGGCTGCTATAGCGCCAGCAAATATGCCTGCAGTTAAGATTCTTGGCGCTAACAATAAAAGCGGGAAAGCCAATGCAAAAATACCCCAGCCATTACCTAAGAAGGTAAGCCAAGCCCAAAGTGTGTCTGGTAACTGCTGGGTAAATTGATTGATCAATAGAAAGCTGCTGCTCTGAAGATCGCCAAAGTAGATGATGGCTGCAAGTGCGAGCGGGACTAGCGGGATAAACCAAGCAAACCCAGGTATTGCATTTTTACTCATGCAGCTTAACGAGCCTTTGCCTGATCTGCATCTTGTAATTGCTTAATCACTTTATCTAGAACTTGTGGAACGGTGATGGCTTGCATGCAGACATTGTCATGGCAAGGTGTTTTACGGTGATTAGCGGCACTCACGCAAGGAGAGCAAGCTAAGTTAGCGGTGATGGCGATGGAGTTGCCAACAGAGCCATAGAGGGCTGGAGTTTCAGGGCCAAAGAGAACAACAGTTCTTAATGGAGTTACCGCTGAAAAATGGCCTGGGCCAGAGTCATTGGTCACCATCACATCAGATAAGGTGTAAAGGGGTGGTAATTCAGCAAAGTTGACCTGCCCAGCAAAGTTCAATGCATTTTTAACGTTTGCTACAGCACGAACTTTTTCTACATAGGCAAACTCAGCAGGTGAGCCGGTAATGAGAATCAGATCATCTGGATATTTCTGATGGATGGCTTGAATCAACTCAGAAAAACGCTGCTGTGCCCAACGGCGTTGCGGCAATAGATCACTCGCATTTGGATTAATCAGAATAAGACGATTTTTCCTAGGCACGTAATGGATGTCGGCTTCTTTAGCGAGCTTCTCAATTCGTTCGCCAACTTTTTCTAAGGCGCTTGGATTGATGATGGCCTGCTCTAGGCGAACCTCTGAATCTGGGATTTCAATCTTGCTAAAAGGAACTTCGATCTTCTGAGCAAAGGCTGCATGGATTAATGACAGAAAATTCTTTGTAATGTGAATGTGTGGGTTGTAATGGACCTTGCGGGTCAACATGAAGCCACGCCACAAGCCTTCGCCATGAAAGATGTGATAACCAACGCGACGGCGTGCGCCACACATGCCAGTTAGCAAAGCTGTGAAGCGTGAAAACAACTCCAAATCTATGACGGTATCAATACGATGCTTGCGAGCAAGCAATAGAAAGAGCAGGGTGTCCTTGATTAAGCCACCCAAGCTTGATGAATCGATCGTGAAGATATTTTCCGGTTTAACAGTATTGAGCAAAGTGAGGCTGGCACGATTGCTTTTAAAGATGAGGAAAAATATCTCTGCTCCACGCGCCTGTGCATTGCGCATTGCTGGGTCAACTAAAATCGCGCTACCCATTTCTGAGAGTTCAATAAAGAGTAATTTTTTTGGAGTCTCTGGACCGCGATTAAATACATTCTTAATGCCATCAATCAAAGCAATAACAGGACTTACGATTGCACAAAGAGGTACGCCGACCCAATGATCAATGGCGCGCATAGTGTTGACGCTAATAGTCATAGTTTTGCTCTAAAAAATTATTTTCGTTTTAATAAAAAGTAGGCGCCAGGCAGGACTGACAAAACAGTAATTGCTCCATAGCTGATGGAGGCCAGCACTGTTAATGATGGATTCACACCCCATAAGGCCAAGACTGAAGAAAGGGTGGCTTCACGCAATCCCCAGCCAGAGATGCTGATCGGCAGCATGAGCAGCAGGCTGAGGGCAGGCAAGCCAATCATGAGGCCTTCAATAGGTGCATCTACTCCATAAGCCTTTAGGCAAAATAGCAAGGTCAAAATGGTGAGGAAGTGGATGCCAATTGCTAAGCCAGCTTGCGCAATATTTTTGGGCCATGAAAATGCTAGCTGAATTCCAGGCATCGCATTATTCATATTGAAGCGATCCAGAAATTTTTGTAATAGCTGCTTGCTTGGCCCCCACGCCAAGATAAGCGCAATTGCTACGCCTGCTAATAGCATTACCGCCATGACTGCATAGCCTAAGTCTTGTCCCCATGCTGCAAGAGTAGCGCCACCTAATATCAAGCCAATAGCACCAAGTAAGTTATTACCTGCTAAACCTAAAAGGCGATCGACTAAAACCATTGCAAAACTCAAGCGCAACTTCGGTGTGGCGTGCTCAAGGTCTACTGAATGATGGAGCTCTTCTTCTAACTCTTTAGTTTCAGAGAGGTTGCCAGTGTTGGTTAAGTGCGTTGCAGTAATTGCGCGATAGCTATCGCCGCCTAATGTGCTTGGTAATCCTTGATTAATGAGACCACCTGCAAAGTAGAGGCCGATATAGGAGCGGATGCGGCGTGGAAACCCTACTGCCTGCATGAATAATCCCCAGCGATAGCCGCCACAAATAAATGCGCTCATCATGCTGGCTAGCGCAGCTAAAAACCACAGTGGCTGCATCTGAATTTGGGTGTCAAACAGTGAATGCCAGTCAATTCCACTAGTAGCCTTCCAAAGCAAAGCAATGGACAGAACAACTCGAATGGTTGGCCAAGCTCGCTTGAGAATGGATTTCCACCCCGATTGGGTTTTGAGGGTGGGATTGGCTTGTGAACTCATAAGCGTAAGGATAATGCCTTGGGCGCCTAAGGTCTTGAATTTGAGGGAATTACTCTGAAGTGCCTGGCCCCCGCCAGTTGCTACAAAGGCTAAAGTCAAATTTGGACAAAATTCGACCAAATCGCTCAATTTCAAGACTATCAAGGGGCTGGCATGCCTCAAAGGCGGACTTATTGCCTATCGGCAGAGGGTAGGTCATGCCAGACCAGCTAATAAGAAGGATATTTGCGCCAATCGGAATCTCGCCAAACCAGAGGTCAAATTGATCTTGTCTCTGATCTAAAACAAATACCGGGGTAGGTGATACATACCAAGCAGCGCGACTACCTAGGGTCCAGTTTTGAACAGCGATGCCATTTGCTTTGGTGGCTTTAGAAAGCTCAGCTGCTTTCTGGCCGGCAATTTTCCATCCATATAAATCTGCAATTGGATTGGATTTAATCGAGGCTGTATTGATGCCTCCCGATAAGACATAAGCAAAGCCGATACAACACATTGCAATTTGGATGAAAAACAAAATGCGAATCCAATGGCGATGTTGCATTGCCCATGCTTTTGCTAAACCTATTCCAGCAAAAGGCGCGAGACAGAACCATGCAGGCGAGGTCCAGTGAGGAAGTCCGCCTCCACCTGCTAAGCTAGTAAAAATTACAAAAGGAATAAAAAAGAATCCTAAAAGTGTAACTAGAGAAAGCTTCGCCCCATGCATGCAGTCTTTTATAAAGATTACGCAACCTAATATGAAGAGTGGGCCAAAGACGAGAATCTGAATACCAAGATACGCAGCCAGTCGACGCCAAAGCCATTCGCCGCCGCCCCCATGAGCAAGTTGGTATTTAAATGAAATCCAGTCATTAACCCAATTCCAATAAAGCACGGGTGAGATGAGCAATAGGGCTGTCAATGCTGCTAGCCAGAAACCTACTTTAGTGAACCAAGATTTTCTGGGTGAACTGAGGAATACAAATAAAAATGCAAACGCTGTAAATGCGGCGGTGTATTTGCTAAGGCCTGCGAGGCCGAGCAAGATGCCAGTCACAATCCAATCACCAATACTGAATTGATCTTTTCTTAGCCAACGAAGTGCCATTAGCATCAGACCAAGGCTTAACGGTGCCAGTAGGGTATCGGGCAATAAACCAATTGCTAGTACATGCAGCATCGGTGCGGCAGTAATAATTAACACTGCCAAAAGACCGCATAAATTTGCTGATGGTAGTGCGCTGGTGAGGTAGCCAGCATTACGTCCTTGAATCAGGCGATGAAGCTCAATGGTGACTTGATAAGTCAAATAACAAGAAATGATCCACAACAATTCTGGGATAAAGCGAATAACACCCTCTGAAGATGTCAGGGAAACCAAAGGCCACTGAATCCAACCTACTAAAGGAGGGTGATCGAAATAGCTCCAAGCCAGATGTTGGGCATACAAAGCGTAGTGAGCCTCATCGACTGAGAACTCAATAGAAAAACCCAGGGCCAAATGCACTACCGCGGCAATAAAGACGCAGATAACGGCCCAGCTTGAGGGTGATTGATGGCGCATGAGATGATTTTAGACTCACATCGAGCAATCTTTGGGACAATTAAGGCATGTGGAAGCGAGCTCCTTTATTTTTTATTCTCAGCACGATCCTTATTTTGGTCGGCTGCGCTGGCTTAAGTGGTGATTCGGTGCAAAACGAAGCCGGTCAACCATTTAATGCTGAACAGCTGCCGGCCTAAGAGGAGCTACCTAAATTCTCTGCCGAGACAGCTCGAAACGGCATGCCAAACGGGTGGAATTTTTATCGCATAGCGCCCTTTAAAAAGAATACGGTGTATCGCCTTGAGAGTTACCAAGGAAAAACAGTGCTGAGTGCAAACTCAAAAACCTCTGCTTCTGGATTAGCTGTAAAGTTGCGTCCTCGTCAGGCATCAAACCTACTACTGCAATGGGAGTGGAAGGCGCTGAACCCAATCGTTAATGCTGACAATGCCGATGGTTATGCTGACGATGCGCCGCTGCGTATTTTGGTTGCATTTGATGGCAATAAGTCCAAGCTACCCTTAAAAGAAAAAATGACTTTTGAGATGGCCAATCTTATTAGCGGTCAAGAGATGCCGTATGCCACGCTGATGTATATCTGGTCTGGAAAATCACCTGTCGATACCATCATTACAAATGCACATACCTCTCGTATCAAAATGATTGTGGTGGATTCTGGTTGGGATAATTTAGGGCAGTGGCATAAGCACCAGCGTGATTTAGCTGCTGACTACAAGCGTGCGTATGGCGAAGCGCCTGGTGAAGTCATTGGCATTGCCTTGCTGACGGATACTGATAACACCAAGTCAGAGACACGAGCGTTTTATGGCGATATTGAATTGATTCGCAAGAATACAAAATAAGTAAAACGTACTAAAAAGATGTTTTTAATAGTGAGTAGGGCGCCAGCGTTTGAGTAAAAGCGCATTGCTCAGAACACAAAAGCTTGACAGCGCCATGGCGCTTCCAGCCAGCATCGGCGAGAGGTAGCCCAGCGCAGCCAAGGGGATGCCGGTGGCGTTAAAGATAAAGGCCCAGAATAAATTTTGCTGAATTTTTTGCCAGGTTCGCTTGGAGATATCAATCGCATTTGCAACTAATGTGGGGTCGCCTCGCATTAAGGTGATGCCAGCAGCCTGCATTGCAACATCAGTACCAGTAGACATGGCCATACCAACATCTGCGGTAGCTAAGGCAGGTGCATCATTGACACCATCGCCTACCATTGCAACAAATTGGCGATGTCCATCTTTAGATTGAAGTTTGCGAATAATCTCCGCTTTATCGCCTGGCATAATTTGCGCAAATACTTCTTGAATGCCAATATTTCTTGCAACACGATTTGCAGCAGCGATGTTGTCACCAGAAAGCATTACAGCGCGAATATTGAGGTGGCGTAACGAGGTAATTGCCTCTTGAGCATTCTCTTTCAGCTCGTCCCCAAATGAGAATATGGCAATTGGCGAAGGGGTTACTTCATCGCTCATCAAGATTGAAACAGTCTGACCGGCCTCAAAACAAGCCTGAGCCTTTCTTAGTATTTCGGCATGATGGTGGTTGCTCTCTAGGGATGCAATGCTTTGTATAGTAAGGCTCTGCCCAGCAAGAGCGCCAGCGCTAGGTTTACCGCTAATACCAATACCCGGCAATGCTTTGCTATCGGTTGGCGTTATCGGGGTCAAACCATTTTGTTTGGCGGCGTCTAGGAGTGCTTTTGCAAGAGGGTGCTCGCTACCAAGTTGAAGACCTGCAGCTGTTGCCAGAATGTCATTCTCAGAAAATGATCCGCTAAAAGAAATGACTTTCAGTAGTCTTGGTTTGCCAACGGTGAGTGTTCCCGTTTTATCAAACGCAACCACGTTCAAGCGATGCGCCAACTCTAAAACTTGTGGGTCTTTAATTAAAATTCCAAAACGCGCAGCTACCCCGGTTCCTGCCATGATGGCTGCTGGCGTTGCAAGTCCTAGTGCACATGGACAGGCAATCACGAGTACCGATACTGCTCTCAATATAGCAATGGATGCTGAGTCTAAATAAAACCAGTTCGCCAATCCTGTAATGATTGCAATCACGATCACGCTAGGAACAAAAATAGCACTCACCTGATCTACCAATTTTTGTATTGGTGCCTTTTGGGTTTGCGCATCTTCAACCAGGGAGATAATTTTAGAAAGTACGCTCTCAACGCCCACCGCTTGAGCCTCAATGACTAAGACACCTTCGCCATTGAGTGAGCCGCCGATAACTTTTTCTCCAATACGTTTTTTGACTGAATCACTTTCTCCAGTGAGCAGTGATTCATCAATGTGGCTATTGCCAAGTAGAATAATGCCGTCCACCGGAATGCGCTCGCCAGGCATAACCAAGATACGGTCTTTCGGAAATACTTGATCTAAAGGTAGATCACGAAATTGATCTAAGGTAGAAGTCTCTGCAATGACAATATCGCGTTCAATGACTTTGGCATGCTCTGGCCACAACTTTTGTAATGCACGAATTGCTTCGCTAGTTTGTTGCTTAGCTCTTGCCTCTAGCCATTTGCCTAGTAAAACCATGCAGATAATGACCGCAGATCCTTCAAAGTACAGTTCGTGACTCGCATGTGGTGATGCAATCATTTGGTAAATACTGAGGCCGTATGCTGCGCTTGTGCCGAGTGCCACCAACAAATCCATATTGCCCACACCGGACATGAGAGATTTGAGGCCTGCTCTATAAAAGCGCCAACCTAAGAAAAATTGTACGGGGGTGGCAAGCAGAAGTTGCCACTTTGGAGAAAGTGCCCAATGAATGCCAAAAGGCATGAGGAGCATCGGGAGAAAAAGTGGGGTGGAGAGGGCGAACCCTAGCAATACGCGCCCCAAACCATCTGCACCCCAAAACAGCTTAGAGGGTGCTGTTACTGAAATTTGATGAGGGCTGCTGATTTTTGCTTCATAGCCTGTTTTTTGGACTGTGGCGATAAGGTCGTCCACATTGAGCCCAGAATCTGCTTTTAACCGCACTTTGGCCTGTTCCGTTGCCAAATTCACGCTGGCAGCCTCTACGCCGGGCATTTTGTCCAAAGCCTTCTCAACCCTGCCCACACAGGAGGCGCAAGTCATCCCGCCGATATCCAGAGTAAATAGCTCTGATTTAGTGTCTATTTGTGGGTTCATATAGAAGATAATCTACTGCATGCAAGCCGTAATTACATCAAAAAGGCCTATATGTTGACTTTAAAAGTATCTGGGATGACTTGTGGAGGCTGTATTAATGCGGTCACGAGAGCAATTCAGGCTCAGGACCCTCAAGCTAAAGTTCAGGTCGACTTGGCAAGCCAGACTGTCAAACTAGAAACGACATTATCTGAAGCGCAGGCCGGTCAGCTTATAACAGACGCTGGCTTTCCAGTTGCTAAATAGCAATTGTTTAGAATGTCATCAAACCTAACAAAACCCGCAGTTTTTGTTCCTAAAGGATCGTGATTTATGTTCTTCAGTAAGTTAATGCCTCACGATGGTAATTTCTTCGAGCTTTTTAATGAGCACGCTAACAATATCGTCTCCGCCTCCGAATCTTTCTTAAAGTTCGTCGAGTACTACAACGATGAAGCCCTGCGTGCTAAATACACACAAGATGTTGATAAAGCAGAGCATGCTTGCGATGACGTAGTAAAAGAAGTGCATCGTCGTTTGCACAAAACGTTTATTACCCCGATCGACCGCGATCAAATTTTTTCACTCATCAATACGATGGATGACGTAGCCGATTTATTGCAAAACGGTACTGAGGCAATGCATTTATATGATGTAAAGCAAATGACCCCAGAAATGGTGCAAATGGCAGAGCTGTGTAATCAGTGCTGCATCAGTATGAAGAACGCGGTTGCTACGTTAAAAGATATCTCTGATCCAGAGGTCGCCAAAGCCGCTTTGAAGACTTGTGACGAGATAGATCATTTGGAGTCAGGGGCTGATCGCCTTTTATCTACTGCGATTACCCGCTTATTTCGCGAAGATATCGAAGTGCGCGAACTCATTAAGTGCCAGCGTATTTATGAGCTGCTCGAGGAAGTTACCGACAAATGTGAAGACGTTGCCAATTTGGTTGAAGGCATCGTTCTTGAAAACTCTTAAGGCGAATTAAGTTGCCAGCGATAGAAGTAGCTTTTTGGGTTGTAGCGCTTTTAGTAGCGTTAGCGCTTGCATTCGATTTCATGAATGGTTTTCATGATGCCGCCAACTCTATTGCCACTGTAGTTTCCACTGGAGTTTTGAAGCCGCAGCAAGCAGTGGTATTTGCAGCATTCTTTAACTTTCTAGCCATCTTCATTTTTCATTTAAGTGTTGCTGCAACTGTAGGTAAGGGAATTGTTCATCCTGCAGCTGTTGATTTACATGTGATCTTTGGCGCCTTGGTGGGCGCGATTATTTGGAACGTGATTACTTGGTATTACGGTATTCCTTCAAGCTCCTCTCATGCTTTGATCGGTGGTCTAGTTGGCGCTGCATTACCAAAAGCGGGCACAGATGGCTTGGTTTGGTCAGGAATCATTAAAACCGTTTCCTTCATCTTCATTTCACCGTTTGTTGGCTTCTTGCTCGGCTCTTTAATGATGTTGATCGTTGCGTGGATTTGCCGAAATGCAAACTTAGCCAAAACAGATCGCTGGTTCCGTCGTTTGCAATTAGTTTCAGCAAGTGCCTATAGCTTAGGTCACGGTGGTAATGATGCTCAAAAGACTATCGGCATTATTTGGCTTTTACTCATCATCACTGGTTACGCTGAAGCTAGTGCAAAGATGCCACCTACATGGACAATTATTTCTTGTTATATCGCTATTGCAGCGGGCACGATGTTTGGTGGCTGGCGCATTGTTAAAACTATGGGGCAGAAGCTCACTAAGCTTAAGCCAGTGGGTGGTTTCTGTGCCGAAACTGGTGGCGCAATTACTTTATTTGCCGCAACGGCAATTGGCATTCCCGTTTCCACTACCCATACGATTACTGGGGCTATTGTGGGTGTTGGCTCAACTCAAAGGGCTAGTGCAGTTCGCTGGGGGGTTGCCGGAAACATCGTTTGGGCGTGGATCTTCACCATTCCAGCAACTGCGCTCATGTCCATGGCGGTCTATTATCTGAGTCTGCTCATTTTCTAAAGCGCTTTATTGCGGGTGGCTGAGGATTCTTTCAGCAAATATTTGCGGCTACGAGTAAGCTAGCGCTAATTAAGAAAAATACCAAAACCTAGAATCCCATTCTAGGTTTATTCATATTAGGAGAAGGTTGTGTCGGTTACACCAGAGTTAGTCCAGGCAGCACTCAAAGGCTTAGTTGATCCTAATACTAAGATTGATTTCGTTACTGCAAAAAATGTAAAGAATCTCCGCGTAGAAGATGGCGATATTTCTTTAGACATCGTACTAGGCTATCCAGCCAAAAGTCAGTTTGATTCGATTCGCAAATCAGTTATTAACGTCCTACGAGAATTGTCTGGTGTTAAAAATGTCAGCGTCAATATTTCCAGTCAAATTGTTGCGCATGCAGTGCAACGTGGCGTGAAGCTATTGCCGGGTGTAAAAAATATTATTGCAGTTGCTAGCGGTAAGGGCGGCGTTGGAAAATCCACAACAGCAGTTAACTTGGCTTTAGCTCTAGCGGCCGAGGGTGCGCAGGTTGGCATTTTGGACGCAGATATTTACGGCCCAAGTCAGCCAATGATGTTAGGTATTACTGGTAGACCAGACTCTCTTGAAGAGAATACGATTGAGCCAATGGAGGCTTATGGCTTGCAGGCAAGTTCAATTGGCTTTTTGATTGATGATGATGC
>JACCDX010189896.1_pt1 | contig 18682 bp, 19 predicted proteins | sample 7449681 | NCBI WGS metagenome assembly JACCDX01 (sample SAMN15323450, study PRJNA562643) | freshwater metagenome | isolation source: river surface water | place: USA:Blue River Watershed | collected 2017-08-18
AAAGAACTCTTGGGAGATGAATCGTTTAAGCGCGTTATTATCTTCGGTTCAATGAAGCACAGTGTTGAAAAGCTTGCGCTCGAATTGTCGCGCGACGGTATTCCGTCTGAATCAATCCACGGCAATAAGTCACACGGCCAACGCCAGCGTGCCCTTGCTCGCTTCAAGAGCGGACAGGTACGTGTGCTCGTCGCAACCGACGTCGCAGCCCGTGGTATCCACGTTGATAACGTGTCACATGTAATCAACTACGATCTCCCTAATACCTTTGAAGATTACGTGCACCGCATCGGTCGAACTGGCCGTGCCAATGAACGTGGCAAGGCATTGACCTTTGTCCCCGAACAGCACTAGTAGGTACAAAAAAGCCCGGCGCATATGCGCCGGGCTTTTTTGCTGCGAGCACTAGTTTTTTCCGCTGCTGTAGGCGGTGATAACTGCCATCAGTCCTGCTAGATTCTTTTCCCAATCGAGTGCTGTATGCGTCGAGAGTTCAACGGTGATGGCGGGGATACCAAGGGTAGCGAGCCAGCCCTCAGCGTCACCGGTAATCGGATAGGCATCAAAGAGTGGAATGGCCTGGTAGCCGGCTGCAGTTGCATAGGTTGTAAGGAGTGCGGTCGTGCCACTACTAATCCCTCCCCCACACTCGGCGCCATAGACTGCGTTGCCTTGGCTATGCCAAAAGACAACAGCCGTCGGATTGGTACTACTGACCACGGTACGAAGGGTAGCAGCTTCTGGTTCTGAGAACGGGGCTGTCCCAGCGCTTACCACTTCCCCACGCCACGTACTTTCTGGTTGCCACCGACAGGCAAAGTTGCGATTGAGGTCGACACTGCGGGCATTAAAGCGGCCAGGTTCAGTTGCTGTAGTAGGGTCAATATCTGCTTCCGTAAAACGACCATTCATACCGGTAACGAGAGCTGTGCCATCGGGGTTGAGATTGGGAATAATCGTCACCGTGACTGACGGAGGAAGGAGTTCAGGATTTTCTGCTAAGTAATCGATTGCTGCATAGGCCAAGAGGACAGTGTTCCATTCGTACCCGCCATGCATGCCGCCGACGAAGAGAAGGCGTGTGTCGCCGCTACCAAATGAGTATGATTCAAGTGCTCGTCCTTCTACGGAGGTGCCGATAACTTCGTACCGCTGGTAGGGTTGAAGAGCGGGGGCGCTACTTGTTGCTTCAGGTGCGGTTGGTGCGAGTGGTGCGTCACTTGGGGTACTCCGAAATAGCGTGACGAAAAGCAGTGCCCCAATACCGATACTGATGAGTAGACCACTGATCAGTAGATGCGTTCGTGATTGCAACATTATTCAGCAAAGTTACTGAGTACCGCTTCAATGCCGGCACGATTTTTATTCCACTCAACGTTCGTGTGGTCAGTGAGGAGTACGCTGATGGCGGGGATATTTTCTTTGGCTAGCCAGTTCACCATATCACCAGTAATGGCATAGAAATCAAAGCTATCGTCAGCTTCGTAGTCGGCAGCTGCAGCGTAGGTATTCATGAGTATGCGCGTGTCGTCAGTGACACTATCGGTACAGCTTGAAGCATAGACGCCGCCAGCGGCACTGTACCACACCACGGCAGCAGCCGGTCTAAACTCCGCAACATACTTTTTAATTGCAGCTGCCTCAGGTTCTGAAAATGCTGCATCTCCCCCACTCACCGTACGGCTTTGCCAGGTTCCTTCCTGCTTCCATTCACAATCAAAGTTCCGATTGAGGTCTACCTCGTTGCCGTTGAAGCGACCAGCAATCTTGGTGGCGGTATCCGCTTTGACATCATCAATGTCAAAGCGATCGGTGCTACCCGTCACGCGCTTGAGTCCGTCGGGATTGAGTACGGGAATTACCGTCACGGTCACATTGTCTGGAATGAGGTCAGGATTTGCTTCGAGGTGGTCAATGAGGGTAAAGGCCAGTAGGCTCGTGTTAACGGAATATCCACCGTGAATGCCGCCGATGAAGAGGAGTTCCGTGTCACCTTCACCAAAGTGGTACGCAACGATATCGTTGCCGTCAGCCGAAGTGCCAATCGTTTCTCGAGGCGGTCGCGCGGTCACCGTTTCGCTCGTTGTGGCAGTCTCGCTGACTGGTGGTGTTGGTGCAGCAATCGGTGTAGTGGCCTCTTCGGCAGTGTACGCACTTTTATTAGTGTTGCTGACAAAATAGTACCCACCGCCGAGTAGCAATATAAGAACCAGACCAAAGAAAATGTATTTCATATCTCTCTCATTGTACGCCTCTAGAAGTCACTTGCCTACATACCAAAAAACGAGCGGCCAGAGGCAGCTCGTTTCTGAAGTTGCGCAACCGTTCCCTACCCGAGACGGGTGAGGTAAATAGAGAGTGCAACGGTATCATTGGGAGCAATAATGATGCCTTTGTCAGACACGTAGAAGAAGGCTTCATCAATGGCAAAGCGCTGGAGGCGAATCGCGAGACTGTTTTCAATATTGGTCTGGTAGAACACCTTACCGGTTGCAGTTGTCCCACTGAAGTTGCCAACGGTGTCACGGGTGACCTGTACCGGACGGTCATGTTCGCTCGTCCAGATATTGTCGTTGGTGTATACCGCGGGAATAGCTGCATCTGCTCCGTTCGCTAGTAGTAAAAATACGGCACTGAAAGTCGCGAGGATTGATTTCATATGGGCGAACCCTACCATATTTATATGTAAAGTCAATATACCTACGTGTAGTCGCTCCTATGAAATGACAAAGGGCGGCCACCGGCCGCCCTTTGTCATCAGCTGCGTGTTGTGCGCTCTTTCTAAATCTTGATATTCTCAGCTAAGTTTCCAATGATTGGAATGGCCATCTGCTTTTTCTGTACGACGAAGACGATGCCAATAATTGAAAGGATAGCAATACCAAGATTGATGAAGCCTACAATCTCCCAGTAGCGCCATGGCAGTACGGTCTCTTGCACGATATAGGTAATGAACCAAATTCCAACGAGTACAATACCTTGCTTCATGTGAAACTTAACAAACGGGTTCTCTTTTGCGGTCAAAAATGGAATTAAGACGAGTGGACCTAGGTAGCACAAAATACCCATTAAGAGATCGTTATCAACTCCCTCGGCGGCTGGTTTAGCTTCGGCTGGTGCTGGTGCTGGGGCTGCTGCCACTGGAGCAGCTGGTGCTGGTGTTCCTTGATTAGATTGTTCGTTATCCATATGCAATGTAAAACTATAAAAATAAATACTGCAGGAAGTGTACTATCTGTCTCTATTGTAAAGCATCCGGGGTCTGTTGGTGGCAGTTGTACACCGGTGTGCTGGCTCGTGCCGTAATTGATTATCCACCTATCTGTGGTCTTTTGCTTTGACAGGAATACTGATTGGCTATATATCTATGTATATGCAGATTATACCCACCGTGTCTGCGGTGGAGGTGGTGCTCCGCCCGTCTGGGTGTGGCAACATAGCGGGTCTGATAGTGCAAAAGTAGAGAGTCCGTTACGGGCTCATTAGAGTGGTGGTGATTCGGTCAAGGGTATCGTTAGGTACGTTTACTCCGGATCAGCACCAAAGATTCGGACTACACCAGCTTCGGTTGGAAGACCGTAGTACAAGTACAGGCAATACAGGGGGATGACCATGCCGCTTGAAGATAATAATAACAACGCCCAAGAAGAAACACCGCGCCTATTAGGGATGTTTCCCGCGGCGAATGTAACGCGTGATGTTGCTGTTGGGTGTCGCCACCCACAGCGAGACCGGGTTTTGGCACCGTTTGCCAATACGGTGCAGACCAGGCCCGGTGGCCATTTCGAGGATTGAATAAAAGCGCACTCATTGTGCGCTTTTTTAGTACCACTGTCGCTTACACACCAATGCCACTGCCCGCAACTTCTGTTATTGGTTTAACGTGCCGCAAGGTACTGTGCGCTGCAGCGCATGGTTTCCCATAGAGCAGCATCCATTCCGTCTGCAGGCTGGTGTCCTTCGTGTGACCACCGGCGAGTAGGTACCAGTGGCAGTAGTTGGCCGTTGCCAACCGGTGCCACTCATCAGCCGTCAGACTGTCCCGCGTAATAAACTCCCACCGTGAGTACACGCTTGGCGGTCGCGCCTGTATCAGTTGCATAGGCGCTTCACCAATCACCGGATAGCCGAGAAACCAACCTTCTCGAACGGTCAAGAAGCGCATCGCGGGAGTAGGTAGTGCTCTGTCGAGCATGGTAGTTCCCTTTCTTACTTTGAAGAACAAATGAAAGCGGGCTCCCTGTAGGGAGCCCGCTTACGTGTCATGCATCTTTTCGTTCACACACTAAGACTCCCGAATAGTTCGGTTAGGAAGTACGACGAGCACGAGGCTCATGGCTGTGTGACGAGAAGTCATAGGTATACCGTAGCGCATTTTAGACGGTTGTCAAAATTTGTAATAAAAAAGCACCCACAGGCGGGGTGCTTTGGTAATGGCGGGACGGGTAGCTAGGGCACCAATCGAAATGATGGCTGGTCCATGAGGCGATAATGTTCCGCCGAACAGTACTGGTCGGTATTCACGATAACTGTGAGGATGGTGGTGCGCGGTGTTGCTCCGCAGTATCGACAGTGATTATTGTGCCAGGCCACTTTACACTCATTGGTGCAGAACACGAGTCGTGTTGGATTGCCGGGGACACGAGTCGCCGGGTACCGTCCGTCATTCCGTACGAGGAGCCCTGCTCCACAGGAAGCGCATTCAGCGTTGCAAGCAGTTGGGGTTGTCGGTGGGTGTTCTTTCATTGCCTAATCTCCTTCCGGGCTGCATCTGCGGCTACTATATGGTTTATTTTGGTTGGCGTCAAAAAACCGCCAGCTCTTTTTAAGAGATGGCGGTTATGCGTCCGATTACGCAGCGGTTTGGTACCCTTTTGGGGCGGGGCCAACTAAGATGCGCCTTCCATCGTGGGTGAATTCGACCACATAGTTAGCGCCACAAAAGTCAAACGGAATCCCGGGTGCCCTGGTGGCAATTTGGGCGTCGCGCCACTCTAGGTAGCCAGCAATTATCGGGTCGCTCATGGTATAGGTTCCTTCTGGTGAACGGTCGGCCAGGATAGTGCCACACGGAAAGCAATTTTGCAATCTGGCTCAGCTGTATGCTTCCTATAGTTTCTCTATTTCTTTGAGGTCCTTGTCGGGGATGTAGAGAATGAGGAAGCCGGCGATAATACCACCGATGGCGGTGTAGATATGCTTGCCGCCAAAGAAAATAAGGTCGATTGCGTCGAGAACGTACCAAATACCACGCCAAACAAGCACAATACCGACAATAATACCGAGGTTTTTAATAAAGTAGTTGAGCGTCAACGTTTTTTTAGTAGCCATGTAGGTTCAGTATAGCAGGTGGTATACTGCCTTTTATGAAAATCTATTCATGGAATGTTAATGGTATTCGGGCGGTAGAGAAAAAAGGCTTATTGCAACAGTTTTTAGCGTTTCACCAACCTGATGTGGTTTGTTTTCAAGAAACCAAAGCGCAGGAGGACCAGGTCGTCGAAGAATTTGCGCGATTGTACCCGGGGTACGACCAGTACTGGTTTTCGGCCGAGAAGAAGGGGTATTCTGGAACTGCCATTTTCACCAAAATACCGCCAATTGAAGCCATTTTTGGGATTCCAGAGGATATCGCAGCTTCGTATGAACTCAACGACGTCTACGGGGACACCATGAAAGAAGGTCGTGTTCTAACGCTCGAATTTGAGGAATTCTACCTTTCTACCGTCTACACGCCAAACGCCAAGGACGATTTGTCACGAATAACGATGCGCCTACACTGGGATCCGGCCTACCTCGACTTCATGAAGCGTCTCGCTGAGGATAAACCGGTTGTTTTCTGTGGCGACTTTAACGTGGCGCACCAGCCGATTGACTTAGCTCGTCCTCGAGAGAACGAGGGGAAGAAAGGATTCACCGCAGAGGAGCGGAACGGGTTTGCTGCTATGCTCGAGGCCGGCTTCCTCGACACCCTTCGCGTACTGCAGCCAACTACCCCGGAGCTCTACACCTGGTGGAGTCACTTCGGTGGTGCACGCGAGCGCAACGTCGGGTGGCGTATCGACTACATCATGATTAGTGAAAACATCCGCTCACTTTTGAAGAACGCGAAGGTCCACCCCGATGTCATGGGGAGTGATCACTGTCCTGTTTCAGTCGATCTCACACTCACCTAAGTGCAGAGTGCCCGAGCGTCCATGCGCTGACTAGAACGCACAAATGAATACCTTGAAAAACGTGTGCATCAAAAGCACACGTTTTTCAATTTTGTCAAACACTCTGCACGCGAGCTGAAAACCACGGTGCAGTTGAGCCATTAAAAGACATTTCCAAAATCGTGTGTCTCTTATAAAAGACACACAAGGACACTTCTCCACAGTTATACACACCACTTGTCCTTTACACACATTGCTCTAGGACATAGTATATACGCAGGCCCAGAGAGGGCGCGCAGATGCAACAAAAAGTAGCGACTTGTAAAAGACACTACCGAGCATCCCGTAAAGAGTACATTCCACATAGCAAACAGAGTTCAATACCTCCAACTCTCTAAAGTTCATAACATCCCACCCTACAGTAAGCGTTTGTCTTGAGCTGAAGCGAGGAGAACAGCGCAAGCTACAATCCTCGCACGCAGCTCATAACAAACAAAGTACATGCAAAAAACTAATGTACGAAGCTTACACAGAAGTAGAACAAACCAAAGAACAAATCTGATTCAAAAAACCAGATGAAAAAATAGAAGCACACAAAAGAGCCCATCAATAGGAAGTCCATCTTGGACAACCACCTGAGACTAAGTCTCGTAAAAATAACGGCTCGAAACACAAAGACCTGAGGATGATGGCAGCTAAGATTTATTAGCCATCATCACCCTCAGGTCTTTTTCTATTTCCGAGTCATTTCTGGCGAATAACTTCAAGAAACGGGCGCATATTTTCCTCACGGTATGTCTATATACCGCTCGTAAAATATGCACCCGTTTCTTTCGTTCTTCATCCAGAACTAATCTCGGAAATTTCCTCTCTTTTCTTCGTGATGCACTCAATCTTGAGGCAATAATGTTTTCGTGACTAATAACAAGCAGCTAATAGCTATCATTTCACTTATCCCCAAAAAAGGACGCAAAACCTAGAGTTTTGCGTCCTTTTTGCATTTTCTGCCTTTGAGCCTGATATTTTGTCCCACTTTTGTGTGCCAAAATCGACCATAAAGACGGACAAATTATTCTTGAAACGGCTCTAGATAGGGCTGCTATCACTCTCATGGAGCTTTTGTCTCGCGTCGTTTACGCAGCGCTGCCTAACTTGGCCGTAACGGCTACCCGACCTTATGCGAACGGTGGATTTCCTTAATAGCAGAGGCTTCTTCCTTGGCTTGGGCTTCTTTTCCGGCGGTGCCGAGGGCTTCAAGGGCGGTATCCGAGAGTGCCATAAGTTCGAGGGTGCGTGCGGTCAGGTAGGCTTCCGTATTCTTTGTCGGCTCCTCGAGTACTTCTTCCAGTAGTGCATGGAGTACGTACCCCAGCTTTCTACCTGGCTTTTCACCTGTTATATCCATTATCTTTCCTCCATCAATCTTGAGGAGCTTTACCGAAATAGGATCACGTAACGCTTCGTCTACCATGGCCTTGTACTTGCGGAAGCGGAATGGTTGCTCGGTTGGGCGACCGGTGCCAATCCGATCACAGACGCGGAGATTAAGGAGGTTTTCAATGTTCTCCTCACCGATACGTGTAATTGTGCGACGGACGGCTGACAGGGTGATGAGATCAGGGTCAGCAAAGAACATGTGCCAGCGGACGAGGTTAATGACTGTATCTGAGAAGTCACGAGGCATTTTAAGGTGGCGGAGGATCTTGGCAGTCATTTTAGCCCCCACGACTTCGTGTCCGTAGAACGAATACTCCTTATTTTTAGCCCCACTTCGGCGAGTCGGTGGTTTCCCTATGTCATGGAGGAGGGCAGCGTAGCGCATTTCGGCTCCGTAGCCTTTGTCAGCAGCTGCTTGGAGCGTACGCAAAATGTGTTCGTAAACATCAAAGGCGTGGATACCACCTTGTTCACACCCAATCGCATCGAGGAGTTCTGGCATCACGTATGGCAACATTCCCAACCGCTCAAGGTAGACAATCCCCTGCATTGGCGTCGCACTCATCATGATTTTGTAGAACTCCTCAGAGATACGTTCAATCGAAATACGCTCTAAAAGATGGCTATTCTTAATAATTGAAGCCATTGTGTCAGCTTCAATAGCAAAATTAAGTTCAGCTGCGAGACGTACTGCCCGCATCATTCGAAGCGCATCCTCAGCAAAACGTTCATCAGCGTTTCCAACCGTTTTGAGCCGTTTCTTCTTGATATCCCCTGCCCCGTCAAATAAATCAACCAATTGCTCACCATGTGGTCGCCACGCGATGGCGTTAATGGTGAAATCGCGACGCTTCAAGTCTTCCTCAAGCGATACGCCAAACGCTACACTGTCAGGCCGGCGTGCGTCACTATACGTTCCTTCCTGGCGGTAGGGTGTTACCTCAACTACCTTGAGCCGGGGATCTTCGGTTGTTTCGTTCTTTACACCAACCGTGCCAAAGTCATTATTACAGAACGTTTCTGGAAAGAGTGCTTCAATTTGGTCTGGAATGGCATTGGTAGTCACATCCCAGTCTTTCGGGGTCTTGCCAATGACCAGGTCACGTACACACCCGCCAACTAAATACGCCTCAAAACCAGCCTTTTCGAGCGTGTCGGTCACGAGCAGTACTTCTGTAGGAATATCACTACGGACAATCATGTTCCTTAGATTGTAGCAGAAACACGTTGCCTTTTCTCGCTAAGAGTCGTATAGTATGGCCTGTTGCCAAAAGCAGCATCACTGCACCCATAGTGAAATGGATATCATAACTGACTTCGGATCAGTCGTTCTAGGTTCGAGTCCTGGTGGGTGCACATACGAAAAAGCGGCCTCTGGGCCGCTTTTTCGTATGTGCACCCACAGCAAAGCCTGGGAGGCTTTGCGTCAGGACTCGAAGCCCGATTGAGCTAGATTGAAAGCGAAGCGAATCAATCTAGCCAATTGGGGTACTGACCCTGTAAGGGTCGAGATCCTGGTGGCGCGAGGCGGGGTCGAGAACACTTAGTAGATTTGGAGCGAAGCGAACAAATATACTTAGTGATTCGTGACCACATACGTATGTTCGTCAGGACTCGAAGCCGTTGCCTGATATGTCGAATTCATGGTGGGTGCACCAACAGGACAGTCTCCTTCGAACTATATTGACGTAAAAATACCCTCTGGTACCTTATCGATCAGATACTCTGGTGAAAGGACGTTTCCATGGCTAGCAAAAGAAGGCTACGGTATCGATCGTGTGAATCAAAGGTAAAACATGCCGACCAAACGGCCGCAGTACAGCACCTCAGACGACTTGGTCCCCAATACCGAAGCTACAAATGCAAATTCTGCGGGAACTGGCATGTTGGTCGCCCAGATAAGCGCACGAAGCAGGCCATCAGTGCCCGCCAAAATAAAAAATAGATAATCGTTCACGGCCCTACGTCATTTGATGTGGGGCCTGTTTATATCCCCCATCCTGAACCATCATCACCATATATAATATACACACTGTATGGTACGAAATGAGGAAATATATAAGCAGGCACTCGCTTTCAGGGAACGTGGCTTTACCTACGTTGAAATTGCCAAGATTTGCGGCGTTTCTAAGGCGACGGTGAGCAATTGGTGTAGCAAAAAGAAATTCTCGAAGGTGGTCGCGAAGGATAATGCCGCACGTGCATCGCGCGAGAACACCAAGCGCCTATCACTACTAAACAAAGCCCGTGCTGCGGAGCGAAAGAATCGCTACAGCGAAGCGGTACGCTCTGCCGAGACCGAATACGCCCACTACAAGAAAGATCCCCACTTCATGGCTGGACTCATGCTCTATATCGCGCTTGGTGACCTAAAAAGCCCCGTACAGCTGCGCTTGAGTACGAGTAGAGCATCACTTCACCTTGTGTTCATTCGCTTCGTGGTGGCCTTTTTAGGGGTTGATAAAACAACGATTAAGTTTTGGCTCACCCTCTACCCTACCCACGATGAAGTACGGTCAATGAAGCATTGGAGTAAGAAGACCGGCATTTCGGTAGCTCAGTTCTATAAAACGCAGGTCATTCCTGGTAAAAGTTCAAAAGAGACGTTGCAATTTGGCGTCGGTAATACTATAATCGGCAGCACTGTTTTAAAGCACAAGCTCAATCGTTGGATTGAACTGGCAATGAAAGAGTTTTGAAAACAGCATATTTGCGGCCATGGTTAAGTGGTATAATGAGTCCTTGCCAAGGATTAGTCGGGGTTTCGATTACCCCTGGCCGCACACATACAAAAAAGCACCCTCTGGGGTGCTTTTTTGTATGTGTGCGGCCAGGAGAAAGGTGCCTGCGCACCTTTCGGGGTAATCGAAACAGGCGCAGCGATGCCGGAGGCAAGCGAGCCGGGCTCGCGAACACTTAGTAGATTTGGAGCGAAGCGAACAAATATACTAAGTGATTCGTGAGGTCGATTACAACAAGCTCCGAGCTTGTTGTGGGGTAATTGAAAGACCTTGCCTGCTATCTTTGAAGCGTTAGCGAATTTGTGACCGCAGGTTTCGATTACCCGTTTCATATGGAACTCCCTAAAACACAAAACCACCCATTTCTGGGTGGTTTCATATGAAACAAGTTGTTTCCCTTCCCTACTTCACCAAACGGTGCTTTCCAGCGCCGAGGCCAAAGATTGCGAGTGCACCAACAAGGTACATGAGCTGTAGCTCAATTGCAGATCCGCCACCCATTTCGGCGAGGGTGAAAATCTGTGCTGCGTGTGCAAGTAAAATGGCAACCACCATGGTAATTGCAACGAGCAACGCTGCAATTCTTGTCTGGTAGCCAATAATGAGCATGATTGGGGCTACTATTTCACCAACATAAACTAGGTATGCTAGAAACGCTGGTAAACCGATTTCTGCAAACATACCACCGATGTATCCAACTGCTTCAGGATTCATCAATTTATACCAACCATGAAGAAAGATGAGTACACCGACGGTGACTCGTAAAAGCAACTTAGCTCGGTCCTCAGTAATGAGAGTGCTGTTATTGATTTGATCAATGATTTTCATATGAAAAATATTATGTAGATTAACTACCCTATAATCGTAACATACTCCCAATACGCATATGTACAATCACCTGTTCCTAACTGGGGCGTTTCATATGGAACCCTGCGATATACTGTTAGTACAAAATCTAAAGTTTAGAGTGGCAATTGTTCCATGTGTAACGGAGTAATCCGCACTTCATGTGCATAACTGTGGATAAACGAGTGGATAGGTGGATAAAGGACAGAGTGTCGAAAAGAATATGGCTAACAATATAGAGCCATACTCTCTAAAAAGACAAAAAATAGTTTCACGTGGTACTTGTTTCATATGAAACCTGCAAAAGCCCAAAATAAACAGCAAAACACTAAGATTGGCCGATTGGGCGAAGATATCGCGCTCAAGTTCTTAGAAGGTCAGGGTTATACGCTGATAGAGCAAAACTTCCGTAAACCATTTGCCGAGATTGATATTATTTGCCACAAAGATAAAGTTGTTCATTTTGTGGAGGTAAAAACCGTTTCATATGAAACAACAGCAGATCTGCATTGGGCTGTTTCATATGGAACCTGGAAGCCTGAAGATCAGGTGCACCGCTATAAGCTGCGTCAGATAGGTAAAGGTGTACAAGCCTGGTTAGCTGAGAAACATTTCGCGGGGAACTTCCAGATTGATGTAGCAGCGGTAAGAGTTGTACCATGTGAAACATTCGCGACAGTGAAACTGATTGAGAATGTGATGGTTGAGTAGTTTCATATGGAGCGAGGGGTGGGGAATCGGTCACGGATTACTAAGTAAAATTTTTGCAAGCTCAAATTTTACTAAGTATCCTCGACCCCGACTCATCTGTCGCAAAGCGACAAGACTCCGTCTTTTGATTCCTTGACGCGAGCAAAGCAGTTTGCTCGCTCTCCCCGACAAATATAAAAAGCCGCCCAATGGCGGCTTTTTATATTTGTCGGGGAGCAGGGAATCGAACCCTGACCATCCGGTCCCAAACCGGATACACTACCACTATGCTACACCCCGATGAAATGAGGGTCGTGGAGAAGCGATGAGTAACAGATTGCGTGGCTCAAAATCAAAGTTTACTTTTATTTTGAGCCACGCAATCTGTTACGACAAGCGAAGCTTGTGCTGCTCTATGACCGAATGAAGACAGGGGGTATGCTTTGCATACAACCCGTCCACTTTTGAATGAAGAGGAGGTGCAAGCTCTGCTTACATTCCCCGAAGGTTAATTAAGCTCTGCTTACATTCCCTGCTTCCTACTGAACTGGTACTAGCTCTGCTGCTGACCATTTCGCGCGTCATCATACCATACATACAACAAAATGCGAGCATTATTTCAACTAACTCTGCTACAATGATAACACTATGATCACCCACTACTTCAAAACGCTCAAAGACTCGGAACTTAAGCAATTAGCTGAGCCAAGGGTAGGGGCGTGGACGCACGTGGTGGCGCCAAATAAGGCTGAATTGGCTACATTGGTAGATACGTACGGCCTCGATGCAGCAATTCTCGAAGACTCTCAAGATTTCTTTGAGGTACCTCGCATGGAACAGTCGGGGAGTGCGACCTACTTCTTTACCCGATACCCGTACGACGAAAAAGATGAAGATAGTGATACCGCGCCTATCCTATTTATTATGGGGGATACAATGTTGGTCACCGTGGCGCCACGAGAAGTGCCGCAATTTGATGGCTTCTTTAGCGCTAAGATTAACTGCAATACGACTCAAAAAACCAAGCTTTTGATTCAGTTAATCGGTTCTATCATGAAGTCCTACGAAGCGGAGCTGGTAATGCTTCGTCGCGCGGTACACCGGGATCGAACCAAGTTGCGTCGGATCGGTGCCCGAGAGATTCAGCGCCTGGTGAACCACGAGCACGCGCTTAACAACATGATTACCGCATTGATGCCAACCAATATGTGGCTCAGCCAAGTCACGAAAGGGAACTACATTCAGCTGTATGCTGAAGACGTGGCCCTCATGGAGGATTTGTTGATTGGAAGTGGACAACTTATTGACTCAGCTCGATCGGTCTTGAAGACGATTCAAAACGTGCGCTCGGCTTCGGAAGCTATTATGACGAGCACCCTAAATACGACCATTAAAACCCTCACCATTGTGACGATTCTCTTAACGATTCCAAACGTCGTATCCTCGCTCTTTGGTATGAATGTGCCGCTCCCAATGCAAGAGTCACCGTACGCCCTTTTCATGATTGTGGCGCTCATTGGGGCGTTGGTCGGCTTTGCTATTTATATGTTCCGTCGTAATGATTGGCTCTAATCAAAGGCTTTATGAAACAACAGGTTATTTTTATTCACGGCGGGCATGCGTCAGATTCTCATGAAGAATACCTGCAAACCCTACGCACAACACCATTACGAGACGTTTTTACTGAACCAAAGCTGAAGTGGAGTCAAAATCTACGCAATTTACTAGGTGAAGCATTTGAAGTTGCAATGCCAATTATGCCTAATAAGTATCATGCAGACTATGAAATTTGGAAAATTTGGTTTTTGCGCTACCTAGAAGCCTGTAACGACGGGGTCATTTTAGTTGGGCATTCACTCGGGGGCATCTTCCTGGCGAAGTTCTTGTGTGAAAATAAATCCCCGCGGACTATTGCAGGACTCCATTTAGTTGCAGCAGTTGCTTCATATGAGGGTCGTCGGGTGTCAGGGTTGACGAGCTTTTCGTTTAATAATGTCGATTTATCGAATGTTTCTGGTCAGGTGTCAAATATTCATCTGTACCATTCGACTGACGACACAGTAGTGCCCTATGAACATGTTCTGGCCTTTCAGGCAGCGTGGCCAAAGGCTAAATTACATACATTTACTGACCGGGGGCATTTTTTGCAAGAAGACTTCCCTGAATTGGTCAGTTTTATTAAAGAATTGAGCTAATTACGCCTTTTCAACTTTGAGCGATTTACGAAATCGCTCAAATAGCTTATTACCAGTGTTTTTAGGGTGTAAAGCAGTTACCCCCGTGAAAGAAACTGCTCTTTCGTCCGTCTTTAAGTATAATGGTTCTTACATGGCAGACCGACCTACGACACAGCCAAATACTGAGAGCCACGAAGCCCGTTTTTTGACAGCCTTCGATGAGTACGGTGATGCCCTCTTTCGGCATGCGTTTTTACGCATAAGTGACCGAGAGCGCGCCGTAGATATTGTCCACGATACCTTTACCAAGGTGTGGACGTACATCCGCCAAGGGTACGAGATCGAGAACTTTCGACCATTTTTATACAAAGTGCTCAATAATTTAATTATTGACGAATACCGAAAGATCAAAGAATCATCACTCGACGCCATCTTGGAGGGGGAGGGAGTAGACGAAGGAGCATTCACCGAGCTTTCTGAGAGCACGGTAGAGTCGCTCGCCGCCACCATTGACGGCAAGCAAGCCTTCACCGTGTTGGCGGGGTTGCCTGATGTGTACCGTGAGGTACTGGTGCTCCGCTTTGTCGATGGCTTAGGGCCAAAAGAAATAGCCAACCTAATTGAGGAGTCGGAAAACGTTGTATCGGTACGACTCCATCGGGGACTTAAACTCTTACGGCAAACAATCGAAGGAAAAGAAGCAGCTATCGAAACCGCCCGGATCAAAAAACAAACATAACCATGAAACGCTTTAGCGAACAACTTAAGAAACAATCAGAGAGCATCCGCTTAACGTCTAGTGAGCGGGATGATCTTCGTGCGCGTCTTACTGCGTATGTGGAATACCATCCGCTTCCAGTGAGCATGCGACCGGTTGCGAAGAAGCCCGCTATAGCTTCACCGCTAACCTCACAACCGTTTATTGCTATTCCGATTAATTGGTTCTATGTTCGTGGTGCTGCGACTGCGTTTTCACTCATGATGATGGTGGCTGTTCCGGTGATGGCTGAGTACACCACACCTGGGGATGTGCTCTACCCAGTGAAGGTGCGTTTTAATGAAGAAGTGCGTAGTGGTTTGACACTCAACCCGTACGAAAAAATTGAATGGGAGACTGAACGTCTTGAGCGACGTATCTCAGAGGCTCGCTTACTTGCCAGTGAAGGGCGTTTGACCGGTGAGCTTGAAGCAGTCGTTGCTTCAGCCGTGAAGGAGCACTCAGACAATGCCAAGGCTCAGATTGCAGCACTGCGTGTTACCGATAAAGACGATGCGGCTATTGCTGAGATCGCGTTCGCAACTGCGCTCAGTGTGCAGTCTGAAGTGCTCGATAAAGCTATGGCTAAAAAGCACGGAGAGGCAGGAATGGCGCTCGATGGTTCAACCGAGGCGCGTGAAGGATCGGTGCTGGCTTCAGTAGTGGCAGAAGAAACAAACGAAGCCACTGCTTCGCAGGCAGCCACTACGCCGTCGTACCCTAAGCTTATGGCGCGAGTTGAGATTGATACAACTGCAGCGTTTGAACTTTTCACCAGTGTGAAGAATCAGGCGTCACCTGAAGAGGTGGTCGACATTGAGCGACGTCTCGAAGACATCAAGCGAAAGGTTACTTTGGCTGTTGCATCACAGAATCCTGTTGCTGCTCCCGAAGCCTCAGCAGAAGAGGAGGTGCCTGTAGAAATGGCGGCAAAGATGGTCACTGGCGATGATGCCAGCATGATGATGACCAGCCTTGCGGAGACAGACGTTGCTGAAATCACAGATGCTGCAACTACAACTGACATTGCTCCTGACGTTGCTGCTGCTGAGGTGGTAGCTGACGAAGCGCCGGTCGTTGAACCTGTTGTGCTCACTGAAGCTGAAGCGGTCGAGGTGCTGCGCGGCGTAATGGCAGACCTTCGCAAATTGATTTCCTTTATGACTGATATCGATGTGCGTCAGGCAGTATCAGTAGATGAACTGGTGCCAATTACCCTCACCCCTGAAGAACACCAGTCACAGGTGCTGACTGATCTTGAAACAATTAAAGCGTTTACCGCCACGTACGGTGGTACACCGCTCACCGGCCCTGGCGCAGAAAAAATTAACGCTGGCATTACTGAGGTTATGCGTCTGCAAGTTGAGGTAGAGACTGCCCTTGGTACTCAAGGGATTGCTCTAGCAGAGGGAAATGCCCGAGCAGCCATCATTTTAATTGGTGACCTTGAATCGATGATACGAACGACCGGTGCGGCTGCTGTCCCAGATTCACCCGAAGTAGATACCGTTGAATAATTGGATGCATAAAAAAAGCCCCGGCAACGCAAGTTGCTGGGGCTTTACGGTATGACCTTTAGAAGAAGTTCAGGCTGCTTGCGCCGCTGGACCGGCCCACATTCGTGGCGGGATCCCGGGGAATCATCCGCACTGGTGCGGTGTTGATGAGCCGGTTTCGGAATTTATTCCAGTCCCTGGTTTCAAGCGGTGCGATACGGATTTTCGTCGAAAAGACCTGCAAAATTATGTCTTCAAACTGATCCCTGGTAACGGTGCACGTTTCCATGCCGTACCGTGCGTTGTCGCGCGCATTGAGCGTCACGGTCACTGTGCCGTCCCTGTCCATGCGCCACTGTGTCGGTCTGACCGACAGGGGTGACGTTTCACTGAGCTTGGCGGCCAGCATGTGGAGGCAGAGGCTGCCGTCCGGGGTGCTGCGTAGTTCAGACGGAATGGTATTGGTGGCAATATGCTGCATGATTTGCAGCATGATGCGATCGTTACTTTTTTTCATGGGGTCCCTCGATTCAAAGTGCTACTGCTTGCCTCAGCCGGTAACCGTCTATCAGTTAGTGGTGGCAAGTTTTGCCATACTACAAAGTATTGCTATGTTAGTCAAACGAGGAATAAAAATTGACAACCTGACTCAATTTCAGGTACTTTATAGGTATGTTGAAGCATCGAGCAAATTTCTATTTTTGGTTTTATGGACCGCGACTGGCTCGGGTGTATTGTTGATTGTGTACGCATAGAAACAAACGACCGCGAGCTAGAGCTCGCGGTCGTTTTATTACATATCGAGGTATGGTGCTGAAGGGCTCGGCGTACTACCTCGGTCTGCAATAAGGCAGCCGAAATTGACGATGAAAGGATCGTACATGTTCGTAAAAGTTCCTGGAGTGAAGCTCAAGCATGCGCCAGCGGCAGCGGCTTCAAAGCCGACGACTGAAACTGCGATGACGATGGGGGTTGATCCAACCACCTTTGTTGAGTCAGTGACAGTGCAGCCAAGAGAGGCTGTGCGCATCGGTATCACCGATGAGACGCGGGTTGATCTGTAACCTGCACCCCAACACGACAAAGCGCGACGATTCGTCGCGCTTTTATTCTGTCTCCGGCACTAGTTCTTGTTGGAGCAGGAGGAGGAGAATAGGGGTCATGTGCTGTTTAAAGATAGCAGCTCGGGCTGGAAGGTCTCCGGAAAGCCCTAGCGCAAAGCTTTGCGTGGTTTCTTCCTCGTAGGTACGCGCAATGTACGAAAGTGTGAGCGCTCGGAGGCTACCGTACCCGTCGCGTTCATCGTCACCACGGGTGGAGATTATGCCAATAACGGTGTTGTCAGTAGTGAGAATGGGTCCGCCGGAAGATCCTTGTTCACCTACGTCACTGCCACCGATAGACATAACATCTGCGAGATTGGAACCAAACGTCATGAGGTCAGTGATGGTCGTCGGTGCAAGTTTGGGAATGAGGTCGGCAGTCCCGTCACCAGCTGCAAACGCTGTCTCTGCTGGGTACCCTGCGACATTGATAGGGAGGCCGCGCGTGCGCGGTGAAATACTACCGGTGTAGAGAGGGAGGCTCGCAAATGCGCGGGGGAGGGGTTTGTTCCCAATGCCTTCAGTGACATAGAGGAGGGCGTAGTCACGCTCACCAGTACCGCGGGGAGCCGCTTGTGTAATACTCGCAGCATTTTTGAGAATCCAGGCCGGAGAGATATAGAGGAGAGCCACCTCAAACGTCGGCTCGGCCGGGTTACCGGTCCTGATGATACAGTTGGTTTCACCACTAATCTCTTCAAGGAGCAGGTACTGGGCCACGTGGGCATTAGTCAAAATAATCCCGTCACTATCAATAAAGAAACCGCTTCCCGTGGTAGCTCTCGTTTCTCCGTCTCTGGTGTACGTACAGAAAATGTTCACCAGTGCCTCAAGCGGATTTTCGGCATAGACGTTCGTATTGAGGGCGCTCAACGCATTGGCTACCTGCGTCGGGGAGTACTCAAGAACAACTTTTGGAATATCCGCGTATTCACTTTGGATGCGCGTTAAGGCAGCTGCTTCAGTTGCCGCACCTTCGTGGTGCATCGAGGGTGGGGTAGGTGGAAAGAGTGCTACAAGCGAGTCTGCGAGCGCAGTGGTAAGCGCGAGGTACCCACTCAAGATTGCAACAAGAACACTGGTCAATACTGACATAGTAGTAGCAGTATACCAGAGGAGTGGAATTTTAAGCCGGGTATGGTAGAATCGTTCAACCGCGGGATTAGTTTAGTGGTAAAATGTCTGCCTTCCAAGCAGAATACAAGGGTTCGATTCCCTTATCCCGCACCAATCAGCCGGCCGCAACACGCAAGTGTTGCGGCCGTTGCTGTTGGTAGCGG
>JACCDX011269749.1_pt1 | contig 18682 bp, 32 predicted proteins | sample 7449681 | NCBI WGS metagenome assembly JACCDX01 (sample SAMN15323450, study PRJNA562643) | freshwater metagenome | isolation source: river surface water | place: USA:Blue River Watershed | collected 2017-08-18
AATGAAATTGATGTGTATTGATAAGGGTTCATATTATCTTACGGTTAATAAGATCTATTATGGTGAAATATGTAAAGATTTCAATGGATTTGAATATTATATATTTAATGATAAAAATATTCTACACGGAGTTGAATCTGGTTTATTTGTTGATATAACCGAAATTAGAAAACAAAAACTAAAAGAATTAGATATTTAGTTTAGAAAGTTTTAATTCTTAATATTTATATATAAAATAAAAGGTGAAAGATTGGTTTCTCTGTTTATAGAACAACTGATGATGAAGATGATATTTTTATGTATAAATTATTATAAAAACAATTAAAATACTATGAGTAAAGAAATGAGAAAACAAATAGACAGAGTAAAGAACTGGAAACAATTCTTGACTGAATCACTAAATAGTAAATTATCTTTTTTAGAAGGAAAACCTATTAGTTTAATAAAAACACTTCATACTGTTGGCAAATGGAATGACGAAAAAAGTGAAATTGATAAAGAAAAAAAAGATGAAGATTTCGATGGTATAATCGGACAAATAGGTGATTATGATGGTTATGAAACACCAGGTTTTTGGGTTATGGATAATAATGGAAAAAGAAAAGGTTTCGTTATGTACGATAAAAAAACAGGTGAATTTGTAGAAGGCAATTCTATTTATCATTATACATATCAAGGTAAAACTGAAAAAGATAATAGTATTCTACAATTGTTTTTAGATAACTTATCTTGATTTTGTGGGTTTTTTTTAAAAGACTCAAATACAAAAAGAAAGTTATTTATTATTTAATATTAAAACTTTATCTTATATTTGTAAATAATATGATAACAGAAAGAAAATTTTTTGACTCAACAAACCAATCAATAAATTTATAACAGTAGTGAGTAAGAGATACTCACCAGTCTTCGAATCAAGACTTAAAGAATGATTCCGCAGAATGTCTACGGCGAGAGTGAGACATCATGGGAATAAAGAAGAGCGACACACCTTCTCCCAGTAGTGTTGGCTGTTTTCAACGGGGATGCCCAGCAGGTTTTTAAGAAATAGAAAACCGATATAACTACTCATCAGTAATCTCATGATGAGGAAACTTGGAAAGATGGCAGAGCTGGTCGATCGCGTCGGTCTTGAAAACCGAAGGCTGTAACAGGTCCGGGGGTTCGAATCCCTCTCTTTCCTCTAAAAAACTAAACACTCTTAATTTAAGAGCAAGCTGGATTGGGTCGCTAGCATTCCCGTTCGAGTCGGGCTTTGTGGGCCAGCTAGGAGAAACGAAGACCTGTTTAGTTTTTTTATTTGCCCCTTTGGTGGAATTGGTAGACACGCCAGACTTAGGATCTGGTGCCGAAAGGTGTGAGAGTTCGAGTCTCTCAGGGGGTACTCATAGTCAAGTGGCGGAACTCGATAGACGCTCAATAATAAAGTAGAGTTCGGATATACTCGAAGGAAATTGATTTGAATAGGTGTACAACTAATACAGGTTCGAATCCTGTCTTGACTACTAAAAATAAAAAATTATGGAAATAGTAATAACTTTTATTGTCGTTATGGCAATTTACATTTTTAAAAATGTAATTAAAAATGAAAGTAATCGCAAACAATTTAAACAACAAATGAAAATCGGTGATAAAGTTTATACACCCACTATTACTAATTCAATTGATGGTGAAATACTAGAAGTGCTAGAAGATTCAGTTGTTTTGAAAGTTACCGTGTTTAAAAGTAGAGTTTATCCAAAAAGTGAATAGTTAAACCAATAACTTAAAATACCACATCTCATAAAAAGGCTTTCCATACCTCATATCTTTTGATGGTACTTTCTTAATAAACTCACAAGGCAATTCTTTATTATCAACAAAAAATTTAATAAATTCTTCTTCAGAATTACTGAAATTTTGATAATCTTCTTTTAACCACTTACCCGAAAGTCCACTTCCTCCACTAAAAAGATTTTTTACCTTAACACTCAAAATAAAATCTGAATTATCATCAACATCCATATCTTTAATATAATCCACAGTCATTTTATCTAACACAACTCTATTTCTTACGAGTGGATTTTGATTAGCGAAAAAATTATCAATAACAACCTTAGGTATTGGTTGAATAATTGATAGTTCAGTTTGAAAAGCTCCAGTTCCTCCTGGTTTTTCACCACTTTTAATTGTAGAAAACTTAAAATCTAAATTCCATCTTTTAACTACTTCAGCAATTTTATTAATCAAACTACTAAAATTATTTAATTCTTCAGGTGTAGTTATATTACGAAACTTATCACTTAACCTAAATGTAGTGTGAATAAATCGTCTATCAGCTCCTCTATCATCATATGAAGTCGGTAAATTATTATAGTAAAATTCCATAGAACCATTATCTATAAACTCTAAGAAATAATCTTCTATATCTTCAACAGATAACCTCTTCTTAGATTCAGTCGATTCATTAAATTTCTTTAGGTGTTTCACTTTTTATAATTTATTTTTCCAGATAATAATTGTATATCTGTATGTATTGAATTTATTTTACTAAAAAATTTAACATCATCATCTGATATCTTCTCATCAATAAAATTTCTTAAATACTCAAGTCTATCAATTAATTCGTTGATATCACCGATAACATTTTCTTTTAATGAACCTGATTTATTTTCAAATTGTTTCAAATACTTCATAATTAATATTTAAATTTAATTTCTTCTACTGCTAAACCATGAACCAAATAAGTATCACCTTCTTTAGTTATATTTCTCCAAGTCATTGAATAAGAATCTTTCTCATATTCAGAAAGACGAGTCGTAAACTCTTCCACAGTTTTAAGAGGACTAGTAAATGAAATAGCATCTCCTACAATCTCACCTATATGTAAATCATAATCACCCAATTCTTCTTCATATGAACTTAAATATGAATGTGATATTCTAAGAGCATCTTCCACCGTTGGTTCAATTTCTATAATAGCTAAAATACCGGTAAAGTTATCTGGGCGAGTATCAATCCAAAAATCTTTACAAGCAAAGTGAGTATTGATTCTATTAATTAATGAATGTACTTTACCCACTCCTTCAAAGTATTTATTGAATCCATTAATATCAACCTGTGCATCTAATTGATGCCGCGGATGCGCGATTAATTTTTCAGTATTTAATTCTAACATCCAACCAACTCGACTAACATTCTCAATTTCTGAATTTTCATAGAAATCTATCCATTCTTCATTAGTAGATACAGCATAATTTAATCTAATATCAAAACCATCGTCTTGAATATCAAGAATTAAATCTTCCATAGTTTCTTTACCTAAAGGATGTTTATTGACCTTTTTTGCTTCGTTCCACTTTAAATATTTCATATTAGTATATATTAGTCTAACGAATCGTTAATTATATTAAAAAAATATTAATATATAAATCATTATGAAAATATTAAAGTTTAACGAATCTCAAGAACACGAAATGACCGATTATTTCCTTGAATTAATCGAAGACGAAAATTTTACTTATGAACCAAGAGGTTCTAGCATTCGTTTATTTTATTCAGGTAAACCAAAAGATACTAATAATGTAATAACTAAATATTTAACTCTTCTAAAAAGATTAGAATTCAAATACGGAGTAGTTCAAAAATCAATCAGAATAGAAGAAACTTCTGAAGTTCAAGCAATTGAAATAAATATACTTTTAGATAATGTCACTGACTTTAAGATCGAATTCGTTGTACATGGAAGAAAATTCACTGGTGATGTTATTTCTTGTAGATTACATTCTGCCGGAACAACTGAAATTATTTCTGTTATTAGACTTAATTTACAAAATGTTAATTATACAACTAATCCTAAAACAGCTCAACTTACATTCAACACAAGATATAGTGGACCATTTAGTAAATATAATTGTGAAAGATTCTTTACCAGAGTTGCAACTGATATTGATTCTCGATTTAGTATTGATTCTGAAAATACTAGAAAAATAATTGATATGATTAAATCTAAAAATATCAGATTTTATGATACACCTGGATTGAATAATATTTTACCTTATATTGATAAAATAAATCCAGAAGATTTAAGTGATATTTAATTAGGTCATTCAAATATTTTTTATTATTTTTACTTTCTTATACAAAGAACAAATGAAAAAATATAAAATTACTTTATCTGGAAAAGGATCTGAAACCTTTGTTTTTCCTATTGACGAATCCCAGAAAAAAGAACTTAAAGATTTAAACATTGAAAATTTTTCTGGAGACTATGATGAAATATCCACAATATTAAACTGTGAATATCTAAGTGATTGTCTTAACACATTTCTTGGGGTTTACGCCGATCCAGAATTATTCACTATAACAGTTGAAGATAACAATAATAATATTATTTGGGAAAGCTCTCAAGAATTTTATCCAGAAGATAATAATGAAGAGTTTCTTTATGAAGACTCAGATGTTTTATTAATAGAAGATTATTGTAAAGGAAACTTCTTTACTTATGAATTAGAATTAAAAGATGATTTTAATCCAGATCTTATTAGTTTTAATATTAAAGAAATATCAGAAAGAATTCAATTGATAACTGGTTTAACTTATAACAAAGAAGATATAGAAGATTATAAAGATTTTGGTGATAATTGGAGTAAAGGACTTAATTATTATTTATGTGAAATATGATAGAAACTAATAGATATAAATTACGAGGAGTTTCATCACAAAAAGAAGATGTACATGGGGCTATTAGTAATGTAGATAAAGGTTTATTTCCAAAAGCATTTTGTAAATTAATACCAGATTATTTAACTAATGATCCAAATTATGTTATTGCTATGCACGCTGATGGAGCTGGTACAAAATCTTCTTTAGCTTATATTTATTGGAAAGAAACTAATGATTTATCTGTTTGGAAAGGAATTGCTCAAGATGCATTAATAATGAATATTGATGATCTTATTTGTGTTGGTATAACAGATAATATATTAGTTAGTTCTACTATTGGTAGAAATAAAAATCTAATACCAAAAGAAGTAATTAAAACCATAATAGAAGGAACTGAAGAATTAGTAAAAGAATTACAATCATTTGGTATTGACATTAAAACCACAGGTGGTGAAACAGCTGATGTTGGTGATTTAGTAAAAACTATTATCGTTGATTCTACTGTAATTGGCAGAATTAAAAAAACAGATGTAATTGATAATAGTAATATTTCTCATAATCAAGTAATAGTTGGATTTTCTTCTTATGGTCAAACTACTTATGAAAAAAATTATAATGGTGGAATGGGTAGTAATGGATTAACATCTGCTAGACACGATGTTTTTAACTCTTATTACAAAGAAAAATATCCAGAAAGTTATGATAATAATCTACCCAAAGAATTGATTTATTCTGGTAGTAAAAAAATCGAAGATAAAATTGATAATTTACCAATTAATATTGGTCAGTTAATATTATCACCAACTAGAACTTATGCTCCTTTAGTTAAAAAGATTTTATCTAAGAATAGAGAATCAGTAAAAGGAATGATTCATTGTAGTGGTGGTGGTCAAACTAAGGTTTTACATTTTATAGATAAATTACATATTATTAAAGATAACTTATTTCCAATTCCTACTTTATTTGAATTAATACAATCAGAAAGTAAAACTTCTTGGAAAGAAATGTATGAAGTATTTAATATGGGTCATAGACTTGAAATTTATACTGATGAATCTGAAGCTTCTTGGATGATTGATATGGCTAAAGAATTTAATATACAAGCTCAAATAATTGGTAGAGTAGAAAAATCAGATAAAAAGAAATTAACTATTATTACCAATAATAATAAATTTGAGTATTAATGATAAATGAATATCTTATAAATAATAAATTCTTTCTTAAAGAAAAAATCTCTATTGAATGTGCTAGAGAAATCTTTCAATCTAATTGGTCATCCAATCACGAGTGGTTAGATATTGAAAAAGAAATTGATATTCTTTTGATTAGAGATCACGAGTTTGTATTTATTTATAATAATATAAAATTTATTTATTTTTGTGATACTGATCTATTTATGAAATTACATTGTAATAGCAAATCTGAAATTAGAGAAAATAATCTCAATAAATTAATAAACTAAATAATGGCAATTGTACTTAGAAAACAATCAACTAAAATCTCAAGTTGTAATCTGAAACTCCAATATGAAAATCTTCTCATGTCAATTAATGCACTTCCAGGAATTACAGTTTCTACTTTTAATTTACATAAACCATTTGAAAAAATAATAGATGGTTGGAATGGTGTTTTAATATCCTTCACAGTTAATGATGGATATTATAATGAAGGTTTATTCTTTTTAAGTAGATGTCTTAGTAGTAGATATTGGGAACATGGTAATAAATGGCGTATTGAAGTACAAGTAAATGATGATAGTTCAGATCATATGAGACCTATTGTTTATTTCTTATATAGACCAATTAATAAAAATTCAATACCTCCTACAACTGAGAACGATATTGTTGAAGAATGTAGATCTTTAATTAATTGTATGAATAGTCATTTTAATAATGAAGCATTTATGACTGGTTTTAATATGAATAAAGAAAAATATTCTTTAGAAGATGAAATAGTTTGGAATAGATCACAAAAATTAAACACTTTAGAAATATGAACAAAGAAGAATTAGAAGATGAATTAGATAACTGGAAATCAGTTCAATATAGAATTAATGATGAAGGTATGGAATATTGTTTTAGATCTTATTCTGAATTTACAGAAATAGAAGACAATGAGTTTCATCTTAAAAGAAAAAACCTGATTAATTTAATGAAAGAAATGGAAAATTATGTTACTGAGAAAATTAAAGAATTAGAAAATCAAATAAATCAATAATCCAATATTAATTGGGTTATTTTATTTATAAGATTTCTTGTAATTTTTCTTCTCTTACTTCTGATAAGAGTTGAAAGTGTGTAGAGTCTAACCAACCAATTGCCTCTCCACTATCTGAAACAACTACATAATATTCATTACCAGCAGAACCTATTATTCCAGTATAGTCTTTAATCGTATATTGTTTACCTACTTCAACTCTGTAACGACCTATTATTTCATTAATACAAATAACTCTTTCACCAATCATATTCCTATTTCATTTAATTGTTTTTCACGACACTCTTCTAAAGTCATAAAATCTTTAGCCATAAACTTCCGAAGTTTATTATCATCACACCTAACAATATAAGAAGAATCAACTAATTGATATGTTTCAGAACCATACAAGAAGTTAGGTGTTAATTCACCTTCATATACTTTACCTTTAGTTAGATAAGTATCGGGTCTACGACTCATTGATATATGATCTATGCTTTTGGGTATGACAAGTTTTGGATTAGTAATTAAAATCAATTTCATATACCTAATTGTGTTAATTTCTTATCTCTATTAGGATAAACATTTAATTTATCACATAAATCTTGAAGTTCTTTTATATCTTCTTCTCTCATTTCCCAACCACCACTATGACTACTTATCTGAATCCCATGTTTATAAAGAACAACATCTGGAGTATCAGAATGTAAACCAGGATAAGTTGGATCATAATTTTGATTTTGTCTATCTCTAACAGCACCACATCCAACTCGTATATCTAAAAAGTATCTATCTTCCATTTTTTAATTCTATGATATTTGTAAATATAATAAAAGATTTTCAACCATTTTACATTAAATATATACCTTTAATGAAATATTTAAAGCTATACGAATCTTTTAATAATATAGAATCTTGTAAAGAAGAACTAAATGATTTATTCATTAACTTTGTTCCAATTAATAAAAGAATAAATGAGAAGAAAAAACTCAAAAGAGAATTACCTCTTGAAATATTATATGAACCAATAAATTCTATTGAGTGTGATGAGTGGATAAAATCACATGAGATGATTCATTTTAATAAAGAAGAAGTAGATTATTTATCTAAATTAAGTAAGAATACTAGATTAAATCCAATACCATTTTCAAATGCTGATTTTTTTATTATAGGAAGTGATAATGGTAATCATTTTGTAATTTCTAAGTTTGAAGATGACTGGTTCATAATTAAACACGGTGATGATTCAAATAAAATGGTAAATCAATTTCCTATTTGGAAATATTATAAATGTGATACATTTGATGGAGTTAAACAATTATTTGGAGAACAAAAGAAATTAGGAAATTTATGATAAAAAATTTGAATGAATCTGAACAACAACTTACATCTTTTCAAAACTATTTAGATAAAGAAAATAAGATTGAAGCTAAAGATTGGATGCCAGATGCTTATAGAAAAACCTTAATTCGTCAAATATCTCAACATGCTCACAGTGAAATTGTTGGTATGTTACCTGAAGGAAATTGGATCACTAGAGCTCCTTCTTTAAGAAGAAAAGCTATTTTACTTGCTAAAGTACAAGATGAAGCCGGTCACGGTTTATATCTTTATAGTGCTTGTGAAACTTTAGGAGTTGAAAGAGATTTCTTAATTAATGAACTTCATAATGGAAAATCTAAATATAGTTCTATTTTTAATTATCCTACTTTAAGTTGGGCTGATATAGGTGTTATTGGTTGGTTAGTAGATGGAGCAGCCATAGTAAATCAAGTTTCATTACAAAGAACAAGTTATGGACCTTATAGTAGAGCAATGATAAGAATCTGTAAAGAAGAATCTTTTCATCAAAGACAAGGTTATGAAATTATGATTGCTTTATCAAAAGGAACTTCTAGTCAAAAACAAATGGCTCAAGATGCACTAAATAGATGGTGGTGGCCAAGTTTGATGATGTTTGGACCAAGTGATAAAGAAAGTTTACATAGTTCTCAAAATATGACTTGGAAAATAAAGCGTCATAGTAATGATGAATTGCGACAAAAATTTGTAGATATGTCTGTTCCACAAGCAGAGTTTCTAGGTCTTACTATTCCAGATCCAAATCTAAAATGGAATGAAGAAAGAAATCATTATGATTTTGGTGATATTGATTGGACTGAATTTAATGAAATAATAAAAGGAAACGGTCCTTGTAATAAAGAAAGATTAAACACTCGTGTAAAAGCTTATGAAGAAGGTAAATGGGTAAGAGATGCTGCTCTTGCTTATGCTAATAAAAAAAGTAAACTTAAAGAAAAAGTTATTAATTAATTTTGAATATTTATATATGTTAGGCAAAAGAATACAAATTGATCAAACAAGATTCGAATCAGGATTTGAAAATATCCAATAATGAATTAAAATAACAATTCTTTTAAATAATTCTCAATCTCTCCAAAACCAGGTGTAGAGTAAAAAGTTTTATTATATATTTCATCCCAACTAATATTACCTCTTCTTATTCTTATATAAGGTGAAATAGTTCTACTAGTATCTATATTAAAAACCGGTAATCTTCTTTTTGTATCTCTTTTTACCATAAAATTAAAACATAATTTCTGCTCATAGTTTTCTAATGTAAATTTTGGTAAACTAAATACTAAATAAAAATCAGAAGCTTTATTACTCATAATTCTACAACACTCAGAAAATAAACGAATATCACTATCATACACAAATCGTGTAAACCCATTCAAATAATTAATAATCTCAATAGCTTCATCATAATCACATATACCACCTGATTCTTTATTAACAATATTATCATTACTAACTTCTTTTAAATTAAAATCTCTAATAATAGTCCATTGATTAGGATAATTATCTAACATAATATGAATAGATTGAGAAGACCACCAAACATTAATGTACAAATTAAACATCTTAAATACTCTGTTATGAAGATTTCTACAATCATTAATTATTTCAATTGGTTCATTATTATCAAATCTTTCATTAATACGAATATGTAGTTCTGGTTCTAAGAGTTTATCTCCAGATTTACCAGGAATCGATTCTGATACTAAATCATTACTAAGATTCCATTTATCTAAAATATCTAATTGTATTAAATCTTTTAAGTCTTCCCATTTCTCAGAATCAATAAGATTAGCTTTAGATTCGAATAATTGAAATTTATGAATATGTTTCATCATTGGTATATATTAAAATTTTATAAACAAAGAACTGTTTATTTCACTTTAAAAAATTTATTGTATATTTGTCTTATGAATTTAGATAACTACACCTTTGACGAACTTATTAAATTAAAAGACAAGATTGAAAGTCGTCTTTATTCTATATCTGATGGATTTTTATATATCTGTAAAGTTCGTTCTTACGGTAGGAATTGGATTGAACGACCACACAACACCTATATTCTTGAAGAGTTATGTTATAGATATAATGGTGATGATGGTATTGTAGATGTTTATACAACTAATCCTAATTTGAAAATTAGGAATTATGGAGAGGTTTGTTACATTAAGTCTGAAGAAGATTATAATTCTTGGAAAAAGTGGAATGATCTAACAATGAGTATTCCTACTATGGAAAAAGAACTTGAACAGTGGGAAAATAGAGATAATCTTCCATTTAATTACAGACCAATTGAACCTTATTTCACTCGTGATACTCTTGATAGGTATAAGAAACAACTAGCTGAGTATGATATGAATTTTGAAAAACCTGTTCATATTATTAAATAAAATTAGTATCTGGAAATGAACTACATGAAGAACATACTGAAGGCGAACAGGTTCTCCCTTCTAATATTTATATATAAGATAAATTATTTATTAATATGGAAAACGACAAAAAACTAAAAAACTTCATTAAAACTACGATTAGAGAGTTTTTGAATGAAGGAGAAATAAATTGGAATAAAGAAAAATCATGGAAAATAAAAGACCAATTTCCAATTGAAGTATTTGTAGAAAAGAGTTGGACAGGTAAATATTATGTTGTTAAAGTTCCAACTATGAGTATGAGTTATGAAACATATATGGATTTAGATACTTTTGGTAAAGTAGATATTTCAACTTATGACTATGAAAATGGTGAAGCGACATTCACTTCTTATACATTAGATGATATAAGGGAATGGGGTGAAAAAAACAAAGATAGAATTACTATTAATTATTCAAAAGTTAGGTAAATTTTTAAAAAGTTTTTTAGACAGAACTATAATTGAAACACGAATGTAGTATTGTGTATAACGATACTCAGATATATTTAGGTTTTCTTTTTAATATATACTAAAAAATAACATACGAAGATGAAAGATTTAACACACATAAAAAGATTTAACGAGTCAGAAGAAAACTTGAATATATCTGATGTTAGTGAGAGTAGTTTTAATTTTAACGATGAAAAGTTAAAAAGAATGATGTTAGATTTAGTTGATTATACAAGAGGTATGTTAAAAGCAGTTCCAAAAGATACTGAATCAAAAAAATTTGTTGATAACTTCATAAAAGAATATGAAGATTGGTATAAAGAAAATTAAAACTATTATCACTAACGTATCGGGCATTGTTGCCTGTTTGCGTTTTTGAAAACGAAAAGTAAATATTAACCAAAAATAAGAATAAGATGAGTGATTTAATCTTAACCGATGAAATAGCAAATAGCAACAATGCCTTGTTACCTGCTGTTGTTTTTTTGCCTACCACAAAACTTCCTGAGAAGGAATACGAAGATGAACCCGAAAGTGTTGAAGTGGGTGTAATGATTGAAGGCGAACATTTTACAGGATATTACAACTACGATGATGAATATTGGTGGGTTCATTTTGGAGGTATTACAGTAGGACACCGAAAACTTGATTACTATGATGTAGAAGGGTGGTATTACTTGGTAAAAAAATAATTGCAGGTAACGATACTCAGATATATTTAGGTTTTCTTTTTAATATATACACTAAACTAAAATACGAAGATGAAACATTTGAAAACACCACAGGAGTTGAACGAAGCGTCAGAAAACTTGAATATATCTGATGTTAGTGATAGTTCATATCGTGAATTTTTAATCCAAGTATCAAATGATAGAAAGGTTCTTGAAAACAAAAGAAGAGAATTACTGTCAAGTGATGATAGAATTAAAGGATTAAAAATGTTACCACAAATTCAGTCAATTATCCAACTACAAGATAAACTGATAAACTATGTATCTGTTATTGAAAAGAAAAACATTCAAGAGATAAGGGATGAATTTGACTTTACTTATTGAATTATCACTAACTACCATATATAAACAAGTATAGCCTAAACCTTTTAAAATTAATACTTTGAACCAAAAAATTATAAAGATTTGTGAAGAAAAGTTTATATATTTAAACTATTCACCAAGAACAAAAGACAATTATATGTCTCATATTAGGGATTTTCTTAATACTCTTAATGACAAACAGATAATTCATTGTAGTTCCAAAGATTTCCAATTTTATTTGGATAACTATAAATTTACTTCGGTTTCTCAACAAAACCAAATTATCAATGCGATTAGATTCCTTTATAAGTTTGGTCTAGATAAAAAGTACGACAAGGTTTCATTTAAAAGACCTAAATCCGAAAAGAAACTTCCTCAAGTTATTGACCACAATCACATCATTACCCAATTAAATAAGATAGAAAACCTTAAACATAAGTCACTACTTTCTTTAGCATACTCAGTCGGGCTAAGAGTATCTGAAGTCATTAATCTAAAAATTGAGGATATTGATTCTAAACGAATGCTGATTCATATCAAAAATGCTAAAGGTAGAAAGGATCGTATTGTGCCATTATCGGAAAACATGCTTACCCTACTTAGAAATTATTTTAAACAGTATCACCCAGTTAAGTATCTTTTCAACGGTCAAAACTCACCTAAATATAGTTCAAGTAGTTGTAATGCAATTGTTAAAAAATACTTAGGTGAAAAATATCACATACATCAGTTAAGACACTCTTGCTTCACTAACCTCCTTGAAACCGGTGTAGATCTAAGAATCATACAAAAAATCGCTGGTCACTCTAATGTTAAAACTACTGAAATATATACACACGTCTCCAATCAGTTACTCAGTAAAATAAATCTTCCTATTTAAAAGATATTTGAAACAGGTGAGTCGCCGAGAGGGACTTTGTGATAGTTAGTAATAGCAATTAAAATCTCTTAGTGTAACTCTCGAAGTTTATTCTTCGAGTATTGAAATTTTTCTGAAAAAACCACATTTTATGATGGTTGTTTTGTCGTGCTTATTTGTTTAAATAAATTTGGTGGTTTCAAAAATTCTCCGTATCTTTACCATGTTGAAATTGATGATTGCGGCATCAAGGAAACAGGCGCCAGATAAAAATGGTGAAGAGATCAGAAGTACCACGCTCTTTTTTTATTAAAAAGAAAATCAGTTATTTTTCCTAAAATGAGATTTTTATTATTATATTTGTATTATGATAATAAGAGAAGAATTAGTATTAGAAGTAATCGAAGTCCAACACAAAATCAATAGAATGATTGAAACAAACGGACAATGTGATGAAGAAACAGCTAACTATTTAGATAGTCTTATTAACTTATTAAATAACGATGAAAGCAACGAAGTATTAAAACGAACACCATATTAATATGTTTGATCAAAAAGAAGCCGAATTGTTTCTTAATAAACTTATTAAACAATATAATATCAAAGTAACCAAAAGAACCAAATCCTCCTGTGGAAGAGCCAATTGGAATACCAGTGAAATCGAAATACCCAATCCAACATCAATAGATCGATTTGGCGTTTGTTTACACGAGATTAAACACATTATAGACGGTAATAAAGGTAAAAGGTATCAACAAGAATTTTGGTGTGATTTATACTCACTTAATATCTTAAAACAATTCAATTACGATACCATTAACTGGGAATCTAGAATGCGTTGGCATGTTTTAAGTAGAGTTGCTATGGCAACTAATCGTGGATTAAAAGTAATAGATAAAGAAATCACAAGTTATTTTAATGATATCGATTTCACTAAATGGATAGGTAAAAAAGTATTTGTAAGCTGTGATAAAAATTATAATAACCTTGAAATAAGTATTAACGAAAGAAATTAAAAAATATATCTAATGGAAAGAAAATTAGCCACTATTAGAAAAATTACTAATATTACTCCTATTGAAGGAGCTGATAAAATTGAACTTGTAACCGTTGGTGGTTGGAAAGTAGTTGCTGCAAAAGATGTAAATCATAAAATCGGTGACTTAGTAGTTTATTGTGAAATTGATTCATTCTTACCAATTAAAGAAGAATTTGAATTCTTACGTAAATCCTCTTATAAGAAGATGTCTGATGGAACAGAAGGTTTTCGTTTGAAAACCATTAAACTTCGTGGACAAGTATCACAAGGTTTAATTCTTCCTATTAAAGAACTATCAATCTTTCAATTTGCTAGTTCAAGTAATTTATCTGAAGGTGACGATGTAACTGACATACTTGGTATTACTAAATATGAACCACCTATTCCAGCAGAACTTGCCGGTAAAGTAAAAGGAGGTTTTCCACACTTTATTCCAAAAACTGATGAAGAAAGAGTTCAAAACTTATCAAAAGAGTATGATGAATGGAAACTTCAATCTAAACATAAGTTTTATGTAACTGAAAAATTAGATGGATCATCTGCTACTTATTATATTAAAGATGGTGTATTTGGTGTTTGTTCTCGTAATTTAGAATTACTTGAAACTGAAGGTAATACTTTTTGGAAAGTTGCTCGTGAGTTAGATTTAGAAAACAAAATGAAATCATTAAATATGAACATTTCATTACAAGGAGAATTAATTGGTGAAGGAATACAAGGAAATCCATATAAAATAAAAGGACAAACTGTTAGATTCTTCACAGGGTTTGATATTGATAAGTTCAAAAGAATTTCATTTACCCAATTAGTTGTAATGTTAATGGAATTGAATTTACAATATGTTCCAGTATTAAACGATGAGTTTGGATTTGTATTGCCTGATACTATTGAAGGAATGTTAGAATATGCGGAAGGTAAATCTCAATTAAATGAGAATACTGAAAGAGAAGGAGTTGTGGTAAGATCTATGGATGGAACAATATCATTTAAAGCAATATCAAATAAATTTTTATTGAGTGAGAAATAATTATCAAACACTATTATTAATCTTAGGATTCTTTTTTTGTTCTACTATTATTTCTCAAACTGATGTATCTGTAATAAAGAAAGAGTTTTATATTTTATATGAGTCTCACTTAGATTCTATTAAATCAAGTAAGATTCTTTATGAAAAGTTGTCTCCATTATGTATGTATCATCTTAACTATTGTGTAAATAGAGGTTCTATAGGACATTTTGAAGAAACAGACTCAACTATGTATAGTGCTAAAAAAAGGTTTTTATATTTCTTTCCTAATATGGATAATGAAGTATATAAAATAGGTGAAGTTATGTCTTATTCTAATTATTCTTCATTAAAGACTGATAAAGAAGTTGCCAGAAGAATATTCAATGGTTATATGAACTCAAAGGCACATAAAAAAATTATAGAGGATAAAAGGTTTAATTACTATAACTTTGAATTTGTAATAGTACCTGGTTATGATGTATACAGTATTGGTTTTCTAACCTCTGTTAAAGTTAAATAATAAACAGTTAGATCGAAAAGTCTAAGCACGACAAAACAACCTCAACTATATTGGGTTTTTTTCAAAAAAATCAATAAGTGTTTTTTTTAATTGCTTTTTATTTCTATTAATTCCTTTTAACTTTTTCTAACTAACTTTTACAAAAGTCCCTCTCGGCGACTTGACATTTAATTTACTCTAATTGCCTTATATTATAACTTCATATTAAACCCTTAATTGCCGTTTATTTGTTATAATGAGCTTCGTATCTATTGAGACTTATTTATGCCATTAAATGGTCTTATTTTTGCTCGGGATCTACTAATCAATATAACATAAGTATATATTAAAAATTCAATTTATTTTTTTATATAAATTGAATTGATTATCTTTGTTTTTAAGAAAAAATAAAAATAATGGAAACACTTAACACAATAGCCGAAGTAATAACTTGTACATTACTCACTCTCATGGTGGGAGGACTAGTGTACGTAATGTTTTGGCAACCTAAAAACAGACAAAAATGATTAAAGAACTGATTAAAACAGACAACTATCTACTTGTTGTAGATGATTCAGAGATAAAAGTAGGTGATTGTTATTTATCTCCAAGTGGAATTTGGTTTTACAACCATCTTAATCCTAACCATGTGAAAGAGTGTCAAAAAATCATTGCTCACCTACCACTTGGTAACTCACCAATCCTTGAAGGAGTACCATTACTTCCACCATTGGAGGTTGAGGATGATGTTGAAAAATTGAATGAGGATTTATTTGATAAGGGTTCTGATAATGTCTTACACCCTCAATATCAAATGAGAACCTTTTTTAATATCGGTTACAAGTAATTACAATTAAGATATTACAACGATAACCAATAATCATAAAAGTATAAATAAAACCAGTTTAATTCAGACTGGTTTTTTTTATTTCCAAACCACAACCCACTCACAACCCATAACACCCTTATACACATCCTTACCAGTTACACAGTCCATCTTCCCAGAAAACTTATCTCTAACCCATAAAGCTATCTTAGATCGAGAAGTACGAAATACATTCACACCATCATCAGCTATATAATAACAATGTGTCTTTTTTATTCCTTCCCATAAATCATCTTGAGGTATATCTTGATAAAGTGGTTTATTAACTACACCTAATTCAATTAAATCTAATACCATCTTTTCAGATAATATATCTAAACGATATAACCCTTTATCACTCTTTTTAATCTTATAAGAAGAACCTAATTTCGTATTGATATCTTCTAATGTCTTTAGATCTGAAAACATTTTAATGAATCTAAATTCAACTATTTGACCAATAGTAACAATTTGACCTAAAGTGATTTTTTTTTCATTAGTTAATTCACCAGAGAAATAAGATTCATTCAAACTATATTTACGAGCTTTACAAGTTTCAGAACAAAACTTCATTTTACCTCTTTTAATATCATACATATTATTATGAGTAAAAGGTTTTTTACAACTCTGACAAATTAAATTATGTCGTTTAATATAACGAGAAGCACTACATTTTTTCGAACAAAATTTAATATTTTTTGTTGGTTCACCACAAGTTAGGCAGGCATTGATTTTCATAAGACAATATATAACCTATATATTCCATTAACAAATCTCTCATATTTCATCACATCAATTCACAAAATTTTCAAAATTTCCACGATTTTGATTTTTATCTATTCAATAAGACTTTTTCTATGATATTAGGAAAGTGTTTAATTTCGAGTGATCTTACTTTTTGTTCAATGGTGTTTGGATTGTCTTTTTCATTAATTTTTATTTTATCTTGGAATAGGATTTGTCCTTTGTCGTATTCTTCGTTAACTAAGTGTATGGTTATTCCGGATTCTTTTTCTTTATTATTAAAAACGGCTTGGTGTATAAAATGTCCATACATTCCTTTTCCTCCGTATTTTGGTAATATTGATGGATGTATATTAATGATTTTATTTTCAAATTTTTTACAAAGTTCAACAGGTATCTTCCAGAGAAACCCAGCTAGAATAATCCAATCTACTTTTTTATTTAATAGATGTTGTATAAACTGATCTGATAAAATAAAGTTTTCTTTAGTAAGAAAGTATAGTGGTATATTATAATCTTTACCGTGTTGGATGATACCGATATTTGGTTTATTATATCCTATTAGAACGATTTGAATTTCGTTATGATTTTGGAAGTAATTCAAAAGGTTTTTGGCATTAGAACCTGATCCAGATCCAAGAATAGCAATTCGTATCATTATAATAGTCTTAAAGGTTTTATAATATTATATGATAAATTGTTATATATGATATTTTGAAATCTGTTAAAATCATGTTATATTAGTAGACTAAATTAATTACTATGAAACAATATATTTTAAAAGAAAATGTTTTAACTGATAATGAGTTATTGGTTGCTGATAAGAATAAATTATTTAAGGGTGGTTATATTGCAATTATAAAAGAGTATTGTTATTCAACATCTTGGTCTGATAGTTTAGTTATAAAGAGATTTAAGAGTGAAAAGCGTTTAAGTGATTATTTAGAAAGACATTATCCTCAGTTTGAGTATTAATGTTTTTTGGTGTGGGTGGAAAAATTTTTTTTAAAGGCCGTTTGATTTAGTTTTATGTATTTCATAATTCTAAGTCTCTCTTTTTTATTTGAAAAATTTCTTTGCCAATTCAGCAATCTGTGATGCCCCATTTTGACAAATATTGAAGTGTTCAACTCCTTTTAAGATTTCTACTTTTGTATTATTATTAGGAAAATCATTTTTATTTTTTTCGGCTTCTTCTTGAGTCAAGTTACCATCTTTTGTTTTTCCGGCTTTTACGAGAATAACATCGATGCTATCATCTAAAGTTTCTGGTTTTTTTGGATCTCTCATTATTGTTCCGACCAATCCTTTAGCTTGTTTTGATAGAAAATCTATATATCCTTTCCAATCACATTTTGGGTCACAAAAAAATACAGCGTTATCTAATTTATCCTGAACAATCCAGACATCATTCGGGTCTTTGATTCCATTAATATTCATTAAATCTTTGATAAAATCGACATCGGGATATGTATTTTTAGAAGTCGATGATATGGTAATGTTTCCAAAGTAATCTTCAGGCAATTCGAACCTTTTACCTTTCAACCATATTCCAGACGGATTTAATTTTGATGGAT
>JACCDX010340541.1_pt1 | contig 18677 bp, 18 predicted proteins | sample 7449681 | NCBI WGS metagenome assembly JACCDX01 (sample SAMN15323450, study PRJNA562643) | freshwater metagenome | isolation source: river surface water | place: USA:Blue River Watershed | collected 2017-08-18
CACCTATGGACACGACCGTGTGCGGCTGATCGAAGGCAGCGACCACGCCATCAGTGACTTTGACCTGTACATGCCCGAGATCCTGCAGTTCCTCGGCTGGCAGACCCCGGCCTACGGCTAGGCCATGGGACAATCGCGCCCCATGTACGTTCTATTCGAAGAAGCCGGCAAATTCATGGCCGGGAGGGTCATGTCCGAAGCAGAAGCCTCGGCTCAGGTGGAGCTCGATTCCGGCAAACGGGTCAAGCTCAAGGCAGCGCAGATGCTGCTCAAATTCGACAAGCCCTCACCTGCCCACCTGCTGACCGAGGCAGCAGCGCTGGCCCAGACCATCGAGCTCGATCTGGCCTGGGAGTTCGCCCCTGAGGAAGAATTCGGCTTTGCCGACCTGGCTGCCGACTACTTTTCAGCCGGCCCTACACCGGTGCAGCAAGCCGCCGCGCTGCTGCGCCTGTTTGAAGCGCCGCACTACTTCCGCCGTGCCGGCAAGGGGCGCTTTCGCAAGGCCGCTGCCGAGATCGTGCAGCAGGCGCTGGCCGCCATCGAAAAGAAAAAGCAGATCCAGGCCCAGATCGAATCCTGGGCACAGGACCTCTGCCAGGGTCAGTGCCCCCAGCCGGTGCGCGAGCAGCTCTACAAGATCCTGTTCAAGCCGGACAAGAACGCGCCCGAATACAAGGCGGTCGTTGAAGCCAGCAAGGCCAGCCAGAAAGCCCCGCTGACCCTGCTGCAGGACGCCGGTGCCATCGACTCGCCCTGGGACTTTCACTGGCAACGATTCCTGTTCGAATGGTTCCCCAAGGGAACAGGTTTCCCGAATCTGCAGGCCCCGGCCATCACCGACGAATTGCCGCTGGCCGATGTGCAGGCTTTTTCCATCGACGACTCGCACACCACCGAGATCGACGATGCACTCTCGCTGCAGGGGCTGGGCACAGGCACTGTCACCGTGGGCATCCACATTGCCGCCCCGGGTCTGGCCGTGCAACCGGGCTCGCCGATTGACCAGCTCGGCCGCGCTCGTCTGTCGACCGTCTACATGCCGGGCTACAAGATCACCATGCTGCCCGATGCCGTGGTGCAGAACTACACGCTCGCCGAAGGCCAGGCCTGCCCGGCCGTGTCGCTGTACGTGACCTTCAGCGAGGCCGATCTGGAAATCCAGAAAACAGAAACCCGGCTGGAGCGTGTGCCGATCCTGGTCAACCTGCGCCACGACCAGCTTGACGACCGCATCACCCAGCCCTGGCTCGAGGGCGAAGACAACACCGACCACGCCGATGTGCCGGTGAGCCGCGCCACGCTCGCCTTCTTCTGGCGGCTGGCCCAAACGCTCAAGGCCAGGCGCGAAGTGGTGCGCGGCAAGCCCGAGACCTTCAACCGCCCGGACTACAGCTTCAAACTCGAGCGCGCCAGCAACGACACGCCACCCACGGGTCACGAAACCGTGCTCATCGGCACCCGCAAGCGGGGCGCGCCGCTGGACCTGATGGTGGCCGAGGCCATGATCCTGGCCAACAGCACCTGGGGCCAGTGGCTGGCGCAACTGGGTGTGCCCGGCATTTACCGCAGCCAGGCGAGCCTGGCCCCCGGCGTGAAGGTGCGCATGGGCACCAAGGCCCTGCCGCATGCAGGCATCGGCGTGCCCAGCTATGCCTGGAGCACCTCGCCGCTGCGCCGCTACACCGATCTGGTCAACCAGTGGCAAATCATCGCCTGCGCGCGCCATGGCGCCACCGCCGCCCTGGCCGCGCCCTTCAAGCCCAAAGATGCAGAGTTGTTCTCGATCATCAGCGCTTTTGACGCTGCTTACAGCGGCTACAACGCCGTGCAGTCGGGCATGGAGCGCTTCTGGACGCTCCGGCACCTGCAGCAGCAGGGCATCACCGAGCTCGACGCGGCCCTGATCAAGGAAGCCGGTGGCGGTGCCTGGGTGGTGCGTGCCGAGACGCTGCCACTGGTGTTCAATGTGATGGGCGCGCAAGGTCTGCCGCGCGGTGCCAGGGTGCGCGTCAAGCTCGGCCAGGTGGACCTCATGGCGCTCGATGTGAGCGGTACGGTGATGGCACGGCTGGACAGTCAGACGCCCGCCGAGGCCGACGAAGCCGAGGACGAAGAAATCGACAGCGCAGGCCCCCTGCAAATTGCGGTGGACCTGGACGAGCCAGCGCCTGAGCAGACAGACTGAGACTGCACTTGCCACCATGGCCCTGCCTGCAATGAAAGAACGCCTGCAGTCCCATCGCCTTCTTATATGGACGCTGGGCCTGTCCGTGCTCATCCACTTGAGCCTGCTGACCTTCCGGCTGGCGGCACCCGAGGCTTACCAGCGGGTCTTCCGGGATACCCCGCTGGAAATCACCTTGGTCAACGCCAGCAGCGCAGACAACCCCGACAAGCCTCAGGCACTGGCCCAAGCCCGTCTGGCCGGCGGCGGGGAAATCCCACAGGTCATGATCGCCAGCAACCCTATGGCCATCCAGAACAGCGAACAGGACGGCACCGAGATCACCGAGACACAGCGCCAGATCAAAGCGCTGAAAATGCAGCAAATGATGATGCTGAGCGTACTCAAGCAGGAGCTGGCCCAGTTGCAGCAGCAGGACTCAGGTGACAACCTGGCCCCCCCCCGCAACGACTTGCGCGAACAACGCAAGCAACTGCTCTCCCAGCAACTGGCCGTGATAGAGCAACGGGTCCAGAGCACCCAGGGAGCCCCGAGAAAGCGCTTCATCAGCCCGGCCACACAAGAAACCCCTTACGCCATCTATTACGACAAAATGCGTCGGGCCATCGAACTGCAAGGCACCGAAAACTTCCCTGAAGCAGCAGGCCAGAAGCTCTACGGCAAACTCATCATGGTGATCACGGTCGACAGTGAGGGCCAATTGGTGTCGACCGAAATCGCCAAATCTTCCGGCAACCCGCTGCTGGACGAACGCGCAGTGGCCATTGTTCGCAGCACCGCGCCCTTTGGCGCCTTCAGCACCCGGATGCGTCAACACGCCGACCAGATCGTGGTGGTGTCGAGTTTTCGCTTCGCCCACAATGCCAGCCTGCGCACCCGCATGCTGGCCCCGCGAGAGGAATGACACCGCATGAAAGCGCTGCGCCAATGGCTTTTGCTGTGCCTGCTGGCATTGATCGGGCTGCAGCTGTTTTTTGCACTGAGGGTGGTTGCGATGAACGTGATCGCACCCGAATCCACCAGCTTTGAGCGCACCCAGATCTGGCAGATCCTGCTGCGCGAACACCGCCTGCCCTGGCGCCAGGAATGGGCACCCTTGCCCGACATCTCCAGACAGCTGCAACGCGCCGTGCTCGCCTCGGAGGACGACACCTTCGCCAGCCACGGCGGCATCCGCTGGGACGCGATCGAAAAAGCCTGGGACAAGAACACCAAGGCACAAGCCCGGGTCGAGAAGCAGGCTACCCAGCGACCAGGCAAACCCGCCTCCACCCCCAAGATCGTCGGTGGATCCACCATCACCCAGCAGCTGGCCAAGAACCTGTTCCTCTCGGGGGAACGCACCCTCCTGCGCAAGGGCCAGGAAATGCTGATCACCCTCATGCTCGAGGCTGCGCTGCCTAAGCAGCGCATCCTCGAGATCTACCTCAACAGCGTGGAGTGGGGCGAAGGCGTGTTCGGGGCCCAAGCGGCGGCACAGCACTATTTTCGAAAGCCGGCCTCGCAACTCAACGCCTGGGAATCCGCACGGCTGGCAGTGATGCTGCCCCGCCCGCGTTATTTTGAAAAGCTGCCCAATTCCACCTACCTGGCCGAACGCACCGAGGTCATTGTGGGCCGCATGAACAGCGTGGTGCTGCCATGAACACCGCAGCAGGGGGCACGGTCCGCATCCTGGGCATCGACCCGGGCCTGCAGACCACCGGCTTTGGCGTGATCGACATGAGCGGCGCCAAGCTGCAATACGTGGCCAGCGGCGTGATCGAGACCACCAAAGGCGAAATGGGCAACCTGCCGGCCCGCCTGAAAGTGATCTACGACGGCATTCGCGAAATCCATGCCCGCTACCAACCCGATGTGGCTTCGGTCGAGATCACCTTCATGAACGTCAACCCGCAAGCGTCTTTGATGCTCGGGCAGGCGCGTGGCTGCTGCGTCACCGCCCTGGTCTCCTGCGAGCTCCCGGTGGCCGAGTACACCGCGCTGCAGATGAAACAGGCGGTCACAGGCCATGGCCGCGCTGCCAAATCGCAGATCCAGGAGATGGTCAAGCGCCTGCTGCAGTTGCCGGTAGCGCCGCGTCAGGATGCCGCCGATGCGCTGGGCCTGGCCATCACCCATGCCCACGCCAGCCCGTCCATGAACAAGCTGGCCGCGCAAGGGGTGCTCAACCGCAAGACGCATGGCATGTACCGTGGCGGACGCAGCCACTGAGGACTTGAGAGTCGTGCTCAGGAGACGATGTAGGCGGCAGCACCCGCCGACATGAGCGTGCCATCGGGCCCACAGAAATCCATGCGCGAGGTGCCCACTCGCGAGCCCACCCGCAGGCAATGCGCGTCGATGGTGAAAAATTCGCCAATGCCAGGGCGCAAATAATCGATGCGCAGATCGATGGTGCCCAGTTTGGCAAAGCGTTCGAGCCGCTTGGCGGGTGGCTCGTCCATGTGTTTGGCTGCCGCCGCCGACATCACGGCCGCGCTGCCGATGGCGTCCAGCGCCGCGCTGATCACGCCGCCGTGGATGCGGTTGTAGGCAAAGTGCCCCACCAGCGCGTGGCGCATGTCGATGCGCGCCTGCACCCGCCCTGGCTCGATGTGGGTCAGCTTGAGCCCCAGCGTCTGGTTGAAGACGATCTTTTCTTCAAAGATCTGGCGAAAGCCTTCGAGGTATTCGGGCTCAAAGGTCACAGGGGTTGAGGAACGGTGTGGCATGGCGTCCATTGTAGGAGCCCCCCTGTGGCGCGAAAGCAGGGTCAGACCTTGCTGAAGTCGGGCTTGCGCTTCTCCATGAACGCGCTGAAGGCCTCGCGGGCAGCGGGCTCGCGCAGCATGCGGCCAAAACTCCGGCCCTCTTCGGCCATCTTGGCCAGCACCTCGTCCTGCTGGCTGCCTTTCATCAGACGCTTGGTTTCGACCAGCGAAGACAGGGGTTTGGCCGCCAGTTTTTTGGCTTGCGCCTGGGCGTAGGCGTTGACCTCGGTGGGCGGCACCACGCGGTTGACCAGCCCGACTTCGAGCGCAGCCTCGGCAAAGAAAGGCTCGCCCAACAGCAGGGCTTCGGCGGCGCGGTGGTAGCCGAACATGCGCGGCGCCAGCAGACTCGACGCCGCTTCCGGGCACAGCCCCAGGTTCACGAAAGGCATGGAAAACGCGGCGTTGTCGCCCGCATAGACCAGGTCGCAATGGAACAGCAGCGTGGTGCCGATGCCCACTGCCGGTCCGGCCACAGCGGCCAACACCGGTTTCTCGATCGTGGCGATCGCACGCAGGAAACGGAACACCGGCGAGTCCTGAGTGGACGGCGGCTGGTTCAGGAAGTCGGCAATGTCGTTGCCGGCGCTGAAGATGGTCTCGTGCCCCTGGATCACCACCACACGAACGGCCCCATCGGTGGCCGCCTGCTCCATGCCGTTGGCCAACGCGGTGTACATGTCGCGGGTGATGGAATTTTTCTTGTCGACGCGGTTGAAGGTCAGGGTCATGACCCCGGCGTCAATGTGCTGGAGGATGTCGGACATGGTGATGCTCTTGTTGTGAAAAAAGCCGCCATGAGGCGGCTGCAAAATGTGGGCTCAGGGGGCCTTGACCCAAGTCTGGTTGCGCCAGAAAGGGCCGAGGAATCCACGCACCTGCAGTTTGGCGCCGCCCTCCAGGGGCGTCAGTCGCACGCGGTACAGCTTGCCTTCTTCAGGGTCCAGGATCTCGCCACCTTCCCAGTGGTCCTGGCCTGCGGATTTTTTCACGCCCCGGATGATTTCCATGCCCAGGATGGGCTGACCCTTGCGGTCATCGGCGCATTGATCACAACGCGCCGCAGGGTCGGCGCCCTTGCGCAGGATCTGCGTCACGCGGCCACTGAGGGCTCCGCCCCTGTCTTCAATCGTGACCATGCTTTTGACTTCGCCGGTCTTGTCATCGATGGTGTGCCAGCGGCCTACCGGGGTATTGGCTTGGGCGGTCCCGGCCAGTCCCAGCAAAAGCATCAAAACGATGGAGCGCATGCGTCTCTCCTCAGGCCAGTGCGGCGTCGGTGTCGAGCAGCACTTCACTGCCGGTGCGGATGCGGCGCATCAGGCTGGACGTTTCGGGCATCAGGCGGGTGAAGTAAAAGCGCGCCGTCTGCAGCTTGCCCACATAGAAGGGGTCGGGACGCTGCGCTTCTTCTTCGGCCTGAGCGATCTTCTCCAGCGCGACCTTGGCCATGCGCGCCCAGAAGTAGCCGTAGACCATGTGGCCCACCACGCGCAGGTAGTCGACCGCAGCAGCCCCCACCTCGTCGGCGTTTTGCATCGCCTTCATGCCGATCTCGCCGGTCAGCTGGGTGATCTTGCCGCCCAGGTCGGCCAGGGGCTTGACGAATTCGCCCATGGCCTCGTTGCCCATTTCGGCGCGGATGAAGGCCTCCACCTGTGCACCGAACTTCTTGAGGGTGGCGCCGTTGTTGCCCAGCACCTTGCGGCCCAGCAGGTCCAGCGACTGGATGGTGTTGGTGCCTTCGTAGATCATGTTGATGCGGGCATCGCGCACGAATTGCTCCATGCCCCATTCCTTGATGAAGCCGTGGCCGCCAAACACCTGCAGGCATTCGCTCACCGAAATCCAGCCGTTGTCGGTGATGAAGGCCTTGACGATGGGCGTGAGCAGGGCGAGCAGCTCGGCAGCTTCCTTGCGCTGGGCCTCGTCGGGGTGGTTGAGCTCCTGGTCAAGCAGCAGCGCGCCGTAGCAGGCCAGGGCCCGGCCGCCTTCGGCGTAGGCCTTGGCGGTCAGCAGCATGCGGCGCACATCGGGGTGGACGATGATCGGGTCGGCCGGTTTGCCCGGCGCCTTCACGCCCGAGAGCGAGCGCATCTGCACCCGGTCCTTGGCGTAGGCCAGGGCGTTCTGGTAGGCCACTTCGGTCAGGCCCAGGGACTGGTTGCCCACGCCCAGGCGCGCGGCGTTCATCATCACGAACATGGCGGCCAGGCCCTTGTGGGGTTGGCCCACCAGTGTGCCCACGGCGCCATCGAGCACCATCTGGCAGGTGGCGTTGCCGTGGATGCCCATCTTGTGCTCCAGGCCACCGCAGTAGATGCCGTTGCGCTCGCCCAGCGAACCGTCGGCCTTCACATGGAACTTGGGCACCAAAAACAGGCTGATGCCCTTGGAGCCGGGCGGCGCATCGGGCAGACGCGCCAGCACCAGGTGCACGATGTTGGGCGCCAGGTTGTGCTCGCCGGCGCTGATGAAGATCTTCTGACCGGTCAGCTTGTAGGTGCCGTCGACCTGCGGCTCGGCCTTGGTGCGCAACATGCCCAGGTCGGTGCCGCAATGCGGTTCGGTCAGGCACATGGTGCCGGTCCACTCCCCGCTGGTGAGCTTGGGCAGGAAGGTGGCCTTTTGCTCGGGTGTGCCATGGGCGTGCAGGCACTCGTAGGCGCCGTGCGAGAGGCCGGGGTACATGGTCCAGGCCTGGTTGGCCGAATTGAGCATTTCATAAAAGCACTGGTTGACCACAAACGGCAGGCCCTGTCCACCATATTCAGGGTCGCAGCTGAGTGAAGGCCAGCCACCGGCCACGTACTGCTCGTAAGCGGCCTTGAAGCCGTCGGGCGGCGTCACCTCGTGCGTGTCGCGGTTGAGCTGGCAGCCCTGCTGGTCGCCGCTGATGTTGAGCGGAAACACCACTTCGGCTGCAAACTTGCCGCCCTCTTCGAGCACGGCGTTGATGGTGTCGACATCGACCTCGGCATGCTTGGGCATGGCGCGCAAGGCGGTGTTCACGTCCAGCAGTTCGTGCAGCACGAATTGCATGTCACGCAGGGGAGGGTTGTACACAGGCATGGTGTGGCTCTCGATGAATGAAAGTAAATGAGGAAGAAGAGTCAGCGCATGGTGTCGCTGCGCAGCCCGTTCGGGCGGTAACGCTCCAGAATGCGCGCAAAGCCCAGACGGGCACGTTCGGTGGCGCCCGGAACCTTGAGGAAACGCGCCTCGTAATGCAGCGCCAGGATCAGGCCATGGATTTCGAAAGCCACCTGCAAGGGGTCGACCTCGCGCACCAGATGGCGCTCTTCCTGAGCCTGCTCCACCGCTCGGCGCAATGCCGCCTGCCAGCTGGTCACCGAAGAGGCCAGCGCATCACGCACGGGCCCGCTGCGGTCGTCGAATTCAACAGCACCACTGATGTAAATACAGCCCGAATCGATCTCGTTGGAGGTCTGCACCATCCAGTTGTCGAACATGGCCTGCAGCCGGGGCATGCCGCGCGATGCATGCATGGCCGGGTAGAAGACCTCGCGCTCAAAGCGGTCGTGGTATTCGCGCACCACCGAAATCTGCAATTCTTCGCGTGAGCCAAAATGTGCAAACACACCCGACTTGCTCATGCCGGTGATCTCGGCCAGCGCACCGATCGACAGACCTTCCAGGCCAATCTGCGAGGCCAGGCCCAAAGCCGCATCCACGATGGTGGCCTTGGTCTGCTGCCCCTTGAGCAGGGCACGCTTGCCAGGCTCTTGCGCCACGGCCTCCAGGTGAGGTGGTGAAGAAATTTTGCGGGTGTTCATGGCGTGCAAAATAGAACGGTCGTTCTATTTTGCACGATTTCCGCTGAAGACAAACAGTTTCCGCAGGAATTGAGGGTAAATCCCGAGAAACCGCGGGTCAGACCGGGCGTCAGGCCTTGAAGGCCACCACCTTCTGGGTCTGGGTTCCCAGGCCCTCGATGCCCAGCGTCATCACATCGCCACGCTTGAGGTAGACCGGGGCGGGCTTGCCGTCTTTCTTGATGCCCATGCCGACACCCGGCGGGGTGCCTGTGGTGATCACGTCACCGGGCTCGAGCGTCATGAACTGGCTCACATAGCTCACCAGCTTGGCCACGCCGAAGATCATGGTCTTGGTCGAACCATTCTGCATGCGCTGACCGTTCAGGTCCAGCCACATGCGCAGGTTCTGCGGGTTGGGCACTTCATCGCGCGTGACCAGCCAGGGACCGATCGGGCCGAAGGTGTCGCAGCCCTTGCCCTTGTCCCAGGTGCCGCCGCGCTCGAGCTGGTACTCGCGTTCGCTCACATCATTGACCGTGCAATAACCGGCCACGTAGTTGAAGGCGTCCTTTTGCGACACATAGCGTGCGCGGGTGCCGATCACAATGCCCAGTTCGACTTCCCAGTCGGTTTTCTTGGAGCCCTTGGGCAGCATCACGTTGTCGTCCGGACCCTGAATACAGGTGGTTGACTTCATGAACACTATGGGTTCCTTGGGAATGGGCATGTTCGACTCGGCCGCGTGGTCGGCGTAGTTCAGGCCAATGGCGATGAACTTGCCCACACGCGAGACAGGAGGGCCAAAGCGCTTCTTGCCCTTGACCAGCGGCAGCTTGTCGGCCTTGAGCTTGGCCAGCTTGGCCAGGGCCTTGTCCGACAGGTGCTCGGGCGTGACGTCAGCGATCACGCCACTGAGGTCGCGCAGCTTGCCGTCTGCATCGATGAGACCGGGTTTTTCCTTGCCGGGCTGGCCATAACGAACGAGTTTCATGCGGTTCCTTTCGGTTCAATGGAATTCATCGCGGCGGATCGCCGCCCCTACAGAGGGATCAATACGTGGCGCGGCCACCGGAGAGGTCAAAGACAGCCCCGGTGGAAAACGAGCAATCCTCGGTGCACAACCAGCTCACCATCGCTGCGATTTCCTCGGGCAGACCAAAGCGGCCCATCGGGATCTTGGAGAGCATGAACTGGATGTGCTCAGGCGTCATTTGATCAAAGATCGCCGTCTTCACGGCCGCGGGTGTCACGCAGTTGACCCGGATACCGGTGCCCGCCAGCTCCTTGCCCAAGGACTTCGTCAGGCCGATCACCGCGGCCTTGCTGGTGCTGTAGGCGCTGGCGTTGGGGTTGCCGTCCTTGCCTGCCACGCTGGCGATGTTGACGATGCGGCCGTAGTTGGCCTTTTGCATCAGCGGCACGATCTCGCGGCAGCAGTGGAAGATGCCATTGATGTTCACCTGCATCACCTGGTTCCAGGCATCCACCGGGTAATTCACGAGCGCGGTGTTGGGGCCGGTGATGCCCGCGCTGTTGACCAGCGCATCGACCTGGGGCGCCGTCTGCGCCACGGCCTGCACCACGCTGTCATGCCGCGCCACATCCACCTGCACCGCCTTGACGCCAGCGCCGAGCGCCTTGGCTGCGCCGGCCAGCGCCACTTCGTCCCGGTCCCATAGGGTCACCGACGCACCCGAAGCCAGCATGCGCTGCGCAATCGCAAAACCCAGGCCAGCGGCACCACCAGTGATGACCGCATGGCGGCCATTCATGTCGAGTTGGTTCATGCGTGTGGCCTCAAATCGTCATGCCGCCATCCACCATGTAGGCGTTGCCTGTGGCGAATTGGGATTCGTCCGACGCCAGGAACACTACGATGGGGGCGATTTCGTGCGCCTGCGCCAGCCGCCCCATGGGCTGGCGGGCGATGAAGTTCTTGCGCGCCTGATCCGGATCGGGCTGGGCATTGATGCGGTCGTGCAGCGAAGGCGTGTCCACCGTGCCCGGACAGATCGCGTTGCAGCGGATGCCGCGCGCCACATAGTCGGCTGCCACGCTCTTGGTCAGACCGATCACCGCAGCCTTGCTGGCACCGTAGATGAAACGGTTGGGCAGGCCGCGCACACTCGAGCAGACGCTGGCCATGTTGATGATGCTGCCGCCGCCTTGCGCCAGCATGCCCGGCAGCACCGCCTGGATCATCCAGAACTGCGCCCGCGCATTGAGATTGAAGGCGAAATCCCAGTCGGCATCGGTGGCCTGCTCGATGGTACCGTTGTGCACGAAGCCCGCGCAGTTGAACAGCACGTCGATGCGCCCGGCCTGCGCCACAAAGGCCCCGATGGCTGCCTTGTCGAGCACGTCGAGCTTCGCGGTGCGGATGTTTTTCTCGCCCTCGAGGGTCTTGAGCAGTTCGGCATTGACGTCGGTGGCCCAGACCTGGGCACCTTCGGCGGCCATGGCCAGCGCGGTCGCGCGGCCGATGCCCTGGCCTGCGGCCGTGATCAAGGCGGTTTTGCCTTTGAGTCTCATGTCTTGTGGATCTCCAGGAAAGCGGTTTGACGTGCAGCAATGGCAGACCAGTCCCATGCGATGCCCAGTCCGGGGTTGTCGGAGGGCACGGCGTAACCGTCCTGCACCTGCATGCGCGAAGTGGTGATGTCGTCGAGCTGCGGGATGTATTCCACCCAGCGCGCATTGGGCACCGCGGCGCACAGGCTCACATGCAGCTCCATCAGAAAGTGCGGACAGACTGCAACGTCGAAGGTCTCTGCCAGGTGCGCCGTCTTGATCCAGGGGGTGATGCCGCCGATGCGCGCCACATCGGGCTGCACGATGGAGCAGGCGCCCTGCTCCAGATATTCACGGAACTGCATCGGGTGGTACATCGATTCGCCCACCGCCACGGGCGTGGTGGTGTGCTGGCGCAGCTGGACATGGCCTGACACGTCTTCGGCCGGCAAGGGCTCTTCGATCCAGGCCAGCCCCAGGCCGTCAAAGGCATGCGCACGGCGCACCGCCTCGGATCGGTTGAAACCCTGGTTGGCATCGGTCATCAGCTCAAAGCCGGGACCCACCGCTTCACGCACAGCACTCAAACGGGCCACGTCTTCACTCACATGCGGACGCCCGATCTTGATCTTGGCGCCCTTGAAACCCTCGGCCTGCGCCTGAAGCGTCTGCTCCACCAGCTCTGCGGGCGAGAGGTGCAGCCAGCCACCTTCCGTCGTGTAGAGCGGCACCCGCGTTTGCGCACCACCCAGCAGGCGCCACAGCGGCAGCCCCTGGCTTTGCGCGCGCCAATCCCACAGCGCCGTATCGACACAGGCCAGTGCCAAACTGGTGATGGCGCCTACGGCGGTGGCGTGGGTATGAAAAAACAGGTCCTTCCAGATCGCCTCGACGCACACCGGATCACGCCCGATGAGCAAGGGTGCCAGATGGTCCTTGAGCAGGGCCAGCACCGAGGAGCCACCCGTGCCAATGGTGTAAGCGTAGCCTGTGGCTTCGATGCCATCGCTGCAGTGCAGGGTGAGCAGCAGGGTTTCCTGGGTGACAAAGGACTGGATGGCATCGGTGCGCAGCACCTTGGGCGGCAGGTTGACCTGGCGCAATGTGACGCGCTCGATGCGGGACTCAGCCAAGGCGCACTCCACAAGCCAGAACGGCACAAGCACAGGCCTCTGCAAGAAGCGGCCTGATGCGGGTTTGTGCGGAGTCTGAATCGCTTGACCGGCGAAATAAACGCATGGGAAGATTCTGCAACTGGTCTGACCACTTGTCCAATTCGCGTTATCCCTGATCCATGCCCCTGCAAGCCGTCGAACCCCAGCGCCTGTACCGCCAGATCGCCGATCAGCTGCGACTGCTGATCACCGAGGGGGAGTTCGCCGTAGGCTCACGCCTGCCTGCCGAGCGTGAGCTGGCCTCGCAACTCGGCGTGAGCCGTCCTTCGGTGCGTGAGGCCCTGATTGCGCTGGAAGTCGAAGGGGTGATCGAGGTGCGCACCGGTTCGGGCATCTACGTGATCTCCAGCACGCCCAAGGCACAGTCCAGTGAGCCCGAAGACGCCCCCACCTCCTGGGGCCCGCTGGAAGTGATGAGCGCGCGCATCCTGGTCGAATCCGAGGTCGCTGCCCTGGCCGCCACCTACGCTGACAAAAAAGCCATTTCCGCCATGCGCGCAGGGCTCGCCGAGATGCGCCAGGCTGCGCGGCGCCATGAAGTCCCGCGCCACGGCGACGAAGCTTTCCACGCTGCCATTGCGCAGTCCTGCGGCAACAGCGTGCTGCTCGACACCGTTCAGCGCTACTGGCAGGCGCGTGACAGCCTGCTCTTTGAGCGACTGAGCGACTACTTCGAGAACCCCGAGTCCTGGCAGGCCGCCATTGCAGAGCACGAACTGGTGCTGCAAGCCATCGAAGCACACGATGCCTCTGCTGCCCGCAAGGCCATGCAGAAACACCTCAGGCAAGCCCACAAGCGTTACAGCGCGAGCTGGCGTCGCGCACCTGCCCCCACCCCGTGACGGGCAGTCAGCAGTTCCACGTCAGACCCCAACCAAACCAAGGAGACATTGATGAGCAAACGATTCACCCTCAAGACCCTCGCCGCCGTGGGCGCGTTGGCGCTGTGCGGCCTGATGGCCAGCACCGGCGCCATGGCCCAGCAAAAGCTCAAATGGGCCCACGTCTACGAGACCTCCGAGCCCTACCACACCGAATCGGTGTGGGCGGCCGAAGAGATCAAGAAACGCAGCAACGGCAAGTTCGACATCCAGGTGTTCCCGGCCTCCACGCTGGGCAAGGAAACCGACATCAACCAGGGCCTGACGCTGGGCACGGTGGACATGATCATCAGCGGTCCTTCGTTCGCGGCCCGCACCTACCCGCGCTTTGGCATCGCCTACTACCCCTTCATCTTCCGCGACGGTGACCACCTGATCGCCTACTCCAAGAGCCCGGTGTTCCAGGAAATGGTCAAGGAGTTCCGCGAGAAGACCGGCATCCAGGTCACCGCCTACACCTACTACGGCGCCCGTCACACCACCGCGCAAAAGGCCTTCACCAATTGCGCAGGCATGAAAGGCATCAAGATCCGCGTGCCCGATGTGCCGGCCTACCGCGCCACGCCCGAGGCCTGCGGCGCCAACCCGACGCCGATTGCGTTTGCCGAGGTGTACCTGGCCCTGCAAAACGGTACCGTCGAAGCACAGGAAAACCCGCTCACCACCATCGAAGCCAAGAAATTCTTCGAGGTGCAAAAAGCCATCATGCTCACCGGACACATCGTCGACGGCCTGACCACACAGATCGCTCCGCACGTCTGGAACAAGCTCAGCGATGCCGAGAAGAAACTCTTCACCGACGTGACGCAGGAAGCTGCCGTGCGCGCCACCGCCAAGATCAAGAAGCGTGAAGCCGAGCTGGTCGACGAGTTCAAGAAGAAAGGCCTGCAGATCGTGCAGGTGGACCGCCAGAGCTTTGTGGATGCGGTCATGAAGAACCGTCCGCTGGAGTCGCTGGGCTTCACCCGCGCCGACTACGACAAGATCCAGGCCGCCAAGTAAGCCTGTATCAGGCCGGGCCTCGGGCCCGGCCTTCTTCCCTGCTGCACCAAGGATCGACCATGAGCCAGATTGCGGACATTGATGCCGGCCCCAAGGTCATGGGGGACGATGGCGAGTTTCATGCCACCGACGAGGAAGTGGATCTCTCGGCCACTCCGGTCGAGGCCTGGGTCGCCCTGGTGTTTTTCTGGCTGCTCGGCCTCACGGTCTTCTTCCAGTTCTTCACCCGTTACGTCCTCAATGATTCGGCCTCCTGGACTGAAGAAATCGCGCGCTACCTGTTGATTGCGACGGTATTCACCGGCGCCACGATCGGGGTGGCCAAGAACAACCACATCCATGTAGATTTTTTCTACCGTTACATGCCTGCACCGATGGGGCGCGCCATGAGCACCCTGGTCGATCTGCTGCGCGTGGGCTTCTTTGGCGCTGCGACCTTCCTGACCGCTCAGATGATGCAAAAGCTGGGCAGCTACAAGATGACCATCATCGACCTGCCCATGAACATCGTCTATGGCGTGGTCATGGCCGGCTTTGCTGCCATGTGCCTGCGCGCCCTCTGGGTCATGAAGGTGCACTGGCAGCGAGGCTACAGCGTCCTGCAACGGCCTGAAACCGACATGAACGACCGCTGACCGACCGGAATACACACCATGCTCAAAATCCTGTTTTTGTTGCTCATGAGCGGCGGCATTCCGGTGGCCATCGCCATGGCAGGCGCCTCGCTGATCTATCTGTTTTTTGTGCAGAGTTCGCCCCCCTTCGTGGTCATCCACAGAATGGTCTCGGGCATCGACAGCTTCCCTTTGCTGGCCGTGCCCTTCTTTATCCTGGCCGGCAACCTCATGAACAACGCCGGCATCACCAATCGCATCTACAACTATGCGCTGGCACTGGTCGGCTGGCTCAAGGGCGGTCTGGGCCACGTCAATGTGGTGGGCTCGGTGGTGTTTGCGGGCATGAGCGGCACCGCGATTGCCGACGCCGCCGGCCTGGGCACGATCGAGATCAAGGCCATGCGCGACCATGGCTACAGCAAGGAATTCGCGGTGGGCGTGACCGCTGCCTCAGCCACGCTGGGGCCCATCATCCCGCCGAGTCTTCCCTTCGTGATCTACGGCATGATGGCCAACGTTTCGGTCGGCGCCCTGTTTCTGGCAGGTATCCTGCCCGGGGTTTTCATGGCACTGCTGATGATGCTGACCGTAGCCTATTTCGCCCACAGGAATGGCTGGGGCGGCGACATACAGTTCGACTGGCCGCGCGTCATCAAGGCCCTGGCAGAAACCGCCGTGGTGATTGTCTGGCCGGTGGCGCTGTGGCTGCTGGTCAAGGAAGGCGGCCTGCCGCCACAGCCCACGGTGCTCGGCGCGCTGGTGCTGCTGTTTGCCGCCGACCGCTTCTTCAGGTTCCAGGCCGTGCTGCCCATCATGACGCCCGTTCTGCTGATCGGTGGCATGACCACTGGCGTCTTCACCCCGACCGAAGGCGCGATCGCCGCCTGTGTCTGGGCTCTCGTGCTGGGCTTCTTCTGGTACCGCACACTCAACCTGAAAATGTTTGTGAAGATCTGCCTGGACACCGTAGAAACCACGGCCACCGTGCTCTTCATTGTGGCTGCGGCCAGCATTTTTGGCTGGATGCTCACGGCCACCGGCGTGACCACCGCGATCGGTCAGTGGGTGCTGGGCTTCACCAGCGAACCCTGGATGTTCCTGCTGCTGGCCAACGCGCTGATGCTGTTCGTGGGCTGCTTCCTGGAGCCCACCGCCGCCATCACCATCCTGGTGCCGATCCTGGTGCCCATTTGCCAGCAGCTGGGCATCGACCTGGTGCACTTCGGCCTGATCATGGTGCTCAACCTGATGATCGGTCTGCTGCATCCGCCCATGGGCATGGTGCTGTTTGTGCTCGCGCGCGTGGCCAAGCTCAGCGTTGAACGCACCACCATGGCCATCCTGCCCTGGCTGTTCCCGCTGCTGGGTAGCCTGGCCATCATCACCTACATCCCCAGCCTGGTCCTGTGGCTGCCCAAGCAGTTCTATTGAACCCAACGTTACAAAGTTTCAGCCATGTCGAATTTCATCCGCCTGCACCCTGCCGATGACGTGGTCATCGCCCGCAGCCAGCTGATCAGCGGCACCGCCATCGAAGGGGTGGCCGTGCGTGGCCTGATCCCGCCAGGCCACAAGGTGGCCACCCGCGCCATCGCGGTGGGCGAGCCGGTGCGTCGCTACAACCAGATCATTGGCTTTGCCAGCCAGGCCATTGGGCCGGGTGAGCATGTGCACACCCACAACCTGAACATGGGGCCGGACAAGGGCAATTTCGAACGCGACTACGCCATCGGCCAGGACGTCAAACCCGAACCCCAGCGCCGCCAAGCCACCTTCATGGGCTACAAGCGTTCTGACGGTCGGGTGGCCACGCGCAACTACATCGGCGTGCTGTCCAGCGTGAACTGCTCGGCCACCGCGGCCCGTGCCATTGCCGACCATTTCTCGCGCCGCACCAATCCGCAGGCGCTGGCCAACTTTCCGAACATCGATGGCGTGGTGGCCCTGACCCACGGCACCGGCTGCGGCATGGACACCGAGGGCCTGGGTCTGAAACTGCTTGAACGCACCCTGGCCGGCTACGCCAGCCATGCCAACTTCTGGGGCGTGGTGGTGGTGGGCCTGGGCTGCGAGGCCAACCAGCTCAACACCTGGCTGGCCCACAGCAGCCTGCGCGAAGGCGAGAGCCTGCAGGTGTTCAACATCCAGGACACGGGCGGCACCCACAAGACGGTGCAAAAAGGCATCGCGCTCATCGAGCAGATGCTGCCCAAGGCCAATGCCGTCAGGCGCGAGCCCTGCAGCGCCGAGCACATCGTGGTGGGCCTGCAGTGCGGCGGCTCGGACGGTTATTCCGGCATCAGCGCCAACCCGGCGCTGGGCGCGGCGGTCGATCTGCTGGTGGCGCACGGCGGCACCGCTATCCTGAGCGAGACGCCCGAGATCTACGGCGCCGAGCACCTGCTCACCCGCCGCGCCGTGCAGCCCGAGGTGGCGCACAAGCTGATCGAACGCATCCGCTGGTGGGAGCAGTACACCGCCGCCAACGGCGGCGAGATGAACAACAACCCCTCGCCCGGCAACAAGGCCGGTGGCCTGACCACCATCCTCGAAAAATCCCTCGGCGCCGTGGCCAAGGGCGGCACCAGCAACCTGCAGGCCGTCTATGAATACGCCGAGCCCGTCACCGCGCGTGGTTTTGTCTACATGGACACCCCTGGCTATGACCCGGTCAGTGCCACCGGCCAGGTGGCGGGCGGTGCCAACCTGATCTGCTTTACCACCGGGCGCGGCAGCGCGTATGGCTGCGCGCCCTCGCCCAGCCTCAAGCTGGCCACCAACACCGCGCTGTGGCACCGGCAGGAAGAGGACATGGACATCAACTGCGGCGAGATCGTCGACGGCGGCGTGAGCATCGCCGAGATGGGCCAGCGCATCTTCGAGATGATGCTGGCCGCCGCCTCGGGCGAGCCCACCAAGAGCGAACGCCACGGCTACGGCCAAAACGAATTCGTGCCCTGGCAAGTCGGGGCGGTGATGTGAAATGAGCCACACGATTTCCGCCCCCGACCTGCGCGCCCAAGTCGCGCGCATCATCGAAGCCGCTGGCAGCCAGTCGGCAGAAGCCGCGCAGGTTGCAGACAACCTTGTCATGGCCAACCTGAGCGGCCACGACTCACACGGCGTGGGCATGGTGCCGCGCTATGTGGACGCGGTGCTCGAAGGCGGCCTCTCGCCCAACACGGGTGTGAAGGTGCTGCTCGACAGCGGCGCGCTGTTGAGCCTCGACGGCCAGCGCGGCTACGGACAGATCACCGGGGTGCAGGCCATGGACATGGGCATCGCCCGTGCCCGACAGCACGGCAGCTGCATCGTGGCCCTGAGCAATTCGCACCACTTGGGGCGCATCGGTCACTTTGCCGAAATGGCGGTGGCGCAGGGCCTGGTGTCGATGCATTTTGTGAACGTGCTCTCACGACCAGTGGTGGCACCCTTTGGCGGTGGCGATGGGCGCTTTGGCACCAACCCCTGCTGCATCGGCGTGCCCCTGGCGGGGCGTGAACCCTTTGTGCTCGACTTCGCGACCAGTCGAGTGGCCCAGGGCAAGATGCGCGTGGCCCACAACAAGGGCGAGCGCGTGCCCGAGGGTTACCTCATCGACGAACACGGCCACCCCACCAGCGACCCCGGCGTGGTGGTGGTGCCGCAATCCAACGGCTTGTTTGGCGCACTGATGACCTTTGGCGAGCACAAGGGCTACGGCATGGCCGTGGCCTGCGAACTGCTGGGTGGCGCGCTCGCGGGTGGCGGCACCTGGCACCGCGAAGCCGA